>ERZ1027176.24-NODE-24-length-65629-cov-7.139034_pt1 | contig 65629 bp, 50 predicted proteins | sample MGYA00519248_ERZ1027176 | MGnify/ENA primary metagenome ERZ1027176 (study PRJEB26926, sample SAMN06164413) | human gut metagenome | biome: ENVO:00009003; feature: ENVO:2100002; material: ENVO:00002003 | host: Homo sapiens | place: USA | collected 2012 ...
ACTCGTTTCCACTCACAAAGATAGTCGCGGTCTTGCTTTTCATAGAGGAAATATACAAAAAATAAGAAAAGACACCAACTGTACAGCAAGTTTTCCACATACAACCGATATGTGTTGAATACATGGTTAACAAAAAGGATAAATTAGGAGATAAAGCATTAATTTACAATGAATAAAGTGGTTGATTTTTATAATCAACCACTGTTCATAAAATCTCTCATCATACCTATATAGAACTAGTTTATTGGATCTATAGATGCAACACGCTGGATCTATAGATGCACCGTGTTCGATCTATAGCTCCAACAAACCCGATATATTGACAGCTTATTAACAGCCCTGTTATTATCTCAGTTTCTTGAATAAATCCCAAATAACAATACCCGCCGTAACCGATACATTCAACGAATGCTTTGTGCCGTATTGAGGAATTTCAATGCAACCGTGCGAATGGTCAATCACTTCTTGTTGAACACCCTTCACTTCATTTCCCATTACCACAGCATACTTTTTAGTCTTGTCCAGCACCAGTTCGTCCAGCATCACACTACCTTCTGCCTGCTCTACAGAATAAACGATGTATCCCTCGGATTTTAGGTTATCAACAGCTTCAACAGAGTTATCAACATATTTCCAATCTACGGTAAATTCCGCTCCCAAAGCTGTTTTGTGCATCTCCGGATGGGGTGGGGTAGCTGTAATGCCACAAAGATAAATGCACTCGATGCGGAAAGCATCCGAAGTACGGAAAACGGAACCTATATTATGGAGACTGCGGATATTATCCAATACCACTACCAAAGGCAGTTTTTCGGCTTCCTTAAATTCCTCTACACTAATACGATTCAGTTCAGTTATCTTCAGTTTACGCATGACAATATACTTTTAAATCTCCCTGCAAAGATACTTTTTTCCGTTTATATCCCGGTTAATAACCGTTGAAAAGGTGTCAATACAATAGGGAAACAATTTTAAAAATAATCCTTGCATTATTCAAAGGTCTGCATATTACAGCAGTGAAACGAACAAACCAAAAAAGTTAAGGAGAATTTTCCAGGCTTCATTCAACATATTTTTCAGCCTGGTTTCATCGGTTTATAACTCTAAAGTTATTAACTTTGCATATTATTAACAACATGTTAATGCTGTTTAGCAGAAGTCTTATTATCAACGGATAAACTTAAAAACCCCGGTTTATAAGCATAAGAGTAAAATTCAGCTTGATACTAATAACTTCATAGGCAAGAAAAATCGTATTTATTTGTCCACACTGTTAACAGCCTATCATTACTATCAAAGGATTTTTAAAGAAGAAAGAGAAATTAAAAAATATAATTATGGATAATCTTATAGAAGCTATCAAGCAGCTGAAGAAGGAGAAGAACGCAATCATTCTGGGACACTACTACCAGAAAGGTGAAATACAAGATATAGCCGATTACGTGGGCGACAGTCTGGCTTTGGCGCAATGGGCGGCCCGGACGGAGGCAGACATCATCGTGATGTGCGGTGTGCACTTCATGGGAGAAACGGCGAAGGTACTTTGTCCCGACAAGAAGGTACTGGTGCCCGATATGGCAGCAGGCTGTTCGTTGGCAGACAGTTGTCCGGCAGACAAATTCAGTCAGTTTGTCAAAGAGCATCCCGGATATACGGTGATATCCTATGTGAACACAACGGCTGCCGTAAAGGCGGTGACCGATGTGGTGGTAACTTCTACCAATGCAAAGCAGATTGTGGAAAGCTTCCCCAAAGATGAGAAAATAATCTTTGGCCCGGACCGGAACTTGGGTAATTATATCAACTCCATTACCGGAAGAAATATGTTATTATGGGATGGCGCATGCCATGTACACGAGGAATTCTCGGTTGAAAAGATTGTTGAAATAAAACGGCAGCATCCCGATGCGGTGGTACTGGCACATCCCGAATGCAAGAGTACAGTCTTGAAACTGGCTGATGTGGTAGGCTCTACGGCAGCTTTGCTGAAGTACGCAGTGGCACATCCCGAAAAGAGCTACATTGTAGCTACCGAAAGCGGTATCCTGCACGAGATGCAGAAACAATGCCCGCAGACAACATTTATTCCGGCTCCTCCCAACGACAGCACTTGTGCCTGCAATGAATGCAGTTACATGCGGCTGAATACACTGGAAAAGCTTTATGATTGTTTGAAAAACGAATCACCGGAAATAAAGGTGGATGCTGAGATTGCAGAAAAAGCAGTGAAACCGATTAAGAGGATGTTGGAAATATCGGCTCAACTGGGGTTATAATGTGCTGATATGCCAATGTGCCAATGACCTTTCGGCGTGACAGCGCAGCCAATTAGCACATTGGCATATCAGCACATTAAAAACATTATCTCATTAAGAACTTACACAACTTGTTAGTGGCCAATGCCCGGTGACTGATTTTATTCTTCAGTTCATTCCCCATTTCTGCAAAAGTCTGCGTATATCCTTCGGGAATGAATATGGGATCGTAACCGAAGCCTGAAGCGCCTTTTCTGTTTTTCGTGATTTCTCCTTTCACGATGCCTTCAAACAGATGTTCCTTTCCGTCGATGATAAGTACAAATACGGTACGGAATTGTGCCTTACGGTTCTCGATGCCCTCCATATCTTTCAGCAACTTCTTCATGTTTGCTTCCGAATTGTGTGCATCGCCGGCATAACGGGCGGAATATACACCCGGTGCCCCACCAAGGGCCTCCACTTCCAAACCGGTATCATCGGCAAAACAATCCAGATGATAGTTATCGAAGATATATCTTGCTTTCAGCAAAGCATTTCCTTCAAGTGTGTCTGCAGTTTCCGGAATGTCAGTATCGCATTTGATATCCTTCATGCTGAGAAGTTCGACCTTCTCTCCCAAAATGGCAGTCACTTCTTCCAGTTTGTGTGAATTGTTGGTGGCAAATACAAATTTCTTTCTCATATTATGTTCTCCTTATACTTGTGGCTTATACAAGTCCCTATTTCACTTTCAACCGGTCGAAACCTTCTCCGTATACACCGATGACGGAACTTTGGGAAATGAAAGCGTTCGGGTCTATATCTTTCACCATCCGGAATATTTCTACCGATTGGCGTTTGTAGGCAAGGACGACCAGTACCTTCACGTTGTGTTTACTGTACCAGCCGATACCGTCGAGTACCGTTACACCGCGATGGGTTTCTTTGGTGATGCGGTCGGCAATCTTTTCATATTCTTTGGAGAAAATAAAGAACTGGACGGATTGCCGGGCACTGTTGACTATGTAATCCAGTACAAATCCGATAACAAACAAAGTTACAAAACCAAATATCACACGTCGCCAGTCATGGAATACCACATAGCAGGAACTGATGATAATGAAGTCGCAAGCCATAATCATGCGTCCCAGCGTGACATCCTTGTATTTATGGATGATGGCTGCAATGATGTCCGTACCTCCCGTGCTGCCGTTGCAGTTGAACACGATACCCAGTCCGGCACCGCACATTGCCGCACCTATCAGGCAAGCCATGAAGTCTTGTCCTTCGCCCAGCAGTTGGGGAGGGACGCCGTCCGAACCGTTCACCAGCAACTGGAAAAACCATAAGAAGAAAGTGAGTCCGAAGATGGCAAACGTAGTCTTGATACTGAACTTCGGTCCGAGTATCTTGATGGCAAAAGTCATCAGTACGGCATTGATGATGAAGTATGACCACTGGATGGGAAATCCGGTGGCATAATAGATGATGGCACCGATACCGGTAGTACCTCCGGTCGTAATCTGATAGGGAATGAGGAATGCCGCCCATCCCAGTGCATAGCTGATGAGTCCCAGAGTGATGAAGATATAATCCTTCAGCTCTCTCGTCACTTCCGCTTTGGTTGGTTTTGTAATTTGCATATCTGTTATTTGACAACGATGTTCACAATCTTCTTCGGCACTACGATTACTTTGACGATGGACTTGCCTTCCATCCATTTTTCAGAACGTTCGTCGGCCAATACAGCAGTCTGGATGGCATCCGATGCCGCATCTGCCGGGAACTCCATGTTGAACCGTGCCTTTCCGTTGAAGGAAACCGTATAGTTGACCGTATCTTCCACCAGGTATTCTTCGTTGCATACCGGCCACTTGGCATCGCATACGGAGCCTGCATTGCCCAGTGTCTCCCACAACTCTTCGCATACATGCGGAGCAAAGGGAGCCAGAACGATGATAAACTGGTTCAGGATTTCCTTCTTGCTGCATTTCATTCCGAACAACTCGTTTACACAAATCATAAAGGCACTGATACTTGTGTTGTAAGAGAATTGCTCGATGTCTCCCGTCACTTTCTTAATCAGTTTATGGAGGGATTTCAGTTCTTCCTTGGTGGCAGGTTCATCCGTTACCAGATAATTGTCGTTGCGGTCGTAGAACAGTGACCAGAACTTCTTGATGAAGCGGTGCACACCGTCTATTCCGTTTGTATCCCACGGCTTTGATTGTTCTACCGGGCCGAGGAACATTTCGTACATGCGGAGAGTGTCGGCACCGTATTTGTCGACAATCATGTCGGGATTGACCACATTGAACATGGATTTGCTCATCTTCTCTACAGCCCATCCGCAGATGTACTTGCCGTCTTCCAGAATAAACTCGGCAGTTTCGTATTCTGGACGCCATGCCTTGAAAGCTTCAAGGTCCAGAACATCATTGGATACGATATTCACATCCACGTGGAGTGGGGTAGTGTCGTACTGGTCTTTCAGATTTAGGGACACGAATGTATTGGTATCTTTGATGCGATAGACGAAATTGCTCCGTCCTTGAATCATACCTTGGTTCACCAGCTTTTGGAACGGTTCTTCGGCTACGGAAATGCCGAGGTCGTACAGGAACTTATTCCAGAAACGGGAGTATATCAAGTGACCGGTGGCATGTTCGGTACCGCCTACGTAAAGGTCTACATTGTGCCAGTATTCATCTACTTTCTTATCTACAAGTGCCTGGTTGTTGTGCGGGTCCATGTAGCGCAGATAATAGGCGCTTGAACCGGCAAATCCGGGCATCGTGTTGAGTTCCAACGGGAAGACGGTGATGTTGTCTATCTTTTCGTTTTCCACAACACATTTGTTCACAGTATCCCAAGCCCATTTTGTGGCATGTCCCAATGGAGGTTCACCGGTTTCGGTAGGCAGGAATTTGGCTACTTCGGGCAGTTCCAAGGGCAGGGCGCTCTCGTCAATCATGTAAGGCATGTTGTCCTTGTAGTAAACCGGGAACGGCTCGCCCCAATAGCGCTGGCGTGAGAAGATGGCATCGCGCAGACGGAAGTTCACCTTTACACGTCCCAAGTTATGCTCTTTCACATATTTCTTGGTAGCGGCAATCGCTTCCTTGATGGTCAGCCCGTTCAGTGAGAGGTCGCAATAGGGAGTAACGCCTTCGCGTGGAGAGTTGCATACAATGCCTTCCTTGGCATCGAAGCTCTCTTCGCTTACATCGCAGCCTTCTACCAACGGACGAATTTCGAGACCGAAGTGCTTGGCAAAAGCATAGTCACGGCTGTCGTGCGCAGGCACAGCCATGATGGCACCCGTACCGTATCCTGCAAGTACATAGTCGCTTATCCAGATGGGAACTGCCTCACCGGTAAAGGGATTGATGGCATAGCTTCCGGAGAATACACCGGTAACGCTACGGTCGGCAATACGTTCGCGTTCGGTACGTTTCTTGGTGCGTTCCAGATAAGCGTTTACTTCATCTTTCTGTGTGTCGGTGGTAAGTTGCTGTACCAGTTCGCTTTCGGGAGCCAATACCATGAAGGTGACGCCGAACATGGTATCTGCACGGGTGGTGAAGATAGTGAATTCCAAATCGCTGTCTTTTACCTTGAATTCTATTTCAGCGCCTTCGCTGCGTCCTATCCAGTTCTTTTGGGTTTCTTTCAGGGATTCGGTCCAGTCGATGGTATCGAGTCCGTCCAGCAAGCGTTGTGCATAGGCAGATACACGGAGACACCATTGACGCATCTTCTTTTGAATGACGGGGAAGCCGCCTCGTTCGCTTACGCCGTCCACCACTTCATCGTTGGCAAGTACGGTTCCCAGCTGAGGGCACCAGTTTACCATCGTCTCGCCCAGATAGGCTATACGGTAGTTCATCAGGATTTCCTGTTGTTCCTTTTCGCTCTTGGCATTCCACTCTGCGGCGGTGAAACTCAGTTCTTCGCTGCAAGCCACGTTTATTCCTTCGGTACCGGTTTGGCTGAATGCTTCAATCAGTTCCTGGATGGGACGTGCCTGCTTTTCATCGTTGCAGTAGTAGCTGTTGAACATCTTTTGGAATGCCCATTGGGTCCAATGGTAATATTCCGGTTCGCAGGTACGGATTTCGCGGTTCCAGTCGAAAGAGAAACCTATCTTATCCAACTGTTCACGGTATCGGTTGATATTGTTGACGGTCGTAATTGCAGGGTGCTGTCCCGTTTGTATGGCATATTGTTCTGCTGGAAGTCCGTAAGCGTCATATCCCATGGGATTCAGTACATTGAAACCTTGCAGTCGTTTGTAGCGGGCGTAAATATCCGAAGCAATATATCCCAGCGGATGACCTACATGCAATCCCGCACCGGAGGGGTAGGGGAACATGTTCAGTACATAGAATTTTTTCTTCGTTTCGTCTTCCGTCACTTGGTAGGTTTTGTTTTCCACCCACCTTTTCTGCCATTTCTTTTCAATTTCCCTGAAATTGTATTCCATAGTGGTACTTATTAATATTTTGTTGAAAACATTGTTTATTCAATGGTTAAAACCGGTTAGTATTCGGTTAATATCGGTGCAAAGTTACGGGTTTATTTTCAGATTTGTAGCGAAGTAACATAAAAAACAATGGCAAAGACTTGATAATTCACTTTTTATTACTTACATTTGTGATGTGCTTTTAAAACTAATTTTTTGTTTGTAATACAAATAATAGCTAAATTAATTCAATAGGATATTTACTAAAAGATTTTTAGGATATAGCGAAGGATGAAGTCTGGGAAGATTTCATCCTTTGTGTTTTTTGTCTGTGTATTCGGCAGATTGTTGTTTATTATTCTGCCGATAAATGAGAGTTCGTTCAATAGGCTTCTAATAAGGGGTTTAAAGATTTACTAAAACTCGAAGGAAGATTTACTAAATCTTTCCTCCCGTTTTAGTAAATCTTCCTTCGAGTTTTAGTAAATCCTCCCTGAACATTATTTATGGTTGGTTTCATTGTATTGAAAAAAGAAAGTACGTATATTTGTGCGACTTGTCGGAAGTGTATGAACGCAATGAAAAATTATACTTATCATCTTGTTGCCGTCCTTACGGTAGGTATTTGGGGGCTGACCTTTATTTCAACGAAAGTATTGATTGGGCACGGTCTTTCTCCGCAGGAAATATTCTTGCTTCGTTTCCTGATAGCTTATATGGGCATTTGGCTTATTTCTCCCCGAAAACTGTTTGCCGACAATTGGAAAGATGAATTTTGGATGTTTTTAGGAGGCATGACAGGCGGTTCATTCTACTTTTTTACAGAAAATACAGCTTTGGAGATTACATTGGCGACGAATGTGTCGTTTATTGTCTGTACGGCTCCGTTGCTCACCACCATTCTTTCTTTGTGGATTTATAAAAAGGAGAAGGCCACCCGTGGATTGATAGGCGGTTCTTTACTGGCGTTGGTTGGTGTGGCATTGGTGGTTTACAACGGTAGCTTTGTATTGAAAATTTCTCCTTTAGGTGATTTTCTTACTTTGCTTGCTGCTTTTTCCTGGGCATTCTATAGCTTGATAATGAGGAAAATGTCCAACCGTTATGGTATAACTTTCATTACCCGTAAGATATTTTTTTATGGAGTATTGACTATTCTTCCTGCATTTCTGGTTCATCCCTGGCAGTTCGACATTGCTCGTCTTCTCGAGCCGGCTATTCTGTTCAATTTACTTTTCCTGGGTGTATTGGCTTCCTTGATTTGCTTTGTAGTCTGGAATGTAATATTGAAACAATTAGGAACAATAAGAGCTTCCAACTATATTTATCTGAATCCTCTCTTCACGCTGATAGGTTCTGCTTTTCTGTTGGGAGAACGGCTGACGATGGTTGCTCTGATGGGGGCGGTGCTGATATTGGGGGGAGTTTATTGGGCGGGAAAAAGGTGATGAATAGAATAGTCCTTTGAAATTCTTGTAAATCGCAGATTTTTTATAAATGGCAATTGAACATTAGTGTCCCATTAAAATTGGGACGTTATTAAAAATCAAATAAACTTGGTCCATTTGGTCCAAATCGTTCTTTGTCATTTTGCAATTTAGTTTTGTCAAAGAGGTCTCGAAGAGGCGTTTTATCTGTCAACTAGATGCTCAATATTTGAAGAATTTCGTACGTGCTCCTATCCAGTTGCATGTCGTGTTGAACAATTGCGACCAGGCAGTAGGTGCATATAGCAGCGTAGATTTGTATCCGAACGGCATTCTCGGTAGTACCTCAAAACTTTTTGATTTTGAGGTGCTGCTTCAGCCATTTGAAAAACAGTTCCACTTGTCATCGTTTTTTGTAAAGTTCAGCAACTTGAAGGGCAGAAATGTGTGTTGCATTCGTTAAAAAAACAAACTCACGTTTTTGTTCTTCATCCCAATATCTAACCAAGCGAAGAGGTTCGGGATAGTATTGTTTGGGATAAAAGCCCGTCAATCCAATAGTCATATCTGAAAATACGTTTTTAGGTAACCTGTGCTTCCACTTGATAGGCATGTATTGAAGATTTTTCTTGGCTCTGATAACGAAGTAAGCACCTATCTGATGAATCCGATACAACATCTTGAAGTTGTTGTAAGCACGGTCAAAGATATAATAGGAGCCAGATTCATAGGGAATTTCATTCATCGCCTTTGAATCATGCACGGAAGCTTCGATAATGTGAAAGGATGCAGGTATCTGCGTTTCCACATCATATAATGTATGCACTTTGATACCACCCTTCTTCTTACGGAATTTAGCCCACCAGAATACGGAGAGGCATAAATCAATGGTTGTTGAATCAAAGGCGTAAACGTTTCCACCGAGTTTGAAGATGTCGGTAACACGCTTTTGTCTTGCTTCGTTTACCAAGTAGTAAGCATACGCCTCAAAGATGTGATAGTCCCTGTCCCCGTTGGCTCTAGCCAAGGATGATCTTGAAACATTTCTGCCCATCCCCAGATGATAACATTTAGAATGATGAGCATCAAGAGCGACAATCAAATCTCTCAGACTCTCACGATTCGAGAGTTGGCCAAACATCAAAGATAGCAACTGGTTCCAGCAAGTGAAATGCTTTGAGAACTTCGCCGGAAGGAAGACCCCAACAATAGTTAAGAAGTATCTCTTAAGTTGACTTTAAAAGATTGTTTTGAGATTTTATACTATGAAAAGTTGTATATATATAAAAAATGAGAACAGTAGAAATAGAGTATCTATTTTCTGCTGTTCTCATTAGAGTAATAAGCTATTTAGTAAGTTTTGTAATTTATCCTTTTCTTATTTTTATCCACCTTTTATCCTTTTCTGTTCTATAAATTAAGAACAAAAGAGGGGATAAATAAGGAGGAAAAGAAGTTCTACCCAAAAAGTAGTCCGTTCTTATTTCATAATGTGGTTTATTAATTCTTCCGATGAAAGAGGTGTGATACCAAAAATATAGCTTTGACCAGACTGAAATGGTTCAGTCAGTTCAAAGTTCTCATAAGCGATACCACCAGGTATCGGAGATTTACTTGCCCAATAAGTATAACGACCATTCACAACTCCTTCTAACTCATTACTTGGATTGGAACAATACCAATATTGCGTTGCTTTTTTACCAGTATATTTCCAATGTGTATGTGTATCTTCAGCATATACAGCTTTTGTAGGGTCTTTCTCATCAGGTGACGCTATAAACCATACACCTCCATTTTTATCTTTTATCATTTCTGCCACTGGAGTATGGTTATGTTCTGTGAAATTAGAATCTTTATAGCTCGGCCATAATTGGCCGGCTTCTTTCGTTTTACCATCTGCGAGATGTAATGTCCTAAGTCTTGCTTTGTTTCCCATAGTAGCTGTGAGTATAAAACGATTTAGCTCATCTGACTCTTCCGTGGTATACGTAGTTAATTCAAACTCATAAGGCTTTCCTTCTGTGAATTTAGTCCGGACATAGATATCCGCACCATTATCAAAAGTTTCACAAAAGAAATACACAGTAAGTGTTTCAACTCCATTTTCCTTTGCTATTACTCCGTGAGCTGGATAATATTGATTTGGGAATGAGGGAGCTTCAGGAGTATTCCCACTCCAAAAACGTTTTCCACGAACATTATCAAGTTGACTCCATTCCAATTCTGAGAGCCCCCTATTATTTTTTGCTTTATCAATTGGTTCAAAAGCAATGAAATTGGTAACAACAAATTCATCATGTTCTAAATAAGGTGTATAGATACGAATTAGCCCACGTGGACCTCCTAATGGAGCAATTCCTATTCGGATACCATTTGCAAATCCCCAAATGGGTTGTGCTTTTGTATTTTGAGCAGGTTGTAACCATATTCCATTTTTTTCCGGAGTTGCTAAAGTTTCCGGAGCTATTTGTAGGTTAGTCTGTCCATAAAGGTAGTGTATTCTGCATGCAAAGAATAAAAGTGTAAATAGAATCTTGGTTTTCATGATTTTAAAAGTTTAAAATTAATTTTTATGTGTCGTTTATGGTAGTTCATATCGTTTTTAGCATGATTTGGTACTGCAAATATAAAAATGTTATAACGAATTAGCAAGATAATTTGCAGATTTAATTTTTATGTTTATATTTGCATCGTGAGAATACGATAAGTGCTACTGATTCAAGAGGTAACCTAAAAGTATAATACTATTATATAGCAAAAACGTTACACAAATATATGTCGTCACTAAAAAAAATATCGCTGAAGGATATTGCTGAAGCTGCAGGCGTTTCAACAGCATTGGTTTCGTTCGTTTTGAATGGGAAAAAGAAAGAGTATCGCGTGGGAGAAGAAACTGCCCAACGCATATTGAAAATTGCCAATGAAATGAACTACCAGCCTAATCTTGCGGCCAAAAGTCTTCGTAGTGGCAAAACAAAAACAATAGGATTAGTGGTTTCTGATATTTCCAACCCATTTTTTTCTCAATTAGCGCGTGTATTGGAAGATGAGGCAACCAAACGGGGATATACCGTACTTTTTGGAAGTTCAGATGAGGATAAGGATAAGATGACCCGTGTTGTTAGTAACCTTATTAATAAAGGGGTAGATGGACTCATCATTGTTCCTTGTGACAATTCTGAGAAATCCATCGCTTCACTTGTGAACAATAATATCCCTATTGTTTTGTTCGACCGCTATTTTCCGGAAATCAATGTCAGCTATGTGGCGTTGAATAACTTCAATGCTTCCTATATATCAACCAAACATCTTTTGAATGCAGGCTATAACGCTCCTTGTATGGTGGCTTATGATGTCAACCTTATCCATATGAAAGAGCGTATCCGTGGTTATAAAAAGGCTATGGATGAAGCCGGTAAGAGAAACTTGGCTAACGTGGTCTTTTTGAGGCAGGATGCTCCCAGAAAGTCCGCAGACCGTTTGTTGCCTAAAATGATTGATGGCGGTGTAGACGCTTTTCTTTTTGCCACCAACATGATTTCATTGGCTTGTTTATATACAATAAAGGACATGGGAGAGGGAATTATTGGTAAAATAGGTTTAGTGGGTTTTGACGGTAATCCGGTATTTGACTTTTTTGATGCCCCTATATCCTATATTCAGCAGCCTATAGATGTTTTAGTACAGAAAGCACTTGAAATACTGATAGATATCATTATTAACGGTAATACAGTGCAGTCTGTGCTTGCCGAGGGAGAATTTATTGAAATGGCTCCTTAGGAGAGCTGTTTTTTTTACATGATAGCTTAATCGATTTAGTTAATTTTTATATTAATCTCAATAAAATCAGTTGAACCATGAGAAATTCAAGATTAATCGGTGGAAAGCCGAAAATTGGTATCAGACCTATTATTGACGGTCGTCGTGGAGGTATCCGTGAGTCATTGGAGGATATGACTATGGCCATGGCCCATAAAGTGGCCGAGCTTTATTCTTCTGTCTTACGTCATAGTGACGGCACTTCCGTAGAGTGCGTCATTGCAGATACAACTATTGGTGGAGTGGCTGAAGCTGCCATGGCGGCTGAAAAATTCCGTAATAGTGGAGTCGGTGTTGTACTTTCTGTAACTCCTTGCTGGTGTTATGGATTCGAAACTATTGATATGGACGGAGAAATGCCAAAAGCCATCTGGGGCTTTAATGGTACAGAACGTCCGGGTGCGGTTTACCTGGCTTCAGCATTGGCAAGCCATACACAGAAAGGATTGCCTACTTTTGGCATTTACGGACGTGATGTACAGGAGGTGACCAATATGGAGATACCGGAAGATGTACAGGAAAAATTGTTGCGTTTTGCCCGTGCAGGTATAGCTGTGGCTACAATGAAGGGGAAATCCTATCTTTCAATCGGCAGTGTATCCATGGGCATTGCAGGCTCTATTCCCAATCCTGATTTCTTCCAAGAGTATTTGGGCATGCGTAATGAGTATGTGGATGCCAGTGAGATAGAACGTCGTGTCCAGTTGGGCATTTATGACCATGAAGAGTTCGCACGTGCCATGGCATGGACAGAAAAGTATTGCAAGAGTAATGAAGGGACAGACTTTAATCCGGAACATCTGGTATATTCCCGTGAAGAGAAAGATGCCCGTTGGGAATACGTGGTAAAAATGACTCTTATTTTCCGTGATATGATGATTGGCAATCCCAAATTGGCTGAAATGGGGTTCAAGGAAGAGTCAATGGGACACAATGCGATTGCTGCGGGTTTCCAGGGACAGCGCCAGTGGACGGATTATAAGCCTGACGGTGATTTTTCAGAAGCTATACTGAATACTTCTTTCGATTGGAACGGTATCCGTGAAGCATTTACTTTCGCTACGGAAAATGATACGTTGAATTGTACTTCAATGCTCTTCAATCATCTATTGACCAATACTGCACAGATATTTGCGGATGTGCGTACTTATTGGAGTCCGAATGCCATAGAACGGGTAACGGGTAAGAAATTGGAAGGTAAGGCGGCAAACGGTTTCATTCACCTGATCAACTCCGGCTCTTGTACGCTTGATGGAACAGGCTGTCAGACACGTGACAATAAACCGGTAATGAAGCCTTTCTGGGAAATTACGGAAGAGGAAGTAGAAGCTTGTCTTTCTGTAACCAAGTGGCATCCGGCCAGTCGCGAATATATGCGTGGCGGTGGTTATTCTTCCCAGTTCCTGACTCGTGGTGAAATGCCGGTAACAATGTGCCGTTTGAATCTCGTAAAAGGTCAAGGTCCGGTATTGCAGATTGCCGAAGGCTGGACAGTAAATTTGGATAAGGATGTTTTCAAGGCTATCAATGAACGTACTGACCGTACATGGCCTTCCACTTTCTTCGCTCCACGTCTGACAGGTAAGGGGTATTTCCGTGATGTATATACTGTTATGAATAACTGGGGGGCTAATCATGGCGCTATCAGTTATGGTCATATCGGTGCTGACTTGATTACTCTGGCTTCCATGCTTCGTATCCCGGTATGCATGCACAATGTTTCTGAGGAAAATATTTTCCGTCCCAGTGCATGGACCGCTTTTGGCGAGGATATGGAAGGCAGTGACTATAGAGCTTGCAAGAATTATGGACCTCTCTATAAATAAAGGAAACAGGCGTTATGTTGAAATCAACCAAACTGAAAAACACTCTGCTGGTAGGTGCAACTGCAATACTTGTATCATGCGGCGGACAAAAAGAAATCAAGATGGGAAGTTATGCTTATGATGCCCAGTTCTTAAAGGACCACGGCATTGAATATACTGAATTGGTATCTGCTGATGGGAATTCTAAAGTGATGGTTATTCCTGCATGGCAAGGCCGTGTAATGACTACTTCTGCTTCCGGCGATGAAGGTGATAGTTACGGCTGGATTAATTATCGTTTCATAAATGAAGGCAAAGTCAGTTCTCAATTTAATCCGGTAGGAGGTGAGGAACGCTTCTGGCTTGGTCCGGAAGGTGGTCCGTTCTCACTTTATTTTAAGGAAGGACAAGAGCAGGTTTATGATAATTGGATAGTTCCTCCGGTACTTGATACTGAAGCTTTTGACATAAAGTCGCAAGACAACAGTAGTATCCGTTTTGTGAAAGATACTCGTTTGACAAATGCTTCCGGTACTACTTTTGATATGAATATTGACCGTACTGTATCGTTGATGGATGCTGGTGAAGTGGCTGCCGATTTTAATATCCAGCTTACAAATGATATGAAAATTGTAGCTTACAAGAGTGAGAATAAGATTACCAATACAGGTGACAAGGCATGGACAAAAGAGGGTGGTCTTGTATCTGTGTGGATGCTCGGCTGTTTTAATCCTACACCGACCACTACTGTATTCATTCCTTATAAGCAAGATGCGGAAGGAACAATTGTGAATGATGAATATTTCGGTAAGATACCGGCGGATAGGCTGATAAAGGAAAATGGTATTATCTATTTCAAGATTGACGGGCTCTATCGTTCCAAGCTGGGATTGCCGGCTTCACGGGCAACGGATATTTGCGGAAGTTATGATTCATCGAAAGGCGTACTCACAATCCTGTGGTGTAGTCTTCCCGAAACTCCTTCAGTCTACGTAAATGGCCAATGGGGACCTCAGGAAGATCCGTTTGCCGGCGATGTAATCAACTCTTATAATGACGGTCCGGTAGAAGACGGTTCTATAATGGGACCTTTCTATGAAATTGAAACGTCTTCTCCTGGTGCGGAGCTGGCTCCCGGTGCCTCATTGGTCCATACGCAAAAGGTGATTCATATACAAGGTAAGGATGAACAATTGGTTCCTATCGTGCAAGATTTATTTGGAGCAGATTTGAATGTAATAAAAACAAAGTTTCAATAGGGTAACTATATAATGGAGAATTCGTATGGAATCAAATAAAATAATACCGAAAGGAATCCTCTTCCCATTCATTCTGCTCACTACTCTTTTCTTTGCCTGGGCTGTGCCGAATAATCTGACAGATACTATGCTTGCAGCTTTCAAGCGCATCATGAGTATGAGTGATTCAAAAACAGCCTGGATACAGGTAGTGTGCTATTTGTTGGGATATGGATGTTGTGCTGTTCCCGGTGCCTTGTTTATCAAGAAATACACTTATAAATCAGGCGTGATGCTGGGGCTTGGTCTATATGCATTTGGGGCTTTACTGTTCTATCCTGCCATGCTTAGCTCGGGAGTGAATGTTGATTTCAGCTTCTTTATGTATCTGCTGGCAATCTTTGTTCTCTTTGCCGGACTTTCAGTTCTGGAGACGTCTACTAATTCTTATGTATTGGCAATCGGTCCTGAAAGTACCGCGACACGCCGTTTGAATCTGTCTCAGGCCTTCAATCCGTTCGGAGCGATTACGGGAGTGGTGATCAGTCAGATTTTCATCCTCTCACAACTGAATGGAATGACGGCGACAGAGCGTGCCCAACTTCCGGCTGAGGAACTGGCCGCCATCCAGGGGCAGGAATTGAATGCTGTTACTACTGCTTATGTGGTACTTGGTCTGGTGATGTTGGTGCTCTTGCTTGCCATCCGGCTTACCAGAATGCCCAATCTTAGTGAAAAAGGTGAAAAAATAGAGTTTGGTGCCACTCTTCGTCGTCTTATAAAGAATAAGAATTATGTATGGGGTGTAATAGCACAATTTTTCAATATTGGTGCACAGATAGCCGTATGGTCATTCGTAATCCGTTATGCTATGGTACAGCTGAATTTTGACGGTGTATTGGCTTCTTTAGGAGAAGCCGCTTCTGCAGATGCTGTTGTAAATGCATTACGGGGAGTGGAACCGGTAGCTGCCGCATTCTATAATTGTTGTGAATGGCTTGGATTGGATGACTTGCTGCCGCGTACGGCAGAACAGGCTGCGGCCACTTACTATATCATGTCGCTCATTCTCTTTGTGACCATGAGGTTTGTATGCACTGCAATGATGAAGTACGTGAAAGCTTATAAACTCTTGATAGGACTTGCGCTTCTTGCTGTAATGTGTTGTTTGGGTGCCATGTTCGGTAAGGGCAGTTTCGGCGTCTATTGCCTGATGGGTATTTCCGGATGTATGTCATTGATGTTCCCGACCATTTATGGTTTTGGTCTTACAGGTTTGGGGGATGATACTAAAATCGGCGGTTCATTCATGGTAATGGCTATTGCCGGTGCTGCCGTTCTGACCCAAATTCAGGGTATTGTCTCCGACCAGACAGGTAGTATTATGGCTGCATATGCTGTACCGGCCGTTGCTTTTGCAGTGATTGCCTATTATGGGTTCTTCATTGCAAGAAAACAAGAGTTAACAACCAAATAATGCTTTAAACTATGGAATCAAACAAGAAATACGTTATTGGTCTTGATTTTGGTACGGATTCTTGTCGTGCACTGGTAGTGGATACATATACTGGCCGTGAAATGGCTACGGGGGTAAGTTTTTACCCCCGTTGGAAAGCGGGGCTTTACTGCGATGCACACAACAATCGCTATCGCCAACATCCATTGGATTATATTGAATCCATGACAGAGGCTGTACATATAGCCTTATCTGATTTGAAGGAAGAAGAGATTGCTTCTATTTGTGGATTATGTTTTGACACAACTGGTAGTACTCCTGCTTTAACTGATAGGGCAGGAATGCCATTAGCTTTATGTCCCGAGTTTGCAGAAGAACCGGATGCTATGTTTATTCTTTGGAAAGATCATACAGCTGTTCGAGAAGCTGAGCAAATCAACGCACTGATTAATAAACGTAACCTTGATTATTTACTTTATGAAGGTGGTACTTATTCATCAGAATGGGTATGGTCAAAGGTTTTACATATTATCAACACAAACGTCGCTATAAAGGATGCTGCTTATGCTTGGGTAGAACACTGTGATTGGATGACTGGATTAGTAACTGGTAACACTATTCCGGAACAGATTTTTCGTAGCCGTTGTGCTGCTGGACATAAAGCAATGTGGCATGCCAGTTGGGGTCTTCCTTCCGGCGAAGTTCTCGAAGAACTTAATCCGGCCTTGAAGGAAATGCTCCCCCATCTGTTCACAGAAACCCACACCAGCGACACCAAGGCAGGGGAACTGACACCCGAGTGGGCAGACAGGCTTGGACTTCCCCGAGGAATCGCCGTGGCCGTGGGGGCGCTGGACGCCCATATGGGAGCCGTAGGCGCATCCGTCGCCCCGGGGATACTGACACGTATCATGGGAACATCCACCTGCGACATCATGGTTGCCGGCAAAGACGAGGTAGGCGGACGCTGTATCAAGGGAATCTGCGGCCAGGTGGACGGTTCGGTGCTTCCGGGATTCGTCGGTTTCGAAGCCGGGCAGTCGGCTTTCGGAGACATCTACGCCTGGTTCAGGAAGATGCTGGCATGGACACTGAAAGATATCCCCGGAGGAGATGCCAGGCAGAAAGTTCTGGACGGCATGCTGGTGGAACTCACCCGTGAGGCCCAGGACATGGAACCCTCCGAGGACGGTGTTGTCGCCCTGGACTGGATGAACGGCCGCCGTACCCCCGATGCGGACCAGAACGTGAAGGGTGCCGTTGCGGGACTCACACTGGGTACCAGCGCCCCGGAAATATTCCGTGCGCTGGTGGAAGCCACCGCCTTCGGTTCCCGCCGTATTGTGGAGCATATGAAGGGCCAGGGGCTGCGCATTGATTCGGTCAATGCCATCGGAGGTATCAGCAAGAAGGCGCCCTTCGTGATGCAGACGCTGGCAGACGTGCTGGACATGCCTATCCGTGTGGTCCGCTCGGAACAGACCTGTGCCTTGGGAGCGGCAATGTTCGCGGCAGTTGCCGCAGGGGTGTACAAGGATATCAATGAAGCGACAAGGCACATGGGGTCGGACATCGAAGCTGAATACCGGCCGGATGAAAAAAGAGCCCTCATCTACGAAAAACTATACAAGAAATATCTTGAACTGGCAAAACTTGCTGAAACCATTAACTAAGTATACAAACCATTAATCTATTTAAAACATGAGAATCAAATCATTAATTTTGGCGGCCTTATGCATGGCCACCGTGGGTGTTTACGCCCAAAGCAACTACCCGTTCAACGGTCTGGACATGAACATGGGTAACCTGTCAAGACTGTCCGATGCCAAGACACGTTCCATCAGCCCTGAGAACTTCACGGGCGAGAAGGGCAAGGGCGGCATGGCCGATCCGGTCAGGGACAAGGATCAGCGCAATGTGGCCAACGCTCATCATGCGGCCAAGGACCTGGGCAAGGGTTGGAAGGTAAACCCCTTCATCATCGTGAAACCGGGAGAGACAATCACGATTGCGGAGATCGAGGGTCCGGGAGCCATCCAGCAGATCTGGATGACACCGACCGGGAACTGGCGCTTCTCCATCCTGAGAATGTACTGGGACGATGAGAAGGAGCCTTCCGTCGAATGTCCGGTGGGTGACTTCTTCTGCAGCGCATACAATGAATATGCACAGCTCTCCTCACTGGCCGTTTGCGTGAATCCGGGCAGCGCCTTCAACTGCTACTGGAAGATGCCTTTCCGCAAGAAAGCCCGTATCACGCTGGAGAACATCAACACCGCCGAGGAGATGCGTCTGTACTACCAAATCAACTACACCCTGACAGAAGTTCCCGAGGACGAGGCCTACTTCCATGCGCAGTTCCGCCGCTCCAACCCGACCCAGGGGTCGCTGCACACGTTGATTGACGGTGTGAAGGGCAAGGGACAGTATGTGGGTACCTACCTGGCGTGGCGTGTAAACGACAACTGCTGGTGGGGTGAAGGGGAAATCAAGTTCTACATGGACGGTGACAAGGAATATCCGACTATCTGTGGAACCGGGGCTGAAGACTACTTCTGCGGCTCGTATAATTTCGAGAACCAGAAGACGCACCAGTACCAGGAGTTCACCACCCCTTATGCCGGCATGCACCAGGTAATCCGTCCCGACGGGCTGTACCGTGCAGTGACCGCTTTCGGGCTGTACCGCTGGCATATCCTTGACCCGATACGCTTCGACAAGGACCTGAAAGTCACGATACAGGATTTGGGATGGCGTCATGACGGACGCTACAACAACCAGAAGTCGGATATCTCGTCGACCACTTTCTGGTACCAGGCCGAGCCGCATGCCAAATTCCCGGCTTTGCCGAGCAAGGACGATTTGGAAATTCCAAGATGGTAAAATTGGGTATACCCGATATTTAAAATTACGTTGTTTTTTTATTAACTATTAAATCAAAGTATTATGAGGATTTCTTTTAATAGGAATGGTTTCATAGCATTGGCATCAATGCTATCATTTGCAGTGTATGCAGGGGATAATTTGCCCCTTGCAACCGCTGCATCGGGGACAAATGGATCTATTCAAGTATCTGAGCATGGCGTAGATACTTCTAATGAGATTCACAGCAATGTATCCAGATGCTCCAGAAAACGCATGCCGGTACCGGATTCATGCACGAGTCATTCCACAAGGATGACCCCAAGAAATTCACAAGGAGCTGGTTTGCATGGGCCAATACATTGTTTGGAGAATTGCTGTGGAAAACATTCAATGATTGGAATACTAATCATCTAATTAATCAATGTAAATAAAAACTTATGAGAAGAATTACAAAATACAGTTTGTTACTCTCCCTTGTTCTGGGATTGTACTTTCCTACTGTATTTGCACAGTCGAACATGACGAACGAAATGTTTGACTTGGCAAAGTTGAAATCGGGTGTAAAAAACAAGAGAATCTCCAGTACAGACCCTACCGGAGGTAACAGAGACCATCTGGAACCTTTCAAGCCGGGTGAGAAACGAATCATTGCAGACATCAAGGGAGCAGGGGCCATCAACCATATTTGGGTAAGCTTTGGTAACGCTCTTTTTTATACATTCATAGGCTGATTTTATATCCGGGGTTTTGCCACTATAGTGGCAAGACTATGCCTCTATATTGGTAAAGCTGTGTCACTATAGAGGTACGACTATGGAAGAATAGTTCTACGGAGCAGCAAATTCAATAAATCATTAATAAAGATACGAAATGAAGAATATTCCCAAAAAGCAATTTGCGGGCTGGATGCTGATGCTACTGTTGTGCATCAGTACCTCGGCATTTGCCCAGTCGCCTAAGAAGGTGACCGGACGTGTGATGGATGCACAAGGTGAGTTACTCATCGGTGTGAATGTGACGGAGGCGGCAGACCCTTCTAATGGTGTGGTGACGGACATCAACGGTACGTATACGATTACGTTGAAAGGTAATAAGCCGTCATTAAAATTCTCTTATATCGGCTTCAAGGATAAAGTGGTAGCGGTAGGCTCCAAAGGAGTGCTTGATGTAGCTTTGGAAGAAGATGTGGCAGCCCTTGACGAAGTGGTGGTAGTGGGCTTCGGAACGCAGAAGAAAGCTTCTGTGGTCGGCTCCATTACCAATATAGAGCCGGCCAAGCTTGCCGCGGCTCCCAGCCGTTCGCTCAGTAACAACCTGGCGGGTATGGTTCCCGGTGTGATTGCGGTTCAGCGTAGCGGTGACCCTTGGTTCAATAACTCCGACTTCTGGATTCGTGGTATCAGTAGCTTTACTGGCAATACCAATCCGCTGGTATTGGTGGACGGCGTCGAGCGTTCGCTCCACGACATCGACCCTGAAGAAATCGCCTCCTTCTCCGTGTTGAAGGATGCTGCCGCCAGTGCCGTCTATGGTGTGCGCGGTGCCAATGGTGTAGTGATGATTGAGACCAAGCGCGGCAAGATTGGAAAGCCGCAGGTGAACGTCCGCTTCGAACACTCCTTTACGCAACCCATCAAGATACCCGACTACATCGGCAGTGTGAAGTATCTGGAACTGATTAACGAAATGTATGCCGAGCAAGGTAGAGCCCCCTTTGCCAGCGAAGCCACCTTGCTGAACTACAAGAATCAGACCGACCCGGAACTCTATCCCGATGTGAATTGGTGGGACATCATCTCCAAAGACCATGCAGACAACACGAAGGCAAACGTTAGCGTCAACGGTGGTACGGACATCCTTCGCTATGCGTTGGTGGCAGGATATTACAATGAGAACGGTATTATTGAACGCGACAAGAACCAGGAGTGGGACTCTTCCCTGAAGGTGAGCCGATATACGGTACGTTCCAATGTAGATGTGAATGTGACTCCCACTACCTTGTTCCGTGCCAATGTGGGCGTGTTCCTGCAAACCCGTAACGCTCCTCCGGGAGACACGGAAACCAATCATGGCATTTTCTATCAAGCCATGCGTGTACCTCCTTACGTGCATCCGGCCATCTATGCCGATGGACGCATTCCCCGTGTGATGTACAAGCAGAACCCTTGGGCGTGGGCCACACAGCGTGGATACGAAAAACTAAACCACAATAAGATTGAATCCCTAGTATCGTTGGAACAGGATTTGAAGTTCATCACACCGGGACTGAAGTTCAAGGGAACCTTCTCTTTTGACAAGTTCTCGGCAACTTCCGTGACACGTTCCAAGAACCCCTATTACTACAATCCCGCCACCGCACGCGATGCAGAGGGCAACATCATCACTGATGTGCAGACCACCGGACAAGAGTTCCTGGGCTATGAAAAAGGAGCTAAATGGGGCGATCAGTCCATCTATCTGGAAGGAATGTTCTCGTACAACCGCATTTTCGGCAAAGTGCACGATGTGAACGCCATGTTCCTCTACAACCAGAAGGAGTATGACAATGGTGATGCGCTTCCCTATCGTACCCAAGGCATAGCCGGAAGATTCTCTTATACTTACGACAGCCGCTATGTTGCCGAGCTGAACTTCGGTTACAACGGCTCCGAGAACTTTGCCAAAGGCAAGCGCTTCGGCTTCTTCCCCGCCGTGGCGTTGGGATGGATTGTATCTTCCGAGAAATTCATGGAGCCGGTTTCCGATGTCATCTCCAACTTGAAGCTGAGAGCTACTTGGGGTAAGGCCGGTAACAGTAACATTGGTGGTAACAGACGTTTCGCCTATATTTCTACCATTGTCAATACCGGTTCGTACAGATGGGGTACAGATGCGGAAATCTATCGCCTTGGACGTTCGGAAGGCGAAATCGGTGTGAACAACTTGACATGGGAAACCGTGACCAAGATGAATGCCGGTATCGACTTAGGTCTATGGAATGGTAGCGTGAACCTCGTAGTGGATGTGTTCAAGGAAAAGCGCGATGACATCTTCATGCAGCGTAAGAATGTGCCTGGTTCTGCCGGATTCAACCGCCCTGTTTGGGCCAATTATGGCAAGGTCGATAATCAGGGATTTGATGTGTCTTTGAATGTCAACCACAAGTTCAATAGCGATTGGGCCATTTCCGCTATGGCAAACTATACCTACGCACACAATAAGGTTGTGGAAATAGACGAACCTGCCGCCATCTTGGGTACATACCGTTCGCAAACTGGTAAACCTGTAGGGCAATTGTTTGGCTTGATAGCGGAAAGGCTCTTTACGGAAGATGATTTCGATGAAAACGGTATGCTTAAGGAAGGAATTCCGGCACAGAAGTTCAGTGATATGAGTAACCTACGTCCCGGTGACATTAAATACAAAGATTTGAACGGGGATGGTGAAGTGACCGCAGTAGATAAAACAGCCATTGGCGGTACACGTATTCCCGAGATTGTCTATGGTTTTGGAGCTACAGTAAGCTATAAGTCGTTCGATTTGGGAGTATTCTTCCAAGGAACAGGTAAAACCTACCAGCTCTTGGGCGGAGAGACCTGGTTGCCGGGTTCTTCCTTAGGTGCTGGTAACATCTATTCGAACATTGACGACCGTTGGACACCTGAAAATCCGAGGCAAGATGTATTCTGGCCCCGTATGGGAGACAAGGCTGTGGCAAACAATGAACAAGCTTCCACATGGTGGTTGCGTGACATGAGTTTCCTGCGCCTGAAGAATCTGGAACTTGGATATACTCTTCCGCAACGTTGGACTACCAAAATTGGCATCCGCGGCTGCCGTTTGTTTGCAAGAGGAACCAATCTGCTGACGTTCTCCAACTTCAAGCTTTGGGACCCCGAACTGGAAACTACCGATGGATTGAGATACCCACAGATGAAATCTGTATCAGTGGGTTTTAGCATCAATTTCAACAATTAATTAAGATACGAAGAAAATGAAAAAATATAAATCTATAGCAAAAGCTGTCTTATTGTCGTGCACCCTGGCATTGACAACGAGTTGCAACGATTTCTTGGACAAGGCTCCCGACGACCAGCTTACCATGGAGATGATTTTCACGGACAAGATAAGGACTGAGGACTGGTTGGCAGGTGTTTATTCATCCATTCCCAGCCCCATGTGGGGGTATTTCAAGGAGCAAGGTTATAACATTATGGGCGATGATATCACTATTCCCCAAGATTGGTCGCCGTATGGATGGAGAAGTGTGTATGCCTACACCACCGGAAACTGGAGTCCTATCTCAACATGGGTCCCCAATTATTGGGTAGAATTGCACAAGCGCATACGTTCCGGCCTTATCTTCTTGCAGGAGGCAAAAGTACTTCCAGAAAAAGACCTGACGGAATCTTATGTCAACCAGATGAAGTACGAAGTCCGCTTCTTGATAGCCTACTATTACTCTTTGATGATTGAGTTGTATGGTGCCATACCGTTTACTCCCGGTGTGCTTGTTGCCGTCGATGCGCCCGAATCGGAGATGATGACGCCCCAAAGACCCTATGCCGAAGTGGTAGATTGGATTGACAAAGAGCTGCTGGAAGTGTCAGAACATCTGCCCGCTGTCTATCCCAATAATACCGATTGGGGCAGGGCCACCTCTATCATGGCTTTGGCAATACGTGCCAAAACACTGTTATTTGCCGCAAGTCCGTTGTTCAATGGCAATCCGGACCTCAAGGACTGGAAGAACTCAGAAGGAGAATTCCTTTTTGATGCCGAAGCCAAACCGGAAAGATGGGAAAAGGCTGCCAAAGCTCATCTCGACTTGATAAAGGCAGCCGAAGCAGCCGGACATAAGCTGTACTATGAATATAATGTGGATGGAAGCATTGACCCCTTCATGTCTTACTATAACATGTCGTTGAAACGCTTCTCAGAAGGTAATAAGGAGATTCTTTTCGGACGCCCCGAAAATGAGAACCTGAACTCCTGGCAGGCTCATCATCTGCCGAAAGGTATCGGTGGAAATGCCGCTATGGGTGTTACTCAGGAACTGGTGGACGCTTTTTATATGAAGAACGGTGAAATGCCTATATTGGGATATAACGAGGATGGTTCGCCCATTATCAACCCGGAATCGGGGTATGTGGAAAACGGATTCTCTACCAATACAGAGTATAGAACCACGAAGTGGCCGGGCGGTGGACCTTCGAACCTTGCCAATAAAGAAACCGGTGTAAGCCCGGTAACAGAAGAAGGTACCTACAACATGTATTGCAACCGGGAGCCTCGCTTCTATGTTTCCGTCATCTATAATGGCGCATGGCTGGGAGTTGATAACCGTCGTGTGAACTTCCTTCAAGGAGGCCGTGATACGGATATGACTTTCGACTCTCCGCAGAACGGTTATAATGTCCGTAAGCGAATCTCTTTGGATGTATTTCCCAGAGATAAAAAGCATGTATATCAGCCGGGTATCTTATACAGAATGGCTGAAGCGTATTTGGGCTATGCGGAAGCATTGAACGAGTCTTCGCCAGCTCCCACTCCCGATGTATATAAGTATGTGAACTTGATTCGTGAACGTGCCGGAATTCCCGCTTTGAAGGAAGGGCTGAGTAAGGAAGAAATGCGTGCCGCCATTCAGCAAGAACGTCGGGTAGAGTTCAATTGTGAAGGTATCCGTTTCCATGACCTCCGTCGTTGGAAGATTGCCGACAAATACCTGGGCGGCAAGCTTTATGGTATGAATCATGACGGTTCTGAGAAGAGCGATGATGTGAACAATCCGAAGGCTTTTTATAAGAGAACTTACTACAAGAGCCGTACCTTCAACAAAAGAATGTATTTATGGCCCGTTCCGCAGGCTCAGATGGACATCAACCCCAATTTGAGACAAGCTCCCGGATATTAATAAATAATTAGAGAACAAGTATGAAATCAATAAAATTCATTTTTTGTACGATGGCGTTAGCGTTTACCACATTGATGTCTTGCTCGGATGATAATGAGGTGGACTTGTCCAATCGTAAGTTTGTCCGTATCGATCAATCGGCAGTTTATGTGGAGATTGACGAGAATGTCACTGTCACCGCTTCCGTTGACACTTTGGCGGGTGATTCCTATCTGTTGAAATGGAGCGTGCTCGATTCCGATGTAGCGACCATTGAAGGTGTAGAAAACAACGCAGCCGTCATTACGCCTATTGCCGTTGGAAAAACGGTTATCAAGGTAGAGACAGCCGATGGCAAGTTGTGCTACTTTAGTGACTTGACTGTTACCAAGACTCCTAAGACGTGTTACATTGACTTTGGTGTCATTGATTCTCCGGCTCCGTTTAACAACTATAGGAATCCCAAAGACCCCGGATTGGTAAATATGCTCGACCAAAGAGGTCGTCCTACTACTTTCGGCATCGAGGTGGACAAACCGTTTTCCGGAAAATTGGCTCGCGGTTTGAATAATAATTTGGGTCTTCCAAAAACAGCTTCTGAGGATATGTTTTTCAGCGACGGTATTAAGATTCCGCTCAGTGGATTTAAGGTGACAGGTCTCTCTCAAGGAACAAAATATACGTTCAGTTTCTATGCTCACATCAATGACCGTGGAACTGAAACCGAGTTCCATGTAATCGGAAAGAACGATGGCGTTGCTTATTTGGTTAATGACTATAATTTAGATAGAACGGTAGAGATTAAGGGTATTGAGCCTAATGACGAAGGTGTTGTTTATATCGAGATGAAACCGGGCCCGAACAATGTACAATGGGCCAAATTCTTTGGCGTAAATACCATGGTACTTTCAGAAGAGGAGAATTGATGTGGTTTTATAGACCATAATCCTTTCTATTGAAATAATACTGTCAGTGAGGAGAGATACCGTTTAAACAGGCATTCTCTCCTTGCCTTTTTAAAAAACATATAGTAAAATAGTTTATGAAAATTAATTTGAAAGAAGTTTCTGTTTTCTTGTCTGCCATTCTATTGGCAGGCTCGTATGCCGTGGCTCAGAATCCATACAGATGGACGGATGAGCTGGAGTTATTGAAAAGAGTGGATAAATTGCCGGAGTATCGCACTGGCTCTTATGTGGAGCAGTTCTCGAGTTACGACCGTACCGGAGGCAATGATGATGGTTTTGCGGGTACTTATTCTTTCCTTCGTAAGGAAGGTGATAAGTTGGTGATTGCTGAGATGGAAGGCCCCGGAGTCATCAACCGAATCTGGACTCCTACACCGACGGACAATATGCTCTATTTCTATTTTGATGGACAGAAAGAGCCCGGTCTGAAAATAAAGTTCTCGGATTTGTTTTCCGGTAAGGTTTATCCGTTTACAAAGCCCGTTTGTGGCAATGAAATCGGTGGTTTTTATTGTTATCTGCCCATTACGTATAAAAAGTCCTGTAAAATTGTTTTCGATGGACCTAAATTGGAATTCATTCAGATACAATACCGTAACCTGCCGGGAAAGAAGGTGGAAACCTATACCGGTGAATTCTCACAGCAGGATAAGGATTTGTTGGCTGAGGTGAATAGAATATGGGCTGACTTGTCTCCTGCTGTAACGAATTATACCTTTGGAAAATCAGCTGGTGTACAGACGGAAGAAAAGGTATTTACACTGAGTCCGGGAGAAGAAGTTTCTTTCTTTGAGATGGCAGAACCGGGACGTATTGTAGGTATGTCGATTGATGGCGGAACATCTTTCGAAGGTTTATACAAAGATGTGATTCTTTCAGCTAAATGGGATAATGAGAAGGTGGAGGCTATTTATGCCCCCGTTGCTGATTTTTTTGGATATGCCTATGGAAAAGGAGCAATGCGGAGTATCTTAATGGGTAAGCAAGGTACTTCCAACTACTGCTATCTGCCAATGCCTTTTGACAAGTCAGCTTCTATGAAGATGATTTATAAAAAGAGAGAAGGTATTCAGCAATCTCCTATTTCTGTAAACGTTAAAGTGTACTATAACAGTAATAAGCGTAATGTGAAGGAAGAGGGTAAGTTCTATTCTGTATGGCGTAGAGAGAAAACTCCTCTCGGCATTTTCCATAAGTTTGCTGCACAAAAAGGAAAAGGACATTATGTAGGAACCATCCATCAGGCACAAGGCCTGCGTCCGGGAATGACCTTGTTCTTCGAAGGGGACGACAGCACTTACGTAGATAATAAAATGCGTCTGCACGGCACCGGTTCCGAAGACTATTACAACGGTGGCTGGTATGCTTTATTGGATCGTTGGGACAGAGGAAACAGCCTCCCTCTCCATGGTTGTCTGGATTATTCACTTCCGATGGCCAGAACCGGTGGATACCGTTTCTTCTTGGCCGACAAAATGTCCTATGAGAAGGAAATCTATCATGGAATGGAACATGGTGAAGTAAAAAATAATTTCCCGGTAGATTATACATCTGTTGGATTCTTTTATGCAGCCCAGCCATTGCAAGGCAGAGAAGAGCCTACTGCTGAATTACGCACTGTATATCAGCCGACAGAACATATTTATTTCCCTCAATTGATGCAGCTGAGTCTTGGTGGAGGTGTCCAGGTAACAAATGAGCGTGGAATCCGTATGACCACCCAGCATGGAGGAGTAGTGCGCATCATGCTGAACGATGTGCCCGAAGGAAAATATAAAGTGCTGATAAACTATTTCGAGAAACCGAATGGTGCCGATTTCCAGGTTTGGCAACGCCAGAAGCAACTGTCCGGATGGATCTCTACTAAGAAGGACAAAGAAGTGTCTAAAGACAGAGTACATGTAGGAGACATCAATTTGACGGAACAAACCAATTCGGTCACTTTCCATGTGAGAAATAATAACGGTGGGGACCAGTTTGAACTGGGGCTGATTATCCTGGAAAGAATAAAGGAATAGATGTGGGAATGTGTACTTGTATATGGAATTGATAAGAATGAGAACTAAACAAATTTTACTGTTCGGGCTTGTTACCTGTAGTTTGACGGGCAATATGGCTTGTAAGGATGCTGATAGTGAAAAAACGCTGTGTATTGATAATGTACGCATGATATCCCGTGTCACGGGTGATCCTTTGCCGGGAGATACATTGCTGAATCCCAATAATACCGGACCTGACTTTGATGTATATGGAACGGATTTGGGGTTAATGTGGCATATGGATGGAAACCGTGTGGGCATGTTTTTCGGAGATACCAGTGGAGAAGGTTTTGTCGTGAATAAAAATGGTGGCAATGGTTCCAACTGGCGTTCCAACGTACTGGCTTTTTCATCGGATACAGAGCTTACAGACGGTCTTAAAATAGATTCAATGCTGCTTGATGCCGATGGTAAGGCGCTTGAGGTATGTGCGGGCGGTAAGACGAATCCGGAGGTATACCAGACTTCCATCCCTACGAGTGCTATTCGGGCCGGTAAAACGGATTGTGTCCATATTATGAACATCTATGATTGGGGAGCGCCTCATGGACGCTGGCTTACCAATTTTTCTTCTGTCTATACTTCCAATGATGACGGTCGGACATGGGAGCGGCGTGAAGAGGTGACTTTTTCTCCCGACAGTCATTTTTCGCAAGTGGCTTATGCCAAACGTGACGGATGGATTTATATGCTTGGCACACAGGCCGGACGTGGTGATGCTGCGTATCTGGCGCGTTTCCTTGAGAAAGATCTTCTGGATATGAAGGCCTATGAATACTGGAATGGTGAAAGTAAAGAGTGGATACGTGGAAATGAGGCTGCCGCTACTCCGGTATTGAGAGGTCCCGTAGGAGAAGCGTCGCTGATATGGCACAAGAAGTTTGAGCGTTGGATTCTGACTTATAATTATGATCCGAATCATGACGAGACTCCTTTGACCAAAAGGCATGCCATTCTTTATTGTACATCGAAGGATCTCGTCCAGTGGAGCGAGCCGAAAGTATTGGCGGAAGCGGACAGATATCCAGCTTTGTATTGCGCTTACATACATCCGTTGAAAGACAATGATGACCAGCTTTGGTTCATCATGTCCATGTGGGGGCCGTACAATGCTTTCCTGATGTGTGCCGATATGAAGCTGGAATAATAATCACTTGACTTGAATTGGATATGAAGCTTAGGAATTTATTTTTATTAATAGCTCTCTCGTTACCGGTTTGCTTGTCTGCACAGACAAGCAAACAAATCTATCTGCAACGAGCCGATTCTTTGCTTCAGCAGATACTTACTCTCTATAAAGTGGAGAAGTATGGCCTGCTGACGGAAACTTATCCAAGAAACCCGGAGCAGAGAATTACATATACGGCCAATACCGGCGCTGTTGTTAACCAGCAGGAGGTCTCTTTTTTGTGGCCTTATTCAGCCTTGGTATCCGGTTGTGTTTCTTTGTATAAGGTTTCCGGGCAAAAGAAGTACAGAAAACTGATGGACCGGCAGATAAAGCCGGGACTGGACCTTTATTGGGACTCTACCCGGATTCCCCATTGTTACCAGTCGTATCCGGCTTTTGCAGGTCATAATGATCGTTATTACGATGACAATGACTGGGTGGCCATTGATTTCTGTGATTACTATGAACGGACTGGTGACAAGGAGTATCTGGAAAAAGCCATCCAGCTGCATGACTATATTTATTCCGGATGGTCCGAAGAGTTGGGGGGAGGAATCTATTGGTGCGAACAGAAGAAAGAATCAAAAAATACTTGTTCGAATGCTCCGGCTACTGTTCTCTGTATGAAGCTGTTTAAGTTGACTAAGGATGCAAAATACCTTGAGCAAGCTAAGAAGACCTATCAATGGACCCGTGACAATCTTTGTGACCCTTCTGACTTTGTATATTGGGACAACAAGAATTTGCAGGGAAAAGTGGATCCGGCCAAATATACTTATAACAGCGGGCAGATGATTCAGGCCGGTGTACTTCTCTATCAGGCAACTGGAGAAAAGCGTTACCTGAAGGAGGCGCAGCAGACAGCCGAGGGTTCCTGCCGTTTCTTTCTGAAGGTACAGCCTATTACAATAGGAGAGATGAAATTCTTCCCGGGAACTCCTTGGTTTAATGTAATCTTGTTCAGAGGCTTGAAGGCACTATATCTGGTTGATAGGAATGAGGCGTACATAAAGACCATGATTGAGAATGCGGATTATGCCTGGAACTATACGCGTGATGAGAATGGCTTGTTTAGTAATGATTGGTCGGGTCACAGAGAAGAGCAGTTCAAAAGTCTACTGGAGAATGCCTGTATGATTGAGTTTTTCGCCGAGATCAGCGAACTGCAATAAATAAAACCTTTAAACACAATAAATAAACAGAAAATGAAAAAACAGATTGCAGTATTGGTATCCGCCTTGCTAATGGGTGGCGGTACCTATGCTCAGAATGGTGCTCAGGCGCAAAAACCGAAAGCCTACATGGTGTCTGATGCACATTTGGACACACAGTGGAACTGGGATATCCAGACCACAATTAAGGATTATGTATGGAACACGATCAGTCAGAATTTGTTTCTGCTGAAGCAATATCCGGAATACATCTTTAATTTTGAAGGTGCGGTCAAGTATGCTTGGATGAAGGAATATTATCCGGCGCAATACGAAGAGATGAAGAAATTCATAGAGAGCGGTCGTTGGCATATTAGTGGAGCCAGCTGGGATGCCACTGATACGCTGGTTCCTTCCATAGAGTCTGCGATTCGTAACATCATGCTCGGCCAGGATTATTACCGGAAGGAATTCGGTGTGGAGAGCACGGACATTTTCTTGCCGGACTGTTTCGGTTTTGGCTGGACACTTCCTGCCATTGCGTCCCATTGCGGACTGATCGGCTTCTCCTCCCAGAAGTTGCAGTGGCGCAACAAACCGTTCTACGGTAACGACAAATATCCTTTCACTGTCGGCTTATGGCAAGGTATAGACGGCTCTACCATCATGATGACTCATGGATATGATTATAACCAACGTTTTGAGGACGGGGACCTGTCGGAAAACAAGGACTTGTTGGAATTGACCGGCCACTCTCCGCTTCACATGGTCTACCGCTATTACGGTACGGGAGACATAGGCGGTTCACCTACATTGGAGTCTGTACGTGCCGTAGAGAAAGGCTTGCAAGGCAATGGTCCGTTGCAGATTGTCAGTGCCACGAGTGACCGGATATATAAAGACTTCCAGCCTTACGCAAGCCATCCGGAACTGCCCAAGTTCAACGGTGAACTGTTGATGGATGTTCACGGTACCGGATGTTATACTTCCCAGGCTGCCATGAAGCTGTACAACCGTCAGAATGAGCTTTTGGGGGATGCAGCGGAACGCTCTTCCGTTGTAGCCGAATGGCTGAACCAAGCTTCCTATCCCGGAGCTGCATTGACTGAGAACTGGCAGCGTTTCATTTTCCATCAGTTCCATGATGACCTTACGGGAACAAGTATACCGCGGGCTTATGAATTCTCATGGAATGACGAGTTGATTTCCCTCAAGCAGTTCTCCGGTATTCTGACTTCCTCCATTGATGCTGTGGCAAGAAAGATGGATACCAGGATGAAAGGGATACCGGTGGTGCTTTACAATGCGCTTGGATTCCAGGTTTCCGATATGGCAGAGGTGGAACTTGCCTTGCCAAAGAAACCGAAAGGGATTACCGTATATGATATGAATGGCCGGAAAGTGGCCGCCCAATTGCTGTCCTATGCCGATGGTAAAGCCAGACTATTGATAGAAGCCGTTGTGCCTGCTACCGGTTATGCGGTATATGATGTCCGCACTTCCGGTTCGTCGGCTGACACCCGGGTATCTGTGGATTCCAATGCATTGGAGAATTCCATTTATAAGATAACGCTGGATACGAAGGGTGATATTGTTTCACTGTTTGACAAGAAGAACGGCAAGGAGCTGGTGAAACCCGGTAAATCCATTCGTCTGGCACTCTTCACGCAGAACAAGTCCTACATGTGGCCTGCTTGGGAGATCTTGAAGGAGACTATAGACCGGGAACCGGTTTCCATCACAGAGGATGTGAAGATGACACTGGTGGAGGATGGTGAGCTGCGCAAGTCACTCTGCATCGAGAAACGTTATGGAGAGTCACTCTTCAAGCAGTACATCCGTTTGTATGAGGGTAGCCGTGCCGACCGCATAGACTTTTACAATGAGGTGGACTGGCAGTTGTCCAATGCTTTGTTGAAGGCCGAATTTCCTTTGAACATGGCAAATACGGAAGCCACCTACGATTTGGGACTTGGAAGTGTGAGGCGGGGCAACAATACGGAGACTGCCTACGAAGTCTATGCACAGTATTGGGCCGATTTGACTGACCGTAGTGGAAACTATGGCGTATCTGTCTTGAATGACAGCAAATACGGCTGGGACAAGCCGGACGACAACACCCTCCGCCTGACCCTGCTGCATACCCCCGAAACAGACAAGGATTATGCTTACCAGAACCGCCAGGACTTCGGGCATCATTGCTTTACATACAGTCTGGTGGGTCATGCCGGTGGACTTGACAAGGCTGTCACCATAGAGAAGGCGGAGATATTGAACCAGAAGCTGAAAGCTTTCCGTACCGATAAACATAGGGGTACATTGGGTAAGGAGTTCTCTTTCGTCTCTTCCAATAACCGTAATGTCATTATCAAGGCATTGAAGAAAGCCGAGAACTCGGATGAGTATGTAGTGCGTGTCTATGAGATAGGCGGTGAGAAGGTGCAGGATGCGGTACTTTCTTTTGCAGGCGAAATTGCCAGTGCCTACGAAGCGGATGGCACTGAAAAGAGTATCGGTTCGGCCGAATTCAGTGGAAACGGGCTGTCTGTAAGTATAAAGCCTTATTCTATAAAGACATTCAAGGTACGTTTGAAGTCATCGGGCGAGGACGCTTATCAATTGCAGTATGCCTCTTTACCGTTGTCCTATAACTGTAAATGTTCCTCATTCAACGAGTTCCGCGGTGAAGCTGATTTTGAGTCGGGTTATTCGTTTGCGGCAGAACTGTTGCCCGAATCCCTGACTGTAAACGGGATTCCTTTCCAGCTCGGCGAGAAAGATGCCGCCAACGGAATGACGTGCAATGGTGATACTATTGTTCTACCGGAAGGTAAAAAGTATAATAAACTGTATTTTCTGGCTGCCGCTACGGACGGGGACTATGCCGCCACTTTCCGGTGCGGAGGGAACAAGAGTGAGGTCATTGTACCTTCCTATACCGGATTTGTCGGACAGTGGGGACATTCGGGACATACCAAAGGTTATCTGAAGGATGCCGAAGTGGCTTATGTGGGAACTCACCGCCACTCTCCTACAGCCGATGAGGCCTATGAGTTTACCTATATGTTCAAGTTCGGTGTCGATATTCCGGCAGGTGCTGCCAGCCTTATACTTCCGAAGAATGAAAAGGTTGTTCTTTTTGCTGCCACATTGGTGGAGGAAACTCTGAAACCCGTCCAGGTTGCCACTAGCTTGTTCCATACAGCCATCCGTGACAATGAGATGGAGTTGAACAGTGTGGAGGTGGAAAAAGAAAACCTGTTGAAGGGTGCGAAGATTATCGCCTATTCCGGCTATTTTAATGATAATGAGAAGCCCGAACGTATCGTTGACGGGGATGTCGATACCAAATGGTGTGAAGTGGGAAGTGCGTTGAATTATGTGGATTTTGATTTGGGTGAGGCGAAAACTGTGAGCGGTTGGAAACTGGTGAATGCAGGCCGTGAGGACAAAGGGTACATTACTTCCGCTTGCTTCCTGCAAGGCAGAAACAGCCAGGCTGAAGAATGGAAGACACTTGACAATATAGATGGAAACCGGCAGAATGTCGTATCACGTATGATTGACACTCCGGCGCAGGTACGCTATGTACGCTTGATGATAACCCGTCCTATGCAGCATGCAGGAGGAAAGGTGTTACGCATCAATGAGATGGAGATTTACTAAAATAATCGGTTATGATGAAAAAACTAGTTTTTGTAATTCAGTTGATATTTCTCTATAGCGGTTTGGCTATGGCCGACCCGGTTATCTCTCTTAAGACATTGTTGCATGAGATGACAGACCGTTCCGTGCTGGCGCGTTGGCCCGAAAATGCCTATACGTGTAAGCAGTTCAGCAGCTACGACCGTAGTTCGCATAACATGACGGATAAGCGTGCCTGGTTTGGTAATTTCGACCAAGGACAGTTTATCCGCCAGGAAGAGAACGGAGGGAGGACGGAATATGTGATGATGGATGCCGAAGGCCCCGGTGCCATAGTTCGTTTCTGGATGACTTTCTCCGGCATAAATCGGGGACAAGGGACTCTGCGTATCTACATAGACAATGAGGAAAAACCGGTAATTGAAGGCAATGTACGTGATATATTGAGCGGACAAGTCCTTTGTGGAGAACCTCTTTCAACTTCAGTACCCGATGAGGCTCCGATGGAAGAAAGAGGGCATAATTTATATTTGCCCATACCTTATGCCAAGCGGTGCAAGGTGACTATCGAATCGCCGGACTTGAAGATTACTCCGGAGGGGAAAATTGAGAGTAAGACCATTGTATACTATGCTATCAATTACCGCACTTATACTTCTCCGGTCAAGGTGATTTCTTTCTCGGCCAAAGAGTTGAAGAAGAATGCCCGGCTGATAGCTGCTGTCAATAAGAAGCTGTCGGAAGGAACACCTGGTATTGATACTCCGCTTGCGGGAGGAGAAAGTACGCTCAATCTGGCGACTTCTCTGGCTCCGGGTGAAAGCCGTAGTTTTACGATTGACGGCTCTCGTGCCATTCGTCGTCTTTCGATGCGGATTGATGCCGATGACCGTCGCCAAGCACTTCGCTCTACGGTCTTGTCCATTGCCTTTGATGGGGAACCAACTGTCTGGGCTCCGGTCGGTGAGTTTTTTGGGGTAGGCTATTATCCCGTTGCAACTGGTACGTGGTATACGCGGGCCGTGCAGGATGATGTGATGAGTGCATGGTGGGTGATGCCTTTCGAGCGGAACTGTACGATTACCTTGACCAATTATGGGGAACAGCCGGTGGAGATATCCAAGGCTGCTGCAGTTAGTGGAAAGTGGCAGTGGGATGAGCGCTCCATGCACTTTGGTACCACATGGCAGCAGTTTACGCATATCCATGCCCGGGGCGATGAGTTTGCCCAGGACCTTACGTTTGCCGATCTTAAAGGTAGGGGCGTGTATGTGGGAGATGCGGTTACTGTCTATAACCCCAACTTGGGTTGGTGGGGAGAAGGAGATGAAAAGGTGTATGTGGACGGTGAAACCTTTCCGTCACACTTTGGAACGGGTACAGAAGATTATTATGGCTATGCCTGGGGGCGCTATGAACCGTGGATAAACCATCCTTTTGTTGCCCAACCCATAGGAGATGGTTGTTATGCTCACATAGGTTTGGCGCAGAATACCCGTGTTCGTAGTTTGGATGCGATTCCGTTTACCCGGAGCCTGCGCTTTGACATGGAGTTATTCGATTGGTCGAATATACACCTTAATTATGCTCCGATAACCTTCTGGTATATGCTTCCCGGAGGCGAAATACAGCCGAAACCCTTTGTGAGCGATGTACGCGAACGGGTTGCCAACCAACCGTCAGATATTTTCGGTTCAGGGATGAGTCTGGTTGTGGAGGGCGAAGTCATGCAGCCTCGTCCGGGGCATATGGGTTCCGTTGAATTGCAGACCAACTTCCACCCCTTGTGGAGTGAGGGTATGCAGCTCTACTGGAAAGAGTTTAAACCGGGAGATAAGCTGTCATTAGTTTTTGACAGTGAAGTGGAAGGGACTTATTATGCGAAAATACAGTTCACTGTGGCGCCTGATTATGGTACATTTGCCCTTCGTATAAATGATAAGGTGATTACTCCGGAAGTCTGTCTTACCAATGGAGAAGTGTCTCTGCTTCTGGTGAATCTTGGACGGGTCAATTTGGAAAAAGGAAAGAATGAGTTGCAGATTGAGTCGATTGCACTGGCTCCGGGACATGATACCGGTTTCTTTGGGATTGATAAGTTGACTCTTCGCAAATAATTCTGTAGACGTCTCTATCGCAGGGATTGTACTTGTATGGATAGCTTTGGATAAATAAAAGTCCAAGGCTATCTTTTTTGTATCAGTTCTTTTTCTATGATAAAATGCTATCTTTGTCCTCAAAATAATAGGTAAGATGAAACTTCGTTCACTCTATATCCTTTCTATTGTAGGGCTGCTACTGGTAATTGTGGTGCAGATTGGTGGTATGATGTATGCTTACGACAATACCAAGAAAGAGGCGGAACGCGCACTGAACGAATGTTTCCGTCTGGCTTTTATCGAAACGGTGGACAACGAGATTAATAATTTACCGTTTCCTGACATGACTATCCCTTTTTACTCGTATCTATCCAAAGACAGTATCAGTTCTTTCGAAGATGAGATGTTTTTAAACTATCAGCAGGCAGCTTCCTTTCTCGAAGATGTATATCATGTCGCCATTCCATTAGATGTGATGGCGAGGTTGGTAGAGAAGAAACTGAAATGGAAAAATATAGACCGGACTGTAAATATCCGTCCTGCGACGGACAGAAGCAAGCGTTCGGTATATGTACGGTTCAAGTCTGTTCTTTCGGAAAAAGCCTGGTTGAATGAGAAGAAAGGAGAGGCCATTGAAGCTGTCATGTTTTCTCCTTTTATACCGCTTGTCAAGGATATAGTCTTTTTGTTCCTTCCTACGCTTCTCTTGGTTGTTTTTCTGGTGTACAGTTGGGCCAGGCAAATGGATTCCATACTTAAACAAGGTAATGATATTGAGAAGCAGCGGTCTGCTTTTTATGTGCTGGCAGAGAAGATGAGGTTGCCGATAGGTGAGGTACGTAGTCAGATATCGGAGAGCCGGTGGGCAGATATAGAAGCCTCGGGGCAACATTTGCTGGACATGACAGAACATACGCTTACGGGAGCTAAGCAAAGCGAACGGCAGCGGCAGGTGCGCAAGCAATATTCTTTTAAAGTCTTTTCGATTGTCGGGTTGATTGCCGGCTGTCTGCTGATGGTAGTCTGGTTTGTCTATCTGTACCGTGCTTCTTTCAAAGAAACTGCCTATCAGGTAAATGATTGTTTTGAAGCGGCTTTTTATGACGAGGTCTTGAAACGCCGCCTTTCTTTGCTCTACGAACAGACTGATAGGGATGGAAAGGATGAATGGGAAGAGAGTGTTGAATCGCCTTTTGCAAAGGAGCAAAGGGAATTTCTGGAGAAAGAGCAGTCGAAGTATAAGGTGAACCGCTTTGGAGTGGTACATATGTACAATCCGGTCGATTTGAATTATCGACTACGCTCTGCTTTGATTATGCAGCGCAGCATCAATGAAAGCGGAATGGAACTTCCTCTCTCCGTGCAGTACCTCGATTCTGCTTTTGCTTCCAGGTTGGAAGCCTTGGGAATGACCTATAAGAGTGGTATCCGCCAGTACTACGCTCCCTCCGATAGTACAGTGGTGGAAGCAGGATATGCCTCGGCAAAATATCAGGATATTTCTTCCCGGTTTATACCGTTGAAGGAGGACAGCATCCTTTGTATACAAGGTGTGGTGAAGAATCCGTATCGCTACGTCATAAGTTCCGTATGGTATCTGTTTCTGCCTCTTTGGGTGATGTTTTTGGTGGTGTTGGACTGTATTCTCGGCCAGGTGAAAGTTTTGCGTACACAGCGGCATTTGGAGCAATTCCAGAAGGATTTTACTTATGCTATGATACACGACATGAAGTCTCCTCTGAGTTCCATCCTGATGGGAGCTCATATTCTGAATAGCGGCAAATTGTCCGGTAAGCCCGGAAAAGAAGAGAAATACCGGCAGGCGATGATGGAAGAGTGTGAGCATCTGCTTACCCTTTCCAATCGTGTACTGGTACTTACCAAGCTGGATGAGGGACATTTGGAACTCCATCAGGAAGAGGTGCCTTTGCGGCCTTTACTTGATGATATAATTGCCAAAATTTCTCTGAAAACCAGCAAAAGGGTAGAATTTACGACCGTTTATCATCGTTGTGAAATGGTGTATGCCGATGCCTTCTGTTTGCGTGAAGTGTTGGGCAATCTGCTGGACAATGCCATTAAATATTCCCATGAAGAGGTAAAGATAGATATTATTTGCGAATCGGAGAAAGGCTTCTGCAAGATAAAGGTGTGTGACAACGGATTGGGTATTCCCTTAAAAGACCAGTCTCTTATCTTCAACCGTTTTGAACGTTCTGCAGCAGTCGGGCGAAGTGGAAGGGGCGGTGCTGCAGGTTTTGGTCTGGGCCTGAATTATGTACAGCAGGTGATGCTGGCACATGGCGGCAGGGTAGAAGTGGAAAGTGAAGAGGGGCGCTTCAGTGAATTTACACTCTACTTTCCTATTGAGACTGTATAAATTTACCACACGTGGAAATTCAATCCTTCTGATTTGTCAGTAATATAGGAGTCTCCGCCGAATGAGCGTAATTGCCAGAGGATGTAAAGGTCGTCGAAACTCATGACAGCCAGTAATATTCCAAATCGTGTGACATCATAATTGCCACTTGTCATACCATATATAAGGGGCAATATACCCAGTAGCAGGAAGGGCAGCAGGCATGTGGTGCGATATTGCCACATGCGTATCGGCGAAAACAATCTGAACAACAGTTTATGTAGGAATAGATTTACCAGGACAGCTGCCAATATACACATGAAGAATCTGACCAGCGATAGATGGCTGGTTGTTTCTCCATGTATCGACTGAAACAGAATCAGCATTGGTACTGCAAATACTATGGCAGCTATGATGCCGTATTTATTAATCCTCTTGCCCGAAACTACTATCTCTGTCCCTTTTCGGCTTTTTGTTATTGAAATATCTGCTTTCATAGTGTGGATTTTTTGTATTGATGTTGCAAAGGTAGAGTGGGGCACATGCTTCATAAGTTATCGCTACGTTAATATTAGGTTAAGAGGCGTTGTTTTCCTCGTTTATTTTATAGCAATATGACTGTTGCATTCATTCTTTTCCTTATTTTTGCAATATATAATAAACGCATTATGATAAAGTTATTGTTGGTAGAAGACGATGCAAGCTTGAGATATATAGTTCAGGGCGGGTTGGAAGATATGATAGGCGGTTATGAAGTGATTGCTGCCGCCAATGGCGAGGAGGGCTTGAAACAGTGGAAAGAACAACATCCTGATGTGATAGTATCTGATATAGAAATGCCCGTTATGAACGGTTACGAGATGGTGAAGCGTATCCGCGAGACAGATGGGGAAACTCCGATTCTGTTCTCCTCTGCCCTGATATCTCCTAAAGATGTGGTAAAAGGTTATGAAATCGGTGCCAATAACTATATAAAGAAACCGTTCATTCCCGAAGAACTGGATGCACATGTCCACGCCTTATTGAAGCTTTCCAAAGGCGAAAAATCGAAAGACACGAGTCAATGCTACAAGATAGGCAAGGAATATGTGTTGGATGCCACACATGCCACTTTGAAACATGCTTCGGGTGTAAACAAGACTTTGACTGTGCGCGAGACAGGTTTGTTGCAGATGCTTTGTGAGAAGCGGGGAGACGTTATCCGCCGGGAAGCTATCTTGGATAAATTCTGGAATACGGAAGATGATTACTTTGCTTCCCGCAGCCTGGATGTATTTGTGACGAGACTTCGGAAATTTCTTTCGGAAGACGAGTCGGTAACCATTAAAACAGTGAAAGGAGTAGGATTGATACTGATAGAAAATTAATAATGTATCCTTCTATATTGCAATAATTTAGCAGTACATGTACTGTTCTTCTGGTTTATTTTCGTTATTTTTGTATAGCAGTATTATATGAATATAAAGAAGGAGGGTATATGCGTATAAAACGGAAAGTCAGTATCTCTTGTCTTGGTGGCCGTTTGGGAATCTGCTTGCTGTTGGCTTTTGTGCCGCAATTGCTTTTTGCGCAGGAAGACAGTGTACGTTTCATTCGTGACAGTATACAGATACAGCCGGAATTCAATGAATCTCTATTCTCTCCTTTTGAGCTTCCTTCTGAAAACTCTGCCCCTTCTTCCATGTTTCATCCGGAGCACTCCTATTCCCTGCCCGATTTTTCACTGAAAGAGTCTCTTCGTCTGCCTTATCAGACCAATCCTTCCCTGCTATTCCGGGGAGATTACAGTACAAGCGGTGTATTAAGACAGTTTCCTCACGGTATGTTATTCGGTTCCGGTGGGCAGACCAGCGTACCGGGTATCGGACGTTTCAACAATGCTTCCCTGGGATATCAGCATGCCTTTAACCAAAGGCTGACGCTCCAGCTTGGCGTAGATGCCATGAAGATAAATATGATTCATTCCACCGGGCAGGCTTTCAGTACTTCGGGAGCTTTGCGGTATCAGGCTTCGGACCGTGTAGCTTTTAAGGTTTTCGGTTCGTATGCCATAGGAAATACTTACGGGATGGATACCCACCGCTACGGTGCCACCATGTCTCTGGATATGTCCGAACGTTTTGGTATGGAAGTTGGAGTACAACGTTATTACGATGCTTATCGCGGTCGTTGGGAGACGGTTCCCGTTGTGATTCCCTATTATAATTTCGACAAGTTTAAATTAAGTCTGGATGTAGGTGGAATCTTGTATGAGATTCTGCGTAACACCGTCTTTGATAATAGAGGGGGCAGTGGCGGAGCGACTATTGCCCCACCACGTTTTCAGATGCCGCCATTGAGATAAGATAAGTATAAATCAGCTTTTTGTAGGGACAATCATCAAACAATTTACTACTGTTACATAATATTATTGCTAATGTAGAAATACTTTCATGATATTTCGTTTATTTTTTGTTTTGCTGTTCGTTTTTGTGCGGACAGTTGTCCGAAAATGGACATTACTATAAAATAGTTATTCTTTGATAATCAGTGATTTAACTCTTTGGTGCGCAGATTGACTATATATAGGCGAAGGCGGTTATGAAACAACAACCTCCTCAGAGAAAGAAGTAATAACAATAAAAAATAACGATTATGAAAGCAACAGTATTTTCAAAAGCAGTGGTAATGATGGCAGTGGTAATGGCAAGTGTAATGAACTTTTCTGCAAGCGCGACAACTCCTGCCGATTATGTGAAAAACGAGGAGATGACCGGAGAACTGATGACCGCCAAGACTATCTTCCGCAATGAGGACGGACACCTTTTCCGTCACCTCCGCTACACTTACACTTATGACAGTGAGAACCGTGTGACGAGCAAGGAAGCTTTCAAGTGGGATAGCGTAAAGGAAGCCTGGGTGCCTTATTTCAAGCTGGATGTTGAATACACTGACAGTGAAGTTGAGTTGAGCTATGCCCGTTGGAACAGTAGAACTAATGGTTACGACAGCTATACGCAAACTACCGTTTACGAACTGAATGACAGCAATGCGGCTTTGATGTTGGCAAGTACCAAATAAAGGATAATATATCAAATACAAAAGAGCCAAGTATCGTGAGGTGACACACCTTTGATACTTGGCTCTTTTTCGTTGAGGAAATGTATTATTGTTTCTCTGTTATCAGTCCGACAGCATAATTCAGCACTGTATCTTCATCCTTCATGAAATCTGCTACGGTTTGGGATACTTGATGATGGGGCGGTATGCCTATACCTTCCATGGGGAAACCTTTAGAAGAGACGTCCGGCTGGCGGGTAGGGATACGGAAATAGGTCCGCTGTTTGGTACAGAAAGGACGGGGGCCATTGCCGGTATCCCCTCCGGTAGCTTCGCCGATGAGGGTGACATTTCCGCTTTCCTTCATGTCGAGTGTGAAGCTCTCGGCAGCAGAGAGCGTATATGTGTCGGTCAGCAGATAGATTTTACCTTTATAGGCGTCGGCTTCGGGCTGCATGATGTAGCTCTTGCTGACGCAGTGTGGTTGTGCTTCGCGGATGAAGTACTTGCAGATGTTTACTCCATTCATGCTGTTTCCTCCGCCGTTTCTACGTACGTCTATAATGAGGTATGGTAAATCCTTGACTTTGGGATAGACCGCCTTGAAATCTTCCATGACGGGGTTCATCATGGTTTTGATGGTAAGGTAACCAATGCTGTCTTGTAATATCCTGCTCTCCACAGTTTGTTCTTCGTTATCCGGAAAATAGTCCCTTTGTTTCAAGGGAAGGGTGACGGTCAGAGTATCGCCCCCTCTCAGCAGTGTATAGTTTCTTAGGGTGTCTGCATAACTACGGAACGCATCATAGGCTGTACGGAGCCGTCTGTGGGGGACGGTAGATGCTTCGGTATATTTTTCGTTCTGTTCAATCCATTGTTTATAGGGGAGTCCGTTGATAGCTATAATCCGGTCTTTGTCCTGGAAGCCGTATTCTGTCAGATAGTCACTGGGTTTGTCAACGAACAAGGAATCCTCTATAAAGGCTACGCGCTGATTGGCTGTGTACCTCTTGTAGCAGGTAATGGCGTGGGCGCATTGTAAGGCAGAGATGTATTCCTGCACTATCAGTCCGTAGTCTGTGGTGGTCTGCGCCTGGCGAACGCGGGCGTCACAAGCTTGATACAATGAATCCATATTCAGATGCTTGGCTTGGTATAATGAATAATTCTCCATGACAATCTGGTGTATTTCTTTGAAATCTTCTTCAAACTGCGAGGGGGGTAACGGTAGTTCCGCGATGTAGAAGTTTTCTACATCAATCTGCTTGTCATTATAGAAATAGTTGGCATAAACATACAAACCACACCAAATGGTTGCCAGTACAGCCATTACGATGACTATTACTTTTGAAATTTTTTTCAGAATCTTCATGTTTTATAGAGTTTAGTCGATATTTGCTTTTTCGGCAAAAATAGTAATAATTTTTGTTAATCTTATTTTTCTAACTCCTTATTTGCCAATAATGGTAACATGGAGGTAACTAACTGAGCTTCAAGTGCCTTCTTGTACGATGTCTGGTAGTTGGCTAACTTTGCAGCCGTAAATCAAAACATACTAAGGAGAAGTGATTATGAAGAACTATCAGAAAGTAAATGTGCCCGCAGGCGAGGCACGTGTCGAGTTGCACGATTCATTGAATCTGACTGGTGCAGAAGTATCTATCAGCAATTTGCCGGCTGGTGCAGGAGTACCTTTTGTGCATTCGCACAAGCAAAATGAAGAAATTTATGCCGTCCTCTCCGGACGCGGCACCATGGTGGTTGACGGAGAAACCGTAGAACTGCAGGCGGGTGACTGGCTTCGCGTGGCTCCGGCAGGAGAACGCCAATTGTCGGCTGCGGCAGACAGCGCCATCAGTGTGATTTGTATTCAGGTGAAAGCCGGCTCTCTGGAAGGCTTTACGATGACGGACGGTGTGGTGAAGTAAGAGGAAGTCACACAAGTAGAATTAAGGTGATAGGGGATGGTCTGTGGTGCAGGCTATTCCCTATTGTCATATGATGTGCAGTGATTTATTGACTGCGATTTGTTTTAAGTCAAAATAATCATATATTTTGTACTATACCTAAGAAAACAGACTATGTCAACTGATGCAATAAAACAGAAATTATGATTAAATTGAAGAAAGAGCATTGTTTCTGTCACATAACGAGGACCCAATCAAAGAGCTTAAAACTAAAAATTGAAAACATAATATCATGACCCAGCATAATGCCATCAAGCTTTTCGAAGCGAAGAAAGTCCGAACCGTTTGGGACGACATAGAAGAAAGATGGTACTTCTCAATAGTAGATGTGGTGACAGTCTGCTGTATGCCTATCCAGTTACGTCTCCGATAGATTGGAAAAGGAAAGATATAAGAGGAAACGTGTTTTCATTTTGTTCTTGTTTTGGGCGCAAAAGTAATAAATATCTCCGTTAACCTAACATTAACGTAACGATAACCTAAAAGCTTTTTACCACCTCCTATCTTTGCAATGTCGAAAGGGAACAACTCCCCCAAAGACAAGAACTTGAAACAAAATGTATAACTTAAAAAATAGAACTATTATGAAGACTTTAGTAATTTCAGCAATCATCGCAATGACCTCTTTAGTAAACGTAGTAAGCACAGCAGCCGTTAACCGTACAGACAACTTTGCCTATAATACCGAAACCAACGACGGCCGTGTGGAAACACAAACCGTATTCAAAGTGGAGAATCAGAAATTCCTGCACCGCCACCTGAAGTACAATTACATTTACGACAACTCCGGTCGCATCTCCCAAAAAGAAGTGCTGAAATGGAACGAATCCACGCAAAGCTTTGAGAAGCACCACAGTCTTAACTTCTTCTATACGGACGACGTCACTGTGGAATACGCCCTCTGGAACGAGCAAAGCAATGCCTACACCGACATCAAGCAGAAAGCCGTCTATCGGCAGACCGACAGCAGTGTCTTGCGCTACCTCAGTTACGAATGGGACGAAAAGAACAATGACTGGAGCTTGACAGCAGACCATCACATGACGGATGAATCTGTGCAGCTATTGGCAGAGAAATAAGAACAGATTTGAATAAGCTGATTTTCTGTAATTATATAGGCAATGCGTTTTTTTGTTTTCCGGCACCAGGGAAGGCAGAGTTCCCCGGTGTCGGAGAGGGTGTTCCTCGGTGCCGGAGAAATACCCATTTAAAAGGCGTTTGGAGTGGCATTACGCATTGCAACATTGAAACGCTAAAATTGTCAATAAGAAAAAGGATGATACCATGCTTTTCAAACATTAATTTTTGATACTTACCGACTTTTTTTAACCCTATTTCGACTTTTTATTTGTACTTTTGCACCGGATTTCTTAATCAATAGTGCTCGAAATTCGGTTCTCATCTTTTTTATATTCCCTGATGAGGCCGTTTGTAGCGCATTGTGGCAGATGTTGTACTGTCCGGACTCTTATGGTTCATTATTAGTATTTCCGAGGGAATGAACAGAGGTTAACGGCTTATAGTTAACGGTTAGAGGAAAAAATAATGAACAACAATACATCTATTTTTATTTCATGAACAAACTTATGGTTTATTCTGCTCTGGCTGTCGCTCTGATGGCCGGAGAGCCTTGTCTTGTGCCTATATATGCACAAGACAAGGCTGTGCAGGCGATGACACTCACGGCACTTTACAATCTTGCTGACCAACAGAGTCAGAAGGTGAGGGTGAGTGAGGTGGCTTTGCAGGCAGCCAGCGAAGGGGTGGCAGCAGCCAAATCGGCTTTGCTGCCGAGTGTGGATTTGAGCCTTCAAGGCAGTTATACGGGCAATGCCTTCATGCTGTCGCGAGGTTTTTCGACCGATGGAACGACCGATTACATCGTGCCGGGTATGGGAGCTATTCCCGTGGCAAACGGTAAGCAGGACACCCCCCATTGGGGAAATAGTTTCACGGCTCAGGTGTCGCAGGTTGTGTATGCCGGTGGCGCTATCCGTTCGGGCATCCGCATGGCAGAATTGGGCGAAAAAATGGCAGAACTCGATGTGGAGAAGAACCGCCAGGAGGTGCGCTTCTTGTTGACGGGTTACTATCTTGACCTCTACAAGTTAGGCAATCAGATAGAAGTGGTGCGTCAGAATATCGCACTTACGCAGAAGGAGATTGACCAAATGAAAGCCCGCCGTGAGCAGGGTACTGTTTTGCAGAACGACATCACTCGCTATGAATTCCAGTTGCAGGGTCTTGAACTCACACTGGCAAAGCTCACCGATGCCTCTACCATCATCAACCATCAACTGGTTACAACGCTTCATTTACCGGAGCAGACGGTTATAGTTCCCGATAAGAATGAGCTCAACACAGAAATAGACGCACTCTCGGCAATCGCCGTTCAAGACACATGGCAGCAGACGGCAACGGACAACAATCTTGGTATCCGCCAGGCAACGGTTGCCACAAATCTTGCAGAGCAGAAGGTGAAGCAGGCAAAGGCGGAGTCATTGCCTTCGGTGGCTGTCGTGGCAGAGAATCATCTCTTTGGTCCTTATACACAAGACCTCATCCCGAAGGATTGCAATGTAAACGTGTGGTTTGTCGGGATAGGCGTAAAGTTCAGCCTTGGCAGTCTTTGGAAGAACAAACACCACATCCGCAAGGCACGTACAGAGCATCGGCAGTCGAGGGAAGCGCTCGCCTTGGCTCGTGAGGGTGTGGAGAATGCTGTACAGGCAAACTACACCAACCTCCTTACGTCCTACACCGAGGTGAAGACACAGCAGAAGCAGGTGGAACTTGCCAATCAGAACTACTCCGTGGTGCAGAACCGTTATCAGAACGACCTTGCACTCCTTACCGACATGGTCGATGCCTCCAACATGAAACTCTCCGCCGAAATGGCACTGGTCAATGCCCGCATCAGCATGCTTTATAATTTCTATACACTCAAATACGTAACAAATACTTTATAATAATGGAAAAGAACAAGATACACATCTATTTATACAATGCGCTCATCGTGCTTTGCCTCTTGGGTGGAGCCGTTTATGTGGTGAGCCAGTTTATGCACTTCGGCGGTGGAGAATTTACCGACAATGCCCGTGTACGCCAGAACGTCGTGCCTCAGAGCAGCCGTGTGCAAGGCTTCATCCGTGAGGTACGGTTCGCGGATTTCCAGCAAGTAAAGAAAGGCGATACGCTTGCCATCATCGAGGATGCCGAATTTCGCTTGCGACTGGCCCAAGCCGAGACCGACCTTATCCGTGCCGAACACGGTTCGCAGGGAACGGCAAGCAGCATCGTTACCACCAAGACAAGCATGACCGTTACCGAAGCCGGCATCGAATCCGCACGTGTACAGATGGAGAATGCCATGCGTGAGGATACTCGTTTCAAGAAGCTCCTCAGTCAGGATGCTGTTACCCGACAACAATATGATAAAGTACATACGGGCTATCTGAGTGCCAAGGCAGCCTACGAGCAGGCGGTTCGTTCACGTCAGATGCAGTCGGCTGTTGTGGCCGAACAGGGGCATCACCTTTCCGTTTCGGAGCAGGGCATCGAACTGGCTCGTCGTGCCGTCGACCTCGCCCGTCTCAACCTCTCCTATTGCTACATCATTGCCACTTGTAACGGTACCGTTGGCACGAAGGATATTCACGTAGGTCAGCTTGTCAATCCGGGCCAGGTACTGGTGAGTATTGTTGACAATGGTGAACGTTGGGTTGAGGCAAACTACAAGGAAAGCCAGTTGCCTCACATCAAGGTGGGTGGTAAGGCTGAGATTACAGCCGATGCCGTTCCCGGTATACAATATACGGGTGCGGTGGAACGTATCTCTGATGCTACCGGCAGTGCCTTCTCACTTATTCCCATCGACAATGCCACGGGTAATTTTGTGAAGGTCGAACAGCGCGTCACCGTACGCATCAAGCTCGATGAGAATGCTGATGTTGCCAGGCTCAAGGGCGGTTATAATGTGGAATGTATCGTTGAGGAGTAATGGGACAATTGACTGAATTCTTTATGAAGAGCGCCGGTGGCCCTCCACCCGGCATGGGCTTTTCCATGCCTATGATGAAGGGATGGGTGCCTCGCCGGATACAGCCGTGGCTGTACGTGCTGACCGCCTTTTGCTTCCAGTTCGGCGGTGGCATCTACCTTGGCGCACTGGATGGCATTCGTGGCACCACCGACTTCATGATCGAGGACGTGCTCTTTCTGCTTTATGCCACCCTCGCGGGCATGGCTGTCTATTTTCCTATGCTTTTCCGCATGAAGTTCCGCTTCACCAACAAGCAGTTGCTCTGCGGTTCTGCCATCGTTCTTGCCGTATGCAATGTGCTGACGATGCATTGCCAGTCGATGCCTGTGCTCATGATAGTGTGCTTCATAGCCGGAATGGCTAAGATACAGGGCACGTTCGAGTGCATGAGCAACATCCAGCTTTGGATTACCCCCCGACGCGATTTTGCCGTTTTCTTCCCCGTGCTTCACATCATCCTGCTCACCGCCATCGAGGGTAGCGGATGGCTTGCCGCCTGGTTCGGTCATCATTTCACATGGCAGATGATGCACGTCTTCACCATCGGCACTATGTCGTTCGTATTGCTCACGCAGGCCATCTTCTGCCGTCCGTTTTGTCCCATGCCCCAGCGTCTGTCGCTCAAAGGTATCGACTTTCAGGGAGCATTGCTCATCTGCGGACTGATGCTCGTGGTGTCGTACATTGTGGTGTACGGCGACTATTTCATGTGGTTCGATACCTTCCGCATACGCCTTCTGTTCGGTGCTGCCATTGTGCTTTCCGGTATTGTGCTCTACCGCCTGCGCTACTACCGTTACCCCTACATCGAGCTTAGTCTTTTTACACGTCGCAACGTTGTTCCCATCCTCCTCGTCACCTTCTTTGCCGAACTCGCTTTCGGTGCTGAACACACGATGGAAGAGATACTCTACAGCGAAGTCATCCGGCTGGAGGAGCTGACCAAAGAGTTGCAGTATATGTGGGCGCTTCCCGGCATGTACCTCGGTATCCTGCTCGATCTCTATTGGCTGAAAGTCAAGAAGTGGAAGGTGTGGAAACTCTTCGGCATTGCCTTCATCGGTATCGCACTCTATGGCATGCTGATGTACTTCACGCTTGACATAAACGTCAATATCGAGCAGTACCGTTTTACCATTTTCTTGCGAGGATTTGCGTATGCCATCCTTGCTCCGACATTGATGTGGGCTTTAGACGAATCGGTGCCGAGTCTTGAGCAGTTCTTCATGGGCTTGTTCGTGTTCAACATCCTCCACATGTATCTGGCAGGAGCGGCAGGTTATGGCATTTATACCACTATCTTCTCGCACTTTATGAACGACAACATGATGAGCTACGGACAGCAACTCACTCTCACGCATTTGGATATGGCGCACTTCAACCTCGGCGAATACGTTGGCCGCGACTTCCTGCACTCCATGATGATGGTGGCAATGAAGCAGGTCTATGGCTATGTTATCTGGTTCGCTTTAGGCCTTGCCGCCCTCTTCCTGCTGTGCGATATTCCTGCTGTCCGTACAAATATCCGCAAAGTTCCCCGCTGGCCGGTTTATGCCATCGAGTATCTTGCGAGAAGGAAGTAAAGGCGCCGGCAAAGCAGAAGATTTCATCGGCAGTGATATTACAGCTCTGCGCATCTGTTTCTGGGTAAACAGTGACATCCGTATCACGGCATCCGGCACTACCCGTACCGAGGGACTTGCGCTGAAGGGAGGCCTTCTTTTCTCCAAAAATGACCGGTATTGATTCGGGACAGACGGGCATCATCGTCAATCTGGCCGGTAGTGAGCGTGGAGTGGATGATGGAGAAGGAGGTGGAGGCATTACTGAAGGAGCGTCTCAGTACCCGTGGCTTTACGTTTACCAACATACAGTCGTCCGTGAAACCCAACGATGTGCTGCAAGCTGCCATTGTCTACCGGTGGAAATATGTTACCATTCTTGAAGTTGCAATGACAAGCTCATGAGAACTCATTGGCAACTTGATTCTTTGGGGAAGGTACTGATTGTGTACGCGGGTACTCACAAATAAATCAAGCGGTAAGCCATCTATCTTTTTCTTTGCTAAGATTTATTCGTCCGATACTTGTTGAATTATCGTCCGACAGCTGTTGCAGATTCGTCCGACAACTGTCGGACGATAATTCAACGGCTGTCGGACGAATAAGTTTTAGTAAGCAAGAATTTAAAATGCAGTATTGCAGGAATTGTTGCTTAAATAGGGAATGTAGTAAATGGGAGACTGGCAATATAGACTACCGATTGGGAGCTCGCAGGCGACGGCTGTCGGGGGTCATTGAAGCTATGAGGGCACTGTTGAAAAGGAGAACACTTTCTTTGCCGGCACGGCTTCCTGTATTTTTTACGTCCACAGTGAAGATAAGCTCGTCATCGGCTGTGAAGTCTGCCTTGTTTACTTTCAGATTACTATAGCTGAAGCAGGTATAGCTTAGTCCGTATCCAAAAGCCCATTGCACGGATACAACCGCGTCATAGTCGTAGGCCCCTTCCATTTTTTCCACTTCCTCGCTCACCTTGTAGTTGTAGTTGATGAGTGAGTTGATTTCTTTCGGATAGGTGAAGGGCAGCTTTCCACTGAAGTTTTCATCACCGCTGAGCAGGTTGGCAAGGGTGTCTCCTCCGTAGTTTCCCGGCAGAATGATGTCTACTACGGCCTTTGCCATCGGCTCTATTTCATTGATGAGGCGGGGACGGCCTTCATTCAGTATAAGGATGACGGGTTTTCCCGTAGCAGACAGTGCTTTTACTAAATCGAGCTGATTGCGCGAGAGGGTCAGGTCAGTCAGGTTGCCGGGAGTTTCACAATAAGAATTTTCACCGATGCAGGCGATGATGTAATCGACTTCTGTGGCTGCTTTCACGGCTTTTTCGATTTCCGGCTTGTTTTCGGCCCAATAAGCCCCTTTTTCATTGTAGGTGACGCCGGGTGGCGTCATTAATGCGGCTTATGGGTACTTCGCCTTCGTGTACAAGTTCTTTCAGCAGTGTACAGAAATCCCATTCATAAGGTTCCATAGCCATGTCGATACCTGCGTTGATGGCGATTTTGATGGCTTCTTTCTTGTCGGCTGCCACTTTTTCGCGGCGCCAGAGGTTGTTGATGTCAGCCCAGTCCGTGACAAGTACTCCATCCCAGTTCAGTTCTTCTTTCAGCCATTAGGTCAAGAGTTTGTAATTGGCGTGTACGGGCAATCCGTTGACAGAACACGAATTTGCCATGACGGATAATGCTCCTGCTTTTACACAAGCCAGGAAAGGGGCAAAGTGTTTCTCACGAAGGTCTTGAGCCGAGATGTATACCGGTGTACGGTCTTTTCCGGTGAAGGGGACGCTGTAGCCCATATAATGCTTTAGCGATACGGCAATATTTTGTTTGCCGATATGGTTCGGGTCTTCTCCTTGGAAGCCGAGTACGGCAGCCCGCCCCATTTCTGCATTGACGTAGCAGTCTTCGCCATAATTCTCCCATATGCGTGGCCAGCGGGGATCGCGTCCCAGGTCGATGATGGGAGAATAAGTCCACGGGCAGCTGCCGGCTTTGGTTTCATAGGCAGTAATACGTGCGGCTTCACGGGCCAGGTTGCGGTTGAAGGAAGCAGCCACATTGATGTTTTGAGGAAAGAGCGTTCCACCCATTGTGTAGGTTGTCCCGTGATTTTGGTCTAGTCCATAGATGCAGGGTATGCCGATTTCTCTCATGGCCTATTTTCTCTTCAAGGGTCATTTTTTTCAGTAGGGCTTCCACTTTCTGCTCTATTTTTTTGTCTTGTGGAATAGCTGGAGCAGCTGCTTGCTGCGCCGTTGTTGGCAGGAGAAACATGCTTGCCAACAAGAAAGATTTTATTCTATTCATGGTAGTGTGTATTTGGGTTCAACAATCATTTGGATGTTTTGGTATTCTTCTTCATCAACCAGTGTTGTTTCAGCCACTCGCGTACCGGTTCGTCATACAGTTTGAGGCAAGCGTATGCAATGGCAATGGAGAGTACAAAGACGGATACGGCAATGAACAAGTGCATTCCTGCCGGTGCGTCGGGGTTATTCCGTGCCCAGGCTATCTGCATGTATATCAGCGGGAAGTGTGTGATGTACAGCGGATAGGATAGTTCGCCCAGGAATTTGCAGAGGGCTACGGAACGCTTGCCCGTGACGTTGCTGCCTGCTCCCATAGCCACTATCAGCGGAAAGAGGGCGAGCACGCTTACGGCTTCGTAGACGCCGTTCATCCATTGGCTGGTCTCGCCTCCGATGCGCGGCATCACGAGGATAACAGTCACCAGCAGGGAACACCAGTAGAATCCTCTCTTCACCTTCACCTGCTTGCCTATGCGAGACAACAGCAGACCCATGAAGAAGGGATAGAGCAGGCGTGAAATGCCTATATAGAGCTGGCCGGGTGTCAGGCTCCAGCCGCCGATGAGGGTGTAGGCGGCTTCTCCCCGCGATGAAAGAAGCCCAAAGGTATCTATGTTGAGCGTGACGTCGAGCGTAAGGCAGGCAGAGAGTCCGACGAATATGCCCAGTGCCAGTTTGGAGAAGCGGCGGATGAATAGGGCATAGAGCACATTGGCAATATATTCCCACATCAGCGACCAGGTGGGGCCGTTCAACGCGTTTGTCTCCCACCAGCCCCGGATGTCCCATGAAGTGGGGGTGGGGAACATAAGGCAGCCCAGGAGTGTCATCAGCAGCACGTTCCACCACGGTGTCTGCATCACCATCGGGAAGGCGGAGCAGGTACTGAAGTAGAATAGGGAGGCGCCGAGGAGTGTACCCATAATCACCATGGGGTGCAGGCGTACCAAGCGTCGCTTGAAGAAGTCCCACGTTGTCATACGGTCCCAGCGGTCGTCGTAGGCATAACCGATGACGAAGCCGGAGAGTACGAAGAAGAAGTCCACGGCCAAGTAGCCGTGGTTCAAAATCTGGTGGGCAGGCCCTGCGGAATAGGTTTCAAAAAGATGGAAAGCTACCACGATTATTGCGGCTACGCCGCGAAGCCCGTCCAGTATTTCGTAACGCGGCTTGGATGCTAAATAAGTTGTTGTCTTCATTGGAATTATGTTTGTTGTTAGATTAATATTCTTCTAAAATGCGGACGTGTCATGACCACCACAGATTACACAGATTATTTTAGGAGCTCTGATAATCAAGAACTTTTATCGGTGTTAATCTGTGTAATCTGTGGTGAGTGTGTATTTTGACATATCCTCAGACAATCCGGATTCCCGGCATAACTTTATTTCGCGGGCAAAGTTAGTCTGCAATTTCTCCGGGCATTTCTCTTATTGCTACACGGACTTATTACAGTAGAAGCAAGAAAGAGAAAAGCAAGGTAATTGATTGAATGATAGAAATGTACGTCTTTTAGTGTCTTTGGGTGTCCGATGATGAAATTGCAGGAAAAAGTATATTTGAGCAAACTTTCCGTTTCTAAATCGTTACCCATTGAGATTGGAGAAAAACACAGCAAACCAATGACCTTAAACGTCTGGTTATAGCACTGTTTGTCTGTTTGTTACATTGTTCAAATAACTCACGAAGAAAGTAATTTTACGAACTTAAAATGTGAGCGTTATGAACAACGAACTTAAAGTGTCCTTTTACCTCAAACGGGGAGGAAGTACAGAAAAAACAGAAGTAAACCCCGATGCCATTTATCCGATTGTCGGGAAAATCATTATTGGCAACTCCATCGCCCAATTCAGTTCCAAACTGAAAATTGAAGAACGGCTTTGGAGTGTAAAATCCGGTAGGGCTACCGGAAAAAGTCGTGTAGCCGTTGAACTCAACAGAGAGATTAATAAAATTAATCTCTCCATACACACGCATTACAGGCGTATTTTAGAGCGTACTGGAACAGTGACCGCCCAAGAAGTTAAGAACGCATTTCAAGGGATTGCGACCGCACAAAAAACACTGCTTACTCTCTTTGATGAAATGATGCAGGATTTCCAAACACGTATCGGAATAGACCGTTCCCAAGCCACCTACCACAAATATGTTACCATCAGAAAACAAGTCAAACGCTTTCTGAAAGTCAAGTATAACATTCAGGATGTACCCCTGAACCAGTTAGACCTGACCTTTATCGAAGCGTTCGATTTTCATTTAAGAGTGGAAAGAAAAATGACGGATGAAACAGTTTCCGGTACTATGTTGGTGCTTTTCAAAGTCGTGCGTATCGCCTTGCATCGTAAATTGATTATCAATCCTCCTTTCTTTGGCTACAAGTTGAAGAAGCCCGATTTCAAAATACGCTCACTCACAAAAGAAGAGTTTCAAAGGCTTATATCCACTCCGATAGAATCCAAAAGCCAATGCTTTATCCGTGACATGTTCGTATTCGCAGCCTTTACGGGGCTTCCTTACATTGACCTGAAACAACTTACGTGGAAAGAGATTATTACCGAAGAAGACGGTAGCCTGTGGATTTCCACCGACAGACAAAAAACCGGAACACCGTTTAATGTCAAATTGTTGGATATACCAGTACAGATTATAGAGAAATACAAGGGGCTGGCAAAAGGAGAAAATGTATTTCCCATGTTAGGACCGGGACGTATTAATTATGCGCTGAAAATCATAGCTAAACTCTGCAATATCACGACCAAACTTAGCTTTCATGTCGGGCGGCATGTTTTCGCTTCCGAATTATGCCTTTCGCAAGGCGTACCCATTGAAAGTGTCAGCCGGATGATGGGGCACAAGAATATTCAGACTACCCAACGCTACGCACGTGTCAATAATGAGAAGATAGGCAATGATATGAAATTACTATCGCTCCGTATCTCTGATAAATACACCTATGTCGAACAATAAATACCAATAATAATGAAAACGAATAGAAGCACATTCAGTATATTATTTTACCCGAACACCAGTAAAATTAAAAAATCAGGAGCTTGCCCGATAGTCGGACGGATAACCGTGGACGGCAAGAACACCACATTCAGCACCGGACTGGAAATAATGCCCGATGATTGGGATAATCAGACAGGTACGGCAAAGGGGCAATCTAAAGAATCCGTTACTATCAATAAGCAGATAGAGAAGCTCCGCAACGAAATATCTTCCCATTATAACAATATGGTGAATAACAATGGCTACGTTACTGCTGAAGCCCTTAAAAATGCGTTGCGTGGTATCGGTGTAAATCGCAATACCTTGATGCAGGAATTTGCCGAACTGCTGGATGAAAAACGGAAAAGTATCGGAATACGGATAACCGAAAGTACATTTCCGGTATATACCAATGCCTACCGTCACATGAAAGAGTTTCTTCAAAAAAAGTACAATCTTTCCGATTTACCTTTTGGCAAGATTGATACGCCATTCGCGGAGAGCTATTTCCATTATCTGAAAATTGATTTAAAAATGACACCCCGAACGGTTAAAACCAATATGAACCCTTTTCGGCAAGTTATTGTAAGGGCTTGCAATAAAGGAGTTTTACGTCAGAACCCGTTCTTTGATTTTGTCCCTGAACGGGTAATTCCTAAACGTCCGTGGCTATCTAATGATGAGATACAACGAATGATGCAAGCCAAGTTCAAACTTGCCACATGGCGTTTTACCCGTGATATGTTTATTTTTTCGACCTTTACAGGAATTGCAATCATTGATTTACGAAATCTTAAACATTCCAATATTCAGGAAATGGAAGACGGTAGCCAATGGATTATTCTCGACAGGCAAAAGACCGGAACAACTTCGTATATCCCACTGCTGGATATTCCTAAACGCATTCTTGAACGATACAGAAATACGGAGTTTGCCGGAACAGGTGGGAAAGTTTTTAAATTTCAAACCCATGTGAATATGAATTGGCAATTAAAACGTATTGCCAAAGCTGCCGATATAGATAAACGGCTGACATTTCACATGTCAAGATTTACTTTCGCTACAACGGTCTGCTTGACACAAGGTGTTCCTATTGAGAGCCTTAGCCAAATGATGGGAACCTCTCGATAAAGACTACTCAAATTTATGCGGAAGTTACCCGTACCAAAATCAATGAGGATATGACCAACCTTGCGGAAACGATTCAAGGAAAATATGCATTATCTGAAAATGATAGTAAAATCTACAAACAGGGTAGACGAAACAGAAGGTTCCCTGAAAGGGAAATCAATGAGAACAATTTCTAAATAATTATCGGGAAAGTAAAATGCTTTCCCGATAATTATTTAGATTAGCCAATCTTTAGAAATCTCAAGTATATTACCTATATCATCGCCTGTATTATCAATTATTTTCCCTTTATTTATATAGTTGAATTTCAATCCTATTTTATTGAAATCCATTTTATTCTCGGAAAGGGGATGTTCATAGAGCCAATAATTAGCAACAGGAACATTATGTGGATATACTTTGGATACCAAAACGCCAGTAAGATTTTTAAGTCGAGTACCTTTCTCATCACAAAACACTCCATCTAATTGTCGCATCCATTTTTCGTCTTTGCTTTCCGGATTTGTCGACCATGATAATGCTAATGTCCCCCAAATAGCATTATCAACGTCTATTTTTCCCGATGTTCTAATGTCTAACGAATTTAAGCATATAATAAATGGTTTATCCAACTTTCCGTACCTTTTAGCCTTTTTCTCAATAGAATTCTTGAGAGATTCTTCGCCTCCTCCCCAAAACGCTTCTGCTGGATATATACCTATCGGAAGCGCCTTTTCCTCTCTTGCCGAAAGACTTACAGGGATAGGGCTTACTATAATATGAACATCCCTATTCTTATATTCTATCTTCGGGAAATTTTCAATGCCATTTTTCTCTAATTCTTCACTTAATATGTCAGGGTCTATTCTCTTTAATTCTTCCTCTATATATTTTATCATCCTTTTTGTACTTGGTTGTTTCTGAGTGAGAAAACAAAGGTGTTCAATATTTAAAAGGAAATCTTTTGTGTTTAACTTATTTAGATTATCATATAGCTCATTTCTTTTTCGCTCAAAAGCCTCCTGCTCCATAGTTTTGCTCTTAACAACCTTTGCTTCAACATAGAATTCTAAATTATTTTTAGATATTAGAAAATCTGGTTTCTTGGGAGAAGAAGCTAAATCGGGATGAATGGTAATATTATATCCTAATTTACAAAATAGTTCATATAAGAATAATTCATAAAATGAAGAATCAAAATCTTTTTTAAATCGACTCTTTAGCTCTTTTTTTTCTTCTTCAGGATAATTATAGAACCATCTCTCTAAAGTATCTCTCACTTTTGACATATCAGTTCGTGCGCTGTTATTATAATACTCGTAAGTATTATCATTGTGTTTTGCAAATTCGAGACATGTTCTTTCAAATGAATCAAATAAACTATTCATATATTTTTCTTTTTTGCAGTAAAGATATAAATTTCAATGTTTTTTCAAGCAAAAGGAAATGATTTTTTAGTTGGTTTCAAAAGATGGAGTATAACGAATGGGAATGGGTGTATCTGATGCAAACACTCAATCATAACATATATTTTTTCCTTTTTTTTCTCTGATACACATTCACTATATGGAAAGAATAAATAAGGCAACACTTTTGATAAATTTACTCTTTTGAGGAACGAAAAAGGAAGAAATTTATCAAAACCCGTAGGGCTTGGCGTTGCCGTTTTATTCTTGGAATATACCTTTGTGTTCAGAGAAAGAAAGGGTTAATTAAAATTATTCCATTGAAAAATAAGATATTAGACTGGCTACGGATATTGCATAATTCTCGCCATCTATGGAGTAAAAACCTAACTTATTGGCAAATGCACTGCTTTTGATGTTGGCACATTCAATGCCGATATAATTAAAACCATATTTCTTGGCTACTCCGGTCAAGAATCTGATAAAGTGTGTACCGTGTCCTACTCGTTCTTTACTGAAACCCAATCGGGCGATAATAAGGCAATCAGGTGGAAATCGGCTTTCTACCCTCCTGATACGCAGATATAAATCTACTTGGCTGTTTCTTCGGGTGGCTATAATATTATCCACTGTTAGCCGTACAAGTGATTTGCGATACTTAAAACGCCCCATCAGGTAGCGGTCTATATCGGCTCTTAGTTCTTCATATTCAATCATCGTCTTATCCCTTTCTTCTTTTTCTTTTTACGTTTCTGTGCCTGTAAATCTTCTGCCTGTGTAGCATCATAATTGTTGCCATCTCCCAATGAAAAGATAGATAGCAGAGAATCACCGTTACTATTACTTTGTTGATTATAAGAATGTTTGTTCTCTGCTTTGCTATCAAGATTGCAAGAAATCATGTTTTCTTTTTCACTGGATTGGAATGTTTCTTTTTTATTTTCGCCAGTAATGTTTTGTTCTTGTAATTCAAGTTGTTCAGATATAAAGGCGTTCTTCATCGTATTGCGGTAATCAAATGAATCGGATTGTTGGCGGTTGTAGCCGAACAATTTATCAAAGCCCTGTTCTGCCTGTTGGAATAGGTTTACACGGTTAAAACCACCCATTACCGTCCCTTTCTTGGTGTTCTTATGATTGGTTAGCGGTGATAGCTTCTTTTTGTTGGTTTGGTCTTTTCGGCTGACAATCAAATGGCAGTGCATATTCAGTTCATTGTCGGAACGGCTACGGTCGAAATGGATCTTTCCGTAAAATTTTATGTCCGCTTTGGATAGTCCTTTGTTGAAGTTCTTGGCATATTTAGGAATAAACACTTCCCGAATATACCGTTTCATGGCTTCGGCTTTCTCCTGTTCAGTGTTTCCCATTGCCCGAAGTTCGTTCTCCGATGGGCTGATATGGATAGCGAAAAACTTAGCATCTGTTTTCAGCAATTGCCCGATATTGGTATCTATATCCTTAATCACTTTTGATTTGTAGATATTATCATCCGTCAGGTTGAAAAAGCCATCGGTATAGATACCCTTTTCCATCCGTTCCAAATCTTCATGCTCTAAATAATTTGCTAATTGCCGACTACTACCTGCATTGTTGTATGTTCCTTTTGATGGTGGGGCAAAATCTATGTGCATGGCTCTATGTGTTTATCAGATTGGTAATTTTAGCTTTTAGGTTCTCTTTCCGTTTGCTATCCATTACACCACAGACGGATAACTCCGAATAGAGTTGTATCAGTTGAAGCAACTTCTTATAGTCCTGTTGGTATATTTGGTACAGGGCATTAAGTTGTTTCCCCTGTTGGTTGATAACATTGGCATGTTTACCAAACTGCTCACTTACTTTTTGTAAGACTGCTGTTTGCTTCTCCCGACTGGATTCCAGTTGTGAGAGGATAAGCGTTTCCAATGTCTTGCCAATGGTATCAAACCGAACCGCAATAGAATGGGCGGTTCGTATCATGGGATTTACTTGTTCTTCCTCATAGTGCCGGATGAAGCGGATTATATCGTCCTGCCGTTTGTTTATCTTCGCCAGTTCCGATTTTACGGATTCTGGTGCTTCCGATGGGTTGATACAGGCTTTATCAATATAGACAAATGCCAACCTGACTATTTCCCCTTTTTTCAGCGAATAGCGTTTGCAGAGCTTATCTATCAATTTACCCGTCTGTCGGTCTATCCCGATGGTGGTAAATGTGGATATATTGTTGGTCTTATCCATGATTATAACTTTTTTATAAAGAAAATGAGATTCATTCAGTTGATTATAAGCAAAATACATTTTCGACTTATAATCACTGTTATAAATGGTTACGAATGTAACCTCTTAAAGCCGAAGGCTTTGCCCCGCAGGGCAAGAGGGAAGAACAGGACTTGTCCAGTTCCCTCTTGCTTCATTTAGCGAAACGAGCCGAGCCACAGAGCGAGGCGGTTTCTGCTAAATGGGAAGTGATAGCACTTCATCAGGCGGTAACATTATCCACCTTGTTTTGCACCGTTTTGCTTATCAAGTTGATTTTCCTTTTTGAACCGCTCATAGGTAGTACAATCGGCATTTTCCTGAACAAATGCCCGAATGTCCGATGCCCGATAATAGGTCTTATGGCTTATCGTAAAATAAGGAAGTTTGCCACTTGCCCGATACCGTTGCAGGGTTCGGAAAGATACTTTCAGCAGGAAAGCTAAATCCTGATTATCCAATATCTTGTCGTTGGGGTTTAATACGTTGTCGGTATTAATTAGCGATTTCAGGTCTTGCCCGATTTCGGATAGCTTTTTCGATAGTCGTTCCATCCACTTGTCGAAGTTTTCGTTGTCTATATACATTTTGCTTCATTTTTTAGTTCAACATTATTGTTTTCAACCGATTGATGAAGCAAAGTTCGGCAAATGGGTGCAAATAAGTTAGGGGAATACCACTGGTACTCCCCTATAAATAACCGCTATCTTATTGATAATCAAAATATAATATTTTCGCTTTTTTACGGCTGATAATAACCCTCGTCCTTGCTCTTTTGGATAATGGCAGCTTTTAGCCTGTCTAAAAACTCGGTGATTTTAATTGGTTTGCGTTTGATTACAGCTTCTTCTTTTTTGTAAATATCTCCCAAATTAACATTGAACATCTTTTCAAAGATACGTGTAACGTCTATGAGGTGTAACTCTTTATTATCAATACGCAGAAGTCCATCCATAAGATAGAAGAAACCGCAAGCCAACTCCATCAAATCAATAAGTTTTATTACATCTGCATTTACACAGATAGGTGATTTCCATTCAGATTCTATATTGATAAAGAATTTAGGGTACTCCATTTGACGATAAAGCAAATCTTGCTCTTTCTCTATCAGGGTTATCAATTTATTTAGAAAAACTATCTTTAGTTTGTTGTTTTCGGTGGGTATAGATTCTTCAAATGCTTTTATAGTAGCAAATTCGATATAGGTTATGTTTAGTTTGCGAATGATTTCTTTGTTGTCTTTGGTGTTGCCAATATAAGCGAACAACTCTTCCACAAACTCCAAGTATGCGGAAGTCATGTTTTCAACTACCGACTTATCAATTTGATAAGGGTGTTTCAATAGTTGATAGATATGTTGTTCAGTTATTTCCCAATCTGGCATTGCTATCACATTATATTATAAATGATGAAAATATTATGTTTAAAAGCATTCCTTATTATTGACAGTGTGCGGCATCCCGTCTTCAAAATATAGTTTTCAAATTGAGGTAAATATAATCCTGAGATATGATATTCATTAATTACGTATATATCAGTTTGTATTTTTATCTATATTATTCAGGATTGATTTTATTATTATTCCATGAAATGGTCTGATAACAAAGAAATATACTCGTCCGAACCAGTTGTTATACTTCACAACAGTAGTAATTCGAAGTTCCTGTTTGCCATCTTTATGCTCGCCACACCACATTGATACATTAAACGTCAGATGCTTATCTGGCATCCCCCATATAATTTCTTTATCGTTTCTTTCGCATATAGAATCGGAAAAACGATTTGTGGTGTCCAATCCCAAAGGTTTGACAATTGTGTTTCTCAGTTTTAGCAACCAATCTATCCAAGCTGGGAATTGGTTAAATGCCATATTGAAGAAAGCATCAGGCGTAATATTCTCTTTAGTTTCAACCTCTTTCGAGAAAGAATCTAAGTAATCAGCAGGTAGGTAATTATCAATTAAGTCGCCTTTATGTATTTTAGTCTTGTTCATATTATCTATAATTTGGGTTTAACACCTATGTAAATGTGAGCGATCCCATTCGTCAGAGATATGGCAGTGCAATTATTAAAGCCATTATTTTGTAATAGTTCGGTAAATTCATCTTCCTGATAAAACTCTACGATTGATTCTGGCAGATATGTATAAGCCTTATTATCCTTTGAGATTACTTGACCAATTACAGGCAAAATATATTTTGAGTAAAAACGATATAGTACATTGAATACTTTATGTTTAGGTGTCGAGAACTCCATCACAAATAAACTTCCTCCTTCTCTCAAAATCCGGTAAAACTCCGATAGCCCTTTATCTATATTTTCAAAATTTCTTATTCCAAATGAGATTGTTACCATATCAAAAAAATTACTGGGGAGCGATAGGTTTTCTGCATCTTCACATAAGAGCCTTATGTTTGACTTGATACCCAAACGTTCAATTTTCTGCTGCGCAACTTTCAGCATCTCTTCCGACAAATCAATTCCAACTATTTGACTGGTTGGAATATTTTTCGCCAAACTTATGGCAACATCACCCGTTCCTGTTGCTATATCAACAATGTGAGTAGGCTTTATTTCAGTAATTAGCTTCACTAATTGTTTCCGCCAAAGTCTATCTATATTGAATGATAAAATGTGACATATCTTATCGTAGTAGGGGGCTATGTTATTAAACATCCTACGAACCTGAATCCTTTTGGATTCATCTTTATTGTACGGTTTCATCCCAACTCGTTCGATTTAAGTTTTTGATAATAGAACAGATAAATCCGCTCCAACTCTTTTTTATCCATATCAGGAAATAACTGTTGCCCTCCGACAAAGATTGCGTATTCTAAAAGAGTGGTGTTTTTAGCTTCATCTTCTGCCATACCTAACAGCACTCTCTGTTTGGTTGAATATTCAATCCGTAAATCATCTGCCTGCTGAACATACTTTTTGACAATAGGATTATAAAATCCCCAAGCACGTATCACCTGTTCACTTTTATGTGACCTTTTATGCGACCTTTGAATTACCACATTACCAATAAATTCTATTCGTTCTTTAGCTGATGGCAATTTATCTGCATCTTCAATTACTTGAATAGTATTTTGGTTTAACCAGTATTTCATCAAAGCATCAATGTAGCCATCAATATTTTTGAAGTGGTGGTAAAATGCACCTTTGGTAATTTGCAGCAATTCGCATAGGTTATCTATCGTGATTCTTGCAAAACCATCGTTCGCCAACACATCAAGCCCCACTACAAACCATTGTTCTTTATCTACTTTCTTCATAATTCAAAACCATACCATATAGTATGGTATGCAAAAGTAATTACTTTTGTTGAATCTGCAATAGTATTTCTTAGTTTTATCTTTTACTTATAATTTAGGATGTCTTTTGATTCTGATATTCTGTTTCTTACTAATGGTATCATAGTATAAACTCCCGTCAAGCCCTTTATATCGAGCGTCTCTGTAAATTTCAACCAGTTTTTTGCTATAATCCTGAATCATCGAATTGGATTTTTGGGATAGGTTGGTCGCTAAAATTCCGCTTCCCAATATGCCCGGATTACAGATTACTGTATCTTTCTTTATAGCGTTCATAATCAGTTCTGAACACATATAATCCTTAATGCCAGCCTTGCCTAACTTCTCCGAAACGGATTTATTGAGTACCTGTTTATCGTTAATGGTCATAAATCCATACCACAACAAACACCTCATCCCCAATTTAGTAGCACCGATTAATACATCAAGATAAGTATGCCCGTTGTTATTGGGTTTGTCTATTTCGTAAGGGTCAATATGTAGAAACGTGGATTTGGGCAATGACGGTAATAGCTTCAATACTCCATCAATCGAATCACAATTGAATGTTCTAATTGGTGGCGTAACCGCTTGGCGTTTTGCAAATAATTCGATATTATCCAATGTCCCTTTTTCTAAATCAAAGAATAGAAACTCCCTAACGTCATTATTCAATACTTTCATGGCTAATGCAGGAGAACCTAAATAGTTTCCGTTTGCCATGCTTTCATTCTCCAATTGATAATAAAGGGAGTTTTTCAATGTAACATCTTCGTTCGCTTTGTTCAAGAAATGATAAATACCATATTCCTGTTCAAGGGTATGTGTCATTGCATAGATGGCACACGCTGAATTTGTTTCTACATATATCTGCGGTTTCTCAATTTGAAGAACCTCGCAGAGAGCAAGATGTTTGAGAACATCAGGTTGTTTGCCGAAGTGAGTGTAAGTTACCATAATAATTCTGTTTATCATTATGGTGGCAATATTAAGCAGTAGAAAGCAAAAAAGCCTTGACGAAAGTCAAGACCTCTATTTTTGCTGTTGTTTTTTGCGGATTCTGCTTAGTGTTTCAGGAGTTACACCGAGAAAAAGTGCTATTTCTTTTAGGGATATGCGTTCTTGTAAATCGGGACAGCGTTTCATTAACGCCTGATAACGTTGTTCGGGCGTATCGCAATAGAATCCTAATAAGCGTTGGTATATCTCGGCAAACATGGTTTCGGCAATTCGTCTGCCTAAACGCTGTGTTTCCATATCTGTTTCCCAAAATTGGTTGAGTTCACTTAATGGTAGTAAATAGACCTCACAATCTATTGTCGCCTGTATGCTAACCGTTGCACCAGTTCTGTTAATCAAAGAGGGGTAATCACATACGAAATCATTCTCAAAACTGTAACCAACAATCCATTCATTTCCGTTTGTATCTATGCGAGTAAGGCGAAATATACCAGACGTAACAAAGCCTATATGATTCGTCTTATCGTTTTGACGAATCATATATTCATTCTTTCTAAGTATTTTCGGTGTGCCACTTTCAAGAAATAGTTTTTCTAATCTTGTGGCATCTACACTTTCATTCGCATTGAATTTATCCATGTTAAATACTTTGTAATTGTAAAAATACGAAAAATGACAGCAATACTAAAGATAATAATTCAATCGGATTTATTCTTTTCAACCATAAAATCTGAAACCTTCTTAAATCTTGTACTCATACCATGCTTATATCCTAACTTACATGCTTTCCGCATAATGAATTTGTTAAAAGGTAGAAGTTTATTTTGTTCTGACTTATCACATTCTAATATATAGTCGTCTATAAGGTTATCTAACTGCAATCTACCATCATGAAAGTAATCCTCTAATGAAAACATCATTTCAAAAGACATCATTACACATTGCTTTACTAAATATTCATCAGATATATTCTTTGTTTGTTTCAATTCTTCAAATCTACACCTTAGAATATAATTAACTCCTTCAATATCAAAACAGCAGTCCTGATAGATAATTACTGGATAAACATTGAATTTATCAACAGTCTCAATTTTATCTGCTTTCTTAATTATTATATCCAGCTTAGTTTCAATCACATTTAGCAGCTGGCTAATCCCTTTTGCTTGGGCTTTTTTCTTCTGCTTTCCAGTGCTTTTTTCAATTGTTGAGCTTTCAAATAATTCAAGAATTTCCGATTTTATTTGTGCCATATTTTCGCAATGTTTTGTTTTTGCATCCAACATTACATCCTTAAATTCAAAAAGAAAGATATTCTTCCCCTTCCTAATATAGAAATCAGGTTCTCCATTATCTAAAAATATTTTTAAGTCCTGTCCTGAGATTAGTTTTTTGCATGTTTTAGAAAAACAACCATTTACTAGTTCATAAAACAAATAATTTTCAGTAAATACATTTCCTACTAAGGCTTTTAGCTCTGGATAATTATTTATTTTCGTCGTTTTTTTATCTTTCATGAGTGTAGATGCAAAATCAAAAAGAAAACTTTGAAACATCTTATCTATAAAAAAGCCCATAAAAATAATGCTATATGTATTATCTCCACGATAATATATAGGCTGACTTCTAAGACATGTAAAATCTAGAGTTCTTTTGAATTTCTCTATATCAATACACATAAAATCTAAAAACGTCTTCCCATAGTAAAAGTTTGGTTCTATCTTTATTGTGTTTGTACTTCCTTCTTTGTTTGTGGAAAGAGTAAGGTAGGTATCAAATACAAAATAAAGATAGTCATCCCACTTCTTTATATTTTTCTCTTGTAAAAACATATCTAAGTAATTTTTAAAGATTACATTCTTCTCGCAAAAGGTCATAAAGTAGTAGAATCTCATAAACTCAACTCGATAATCTTTGGGGTAATATATATCATTATACCTTAACTGTTCAGGTAGATATAAAGCCATTAAAGAATCAACATTACTAATTCCATCCAACGACTTTGTTGTGTACCTCAATTTTTCATCACAACATATTAAATACCTGTCTCTTATACACATCTGACGCTGCCGACGATCTTACGCGTGT
>ERZ1027176.32-NODE-32-length-61408-cov-9.055140_pt1 | contig 61408 bp, 53 predicted proteins | sample MGYA00519248_ERZ1027176 | MGnify/ENA primary metagenome ERZ1027176 (study PRJEB26926, sample SAMN06164413) | human gut metagenome | biome: ENVO:00009003; feature: ENVO:2100002; material: ENVO:00002003 | host: Homo sapiens | place: USA | collected 2012 ...
CTTCGACCGATATGAACTGCTGCAATTTAATGCAGCGGTGGAGCGATTCGGATTAAATTGCAGATTGATACCGAGCGCAGCCTTGTGACCAACCTTACGGCCGGCGAATGCCTTGCCCTGAAGCCGCTCAGAGGCTATCCGGCAGAACTGCTGGAGGCCGGCGGCGTTGTGGAGTATCTGCGCAGGCAGCAGCCGGAATTAGACGGCCGATGAACGTGCGTATCGGACTTGCCCAACATCGCATTGGGCCGGATATGGAGGAGAATCTCCGGCAGGCGCAGCGCGCGGTTCTTGCTTGCGCCGGGCAGGGTGCGCAGCTGGTTCTGCTGCCGGAAATGTTCTGCTGTCTGTATCAGCTGGAGCGGCTTCGGGCCTGTGCGCAGCCGCGCGGCGGCGAAATCTGGAAGCATCTGCGCGCGCTGGCGTGTCAGGCAGGTGTGTATCTTCTGGGCGGCAGTATGCCGGAACTTGATGCACAGGGCCGCATCTATAACACCAGCTTTTTCTTCTCCCCTGCAGGCGAGGAACTTGCATGCTACCGGAAATGTCATCTGTTTGATGTCTCACTGCCGGGCGGACTGTGCATACAGGAAAGCAGCGTTTTTACACCCGGCGAGCAGCTGCGGGTTGTGGAATCTCCCTTCGGGAAGATCGGCCTTGCCATCTGCTTCGATCTTCGCTTTCCGGAGCAATTCCGTGCGCTTGCTGACCGCGGCGCGCAGCTGGTGCTGGTTCCAGCAGCGTTCAACTCGACCACAGGACCGGCGCATTGGGAGATCAACTGCCGCAGCCGCGCGCTGGACAATCAGGTGTTTCTCTGCGCTTGTGCGCCTGCGGCTGCGCCAGATGGCCCGTATCCCTATTACGGCCATTCCATGGCGGTAGACCCATGGGGACGGATTCTGACGGAACTGACCGGCGAGGCATGTGAACGTGTTGTCACGCTCGATCTGGACGAGACAGCCCGAATCCGGGCTCAGCTTCCGCTGCTGCAAAGCCGCCGTCCGGAACTTTATCGGCAATAAGGGCGTTTCCTTCCGCGAAGCTGCGCCGGGTGCGCAGCTTCGCTTTTCGTGTTTCCGGTTTTCGCCTGTAAAAACAGGAAGGACCAGAAAAGATTTGACTATTTTTCTGAAATGTATTATCATAAAAAATAAGCATTTATGTCGCCTGTTGGCGGGAACCCTTTTTGCAAGGAGCATTTTCATGAACGAACGCAGTTTTTCCCCAACGCCGCTCAACAAGAGATCGCTTTCTGACGAGATCGTATTTCAGATCAAGGAAATGATCGCCGACGGCAGACTTCAGCCCAACCAAAAGCTTCCGACGGAGCAGGAACTCTGTCAGGCCTTCTCCGTCGGCCGGACGACCGTGCGTGAGGCGCTCATGGGCTTGACGGCCCTCGGACTGGTTCGCCGCGACAAACACAATTCCTATGTCACGGACGCGGTAGAGCATCCTCTGCAGGAATTCTATCTGCATCTGATCATGGACAACTATGACATTGCGCAGCTTTATGAGGCACGGCTGATGCTCGAAGGAAGCGTCATCCGGCTGGCCTGCCGCCGTGCTGCGCCGGAGCAGATCCGGCGGCTGGAGGAACTGACCGAGCAGATGCAGACCGACAACATTGAGGCGTATGTCAAGGCGGACGTGGAATATCACAACGAGATCATGCGCGCAGCGAATAATCAGGTCACATATGAAATGTATCAGGTGATCCGGTTCCTGCTCAAAAAGGCGCAGATGCAGATTGCCAAAAACGAGCAGACCCGCACGACCTCCTGTGCCCAGCACCGCCGGATCATTGAGGCGGTCAAGGAACGGAACGAGGAGTTGGCATCCAAACTGATGACCGAGCACATCCGCACCATGGATCAGTTCCGGATCCAGTCGGAGCAGGAGACGACCTGAGCCTGCGGGCGGCGAAAACCGCACAGATCAAAGGGGAGAGGCTTTGCCGCTCCCCTTTTTGCTGTATAGAAGCGGTGACATGCCGGAAATCTGCAAAAATCTAATTTCTTTTGCGATTTCCAGTTGACTTTTCCGGAGTTTCCAGCTATAATAAATCGGTCTGCGAAGCGCAGACAATCCTTGCCGCAGGCGAGTCCTGCGGCCATATGTCCAGAAGGAGGTGCAACATCAATGGCAAAACTTTCCGCAAAGTATGAGGTCCTCTATATCATCGACCCCGCGCAGGGTGAAGAGGGTATCGCGGCTCTCGTGGAAAAATTCAAGGGTATCGTGGAGGCTCACGGCACTCTGACCAGTGTTGACGAGTGGGGCAAGCGCCGTCTTGCGTACCCGATCAACGATCTGGTTGAGGGCTACTACGTCTACATGACCTGCGAAGTAACGCCCGAAATGCCGGCTGAACTTGATCGTGTCTTCAAGATCACCGACGGCATTCTGCGTTCCATCATCGTCGCTGTTGAAGAGTAAGGAGGCACTCACATGCTGAACCATATCGTTCTCATGGGCCGACTGACTCGTGACCCTGAGCTGCGCCGGACCGGCAGTGGCGTTGCGGTCGCATCCTTTACCCTCGCTGTTGACCGCGATTACGCGGCACAGGGCGCGGAGAAGGAAACAGATTTCGTGGATATCGTCGCATGGCGCAATACCGCTGAGTTCGTCAGCAAGTATTTCACCAAGGGCCGTATGGCTGTCGTAACAGGCCGGCTGCAGATCCGCAACTGGCAGGACAAGGAAGGCAATAAGCGCCGCTCGGCGGAGGTCGTTGCCGACAATGTCTATTTCGGCGACAGCAAGCGCGACAGTGCTGACGGCGGTTCGTTCAACCAGTCTCAGGGCTACGCGCAAAGCTTCAATCAGGTTCCGCCGCAGCAGCCGGCATATCAGGCCCCGCAGAATGTCTCTGCTGCTCCGTCTGATTTCTCCATGCTCTCCGACGACGATCCCGATCTCCCGTTCTAACATTTTTCCACAAGACCAAAGATAGGAGGATTCACTATGGCAATGGCTAATGATCGTGTTCATCCTCGCAAGCGTAAGAAGGTTTGCTCCTTCTGCGTTGATAAGGTGACGCACATCGATTTCAAAGACACTGTCAAGCTCCGCCGTTACCTGTCCGAGCGCGGCAAGATCCTGCCCCGCCGTACCACCGGTACCTGCGCTGCTCATCAGCGTCAGCTGACAGTCGCTATCAAGCGCGCCCGTCAGATCGCCCTGCTGCCCTATGTAGCAGACTAAGTTTTTCATCCAGAAGCCTGTCCGTCGCGGACAGGCTTTTTGGATTTGCGGAGGTTTTATGTTTTCCATCACGCTCATCTGTATGGGAAAGCTGAAAGAGCGCTTTTATACCGAGGCTGCGGCGGAATACGCCAAGCGATTGAAGGCCTATTGCGACTTTCAGCTGATCGAACTGCCGGAGTGCCGTCTGCCGGAGGACCCGAACGACGCGCAGATCGCACAGGGCCTGCAAAAGGAGGCGGAACTCATCCGCGCGAAGCTTCCGAAGGGCTGCTTTTTCTGCGTCCTGACGCCGGAGGGAAAGCTGCTGTCTTCTGAGCAGCTGGCAGATACGCTGCGGCAGGCGAAGGGAAGCGGCCGCTCCAGCGCCTGCTTTTTGATCGGCTCGTCGTTCGGAATCGCGCCGGAAATCAAAAAGCTTGCGGATATTCAGCTTTCCATGAGCAAGATGACCTTTCCGCACCATCTAGCCCGCGTCATGGCTCTTGAGCAGCTTTACCGCGCCGAGGCCATTCAGGCGGGCAGCAAATATCATAAATAACAGGAGGAATTTGCGATGTTCCAGATGAAAAATGACATGCAGACTGCCGTCAAGCACAACATCCGCGGCGGCGAAGGCAGCCCCAGCTTCTGCTATCTGTTCTCTGCCGAGCAGCTTGGAAACCGTGCGGAGATGATGGCTGTTATTACGCTCCAGCCCGGCGAGTCTGTCGGTGTCCATCCGCATGAGACGAACGGCGAGGCGTATTACATCCTAGAGGGTGCGGCCACCGTCACCGAGGACGGCGAGAGCCGCGAACTGCACGTCGGCGACGCGGAATTCTGCGCCGACGGCCATACCCATTCCATTCGCAATCACACCGATTCCGTCACGCGCTTCCTGGCCGTGATTGTTCCGAACCGATAACCCAAAGCCGCCCCGGCCAGATGAGCCGGGGCGGTTCTTGCGCTCAACGCGGATATATGATATGATACACTTATCAATCAAGACCGGGAGGGTGTCTGTATGAAGCCGTCTACAAAAAATACGATCAAAAGAGCGCTGGTTTCGATTGCTGTATTTGCGGCCATTTACCTGCTATCCGGGCCGATCATCGGCTGGACAGGTTACGATATGAATCTGAAGGGCATCGAGTTTTTGTCTGCCGTGGTCGGCGCCGGCTGCTATTGGATCGGAAGTAACCAAAGATAATGCCGTATTTGCAGAAATTCTGCAAAAGCATTGCCTGTGAGGGGCTGAACCAACATGAAAATTACAATCATTGCAGCGCTTACGCTCATGGCAGCATATTTTCTCGTTTTATACGGCGCGGTCGGGTTTATTCAGGATAAACGCTTTTTCTCGTCCGCGCCGAAGGAAAACTTAGCTGCGATTCCCGATAAAAAAGAGCGGTTTCGCGGCGCACATATCATCGGATGGCTGATAGAAGGTATCGCGGTTCTGATGTTTATAGGTGCGGCCGTTCTTGCTGCATGGGATGGTGTCAGAAGCGGATTTGATGGCAGGCCATGGAACTGGCGCTATTTCATAAACTTTTTCACCAGCCCGAGTTTTTTCTCCGAATACGGGTGATACCGCATCGGAAGATCGAGCCATGTCGATTTTTTGACGATGCTGCGTGCGTGCGTGAACGTCTCAAAGCTCTTTTTGCCGTGATAGCTGCCCATGCCGCTGTTTCCTACGCCGCCGAAAGGCATGTGTGTAGTAGCAAGATGGATGATCGTGTCGTTGATGCAGCCGCCGCCGAAGGAGCAGGTATCCAGCACGCGGCGTTCGGCTGCCTTGTCAGACGTGAACAGATACAGTGCCAACGGCTTTTCCCGGCTGCGGATGAACTTAATGGCCTCGTCCAGTCGGTCAAATTCCAGCATGGGCAGGATTGGCCCAAAGATTTCTTCCTGCATAATGGGGCTGTCCGGGGAAACTCCGTCCAGCAGCGTGGGCGCAACGAAGCGCGTTTTTTCGTCAAGTTCTCCGCCGACCACAGCTGTCTGTCCCTCCAACAGCGCCGTCACGCGGGCAAAGTGCTTTTCCGAGACGATCACGGGCATTTCGTCCATTTTGCCGTCCGGGAAGAATTCGCGCAGCGCCTGCCTGTATGCCTCGATGAACGCGGGTTTGACCGATTGCTCAATCAGCAGATAGTCCGGCTCCACGCAGGTCTGACCGGCATTCAAGACCTTGCCGAACGCGATGCGCCGCGCGGCCAGCTTCACATCGGCGGTTTTATCCACGATGGCGGGGCTTTTGCCGCCAAGTTCGAGCGTGACGGGCGTGAGGTGCTTGGCCGCAGCCTCCATCACGACCTTGCCGACGGCGACGCTGCCGGTGAAGAAAATGGTGTCAAAGCGCTGCGATAACAGCGCGCTGTTTTCCGCACGTCCGCCTTCGACAGCGGCGATATAGCGCGGGTCAAAGTTCTCGGCAATCAGCTTCGCAATGGCCGCGCTGGTCGCGGGTGCATAGGCCGACGGCTTTACGACGGCGCAGTTGCCACCGGAGATCGCGCCCACCAGCGGCGACAGGCAGAGTTGAACGGGATAATTCCACGGCGAGATGATCAGCGCAACGCCATACGGCTCCGGCGAGACGAAGCTTTTTGACGGGAACTGCGCCAGCGGCGTCGGGACGGTGCGCTCACGCATCCAGCCCTTCAGGTGCTTCAGATGAAAACGCACTTCCTCCAATACCATGCCTGTTTCGCACATGTAGACCTCCATGGGGGCCTTGCGGAAGTCCTGATACATGGCCTGCTCCAGCAGCGCTTCGTTTGACCGCAGCGCCTGCTGTAATTTTTTCAGCTGCTCCATTCGGAACGCATAGGACCGCGTTGCGCCGGAGAGAAAATATGCCCGCTGCGCGCGGACGAGTTCTTGAATATCCATATGGATTCTCCTTTTCAAAACGCCGGAAGCAATCGCTTCCGGCGTTTTTGAATCACGTTACTTGCTGAAGGAAAGCAGCTTCTGATATGTGGCTTCCCATTCCGGCGTGTGATGCGGCTCATAGGTGCTGACGGCCTCGGAACGGCGCACAACGGTGCGCAGTTCGTCCATCGTCGTAATATCGCCCAGCGCCATGGCTTGGGCCAGCAGATTGCCGATGGCTGCACCCTCGATGGGGCCGGTGATGACGGGCCGGTCGATGGAGTCTGCGACAAACTGATTGAGCAGCTTATTCTGGCAGCCGCCGCCGACGATGTTCAGCGTATCGATACGCTGGCCCTTGATCTCCTCCAGACGCTCGAGCGCCCAGCGGTATTTAAGCGCCAGCGATTCATAGATGCACCGCGCGATCTGCCCAACGGTTTCCGGTACCGGCTGGTTCGTCTTGCGGCAGAAGTCCTGAATTTTCTCGACCATCCGGCCTCCGGCAAAGAATTCGCCGTAATCGGGGTCGAGGACAGAACGGAAAGACTCGGCCTTTTTTGCTTCCTCGACAATGTCGCTCCAGCTGAGGCTCATGCCGGCCTTCTGCCAGTCTCTCCGGCACTCCTGAATGAGCCACAGGCCCATGATGTTTTTGAGAGGCCGGAAGCCGCCCTGAATCGTGCCTTCGTTGGAGAAATTCGCGTCGCGCACGGCGTCCGTCAGAATCGGTTCGTCCGTCTCCACACCGAACAGCGACCAAGTGCCGCTGGAGCAGAACGCGAAGCTGCCCGTGCCGGGGATAGCAGCGACGGCGGAAGCCGTGTCGTGCGTGCCGACAGCGGCGAAATTTGCCTGATTCATGCCGAGTTCTGCGGCCAGTTCCGGACGGAGTTTTCCACGCAGCGTGCCCGCACGGTCAAGCTTCGTAAAGATTTTCCTCGGCAGGCCCAGCGCGTCGATCGTCTGCCAATCCCAGTCCTTCGTGGTGGGGTTATGGAGCATGGAGGTCGTTGCGTTGGTGTATTCCGTCTTTGCTTCACCCGTCAGGAAGAAGCCCAACAGGTCGGGCAGCATCAGCAGTGTCTGCGCTGCGTCCAATGCGGGGTCGTGCTGCCGCTTGCGGCGGTAAAGCTGGTAGACGGTGTTGAAATTCATGGTTGCGATGCCCGTGCGGGCGAAAAGCGTCTTAAAATCGACGATTTTCCACGCCTCTTCCATATCTGCGTCAACCGCGTAGCGGTACGAACGCGGATTGGACAGCAGCTGACCGTTTTGGTCAAGCAGGCCGTAATCAACGCCCCAGGTATCGATGCCGATGCAGTCGAGTTCGCCGACATTTGCATTCTTAAACGCAAGCAGACCCTGCTTCAGCTGGTTGTAGAGATACGGCAGATCCCAGTAGAACACGCCGTTCATCTCAATGTAATTGTTTTCAAACCGATGCAGTTCGCGCATGGTGATTGTCTCGCCGTCGAACTGGCCTAAAATCGCGCGGCCGTTGCTCGCGCCGAGGTCGAACGCCAACAGGTTTCTCATGGTGTCATGCCCCTTTCGTTTTGGCTCAGCAGATGGCAGAGCCGGTCTTTTCGTGCTCGATCAGCTTCCAGGTCGCGTCGATCAGGTTGGAGAACAGCGGGTTTTCCATGGCCTTGATGACGAACGACTGGCGCGGGGAGTTAATATCCTCGCCTGAGACCTGGAACAGACCGTTTTCGTCGCAGAGACGGCGAAGTCTGGTCAGCTGCTCCGGCGTGTTGCGTGTCGGCATATAGGTGACAGCGCGGATGCCGCAGCTTTTGACGCAGGCGATCACGTCGTCCAGGTAATCGTCCTCAAACTTCTGCGCCTTCTTGTCGCCTGTGACGGAGGCCGTCACGTCGCCAAGATACGCGTAGCACAAAAGCGCGTCGATGTCATTGCACAGCTTGGCCACATCGCGCACGTTCGGGCATTCCTCCGTCGCATCGATATAAATTTTCGGCACAAACGCCGATTTTAAAATGCCCAGCAGGTCATACTCGTAGAACGGGTATGCCGTGTCCAGCATCTGGGCCTGCTGCTTGGCAGACAGGTTCAGACCGATGGAGGCGAGGTAGTCCACCATTGGCTGGCCCTTTCCGGCTTTTACAACCATTTTCTTTGCCAGCGCGTACATGAGATGGCGCTCGGTTACGCCGCCGTCCTCCTTCGCCTCCGACAGCGGGAGCACGTCGCGGTCATAGTCCAGCGCGATGCCGTCCAGCAGCGCGTTGATTTTTTCAACCATCGCGCGGTTCCGGCGGCCTCTGGCCGCGCGGTAGGGCGCGAACCATGCGTTGAGCGTTTCAATTTTGTCGTGCGGAACGGACTGGATGGTCATGTAGCTGACGCCGACCTGATCGGGGTTGTTCGTGCGCTTGCTCTGCATCGCCGTGCTGTCCATCGATACGCGGCACTCCATGCCGACGGTCACCGGCATGCCGACCAACTCTGCCGCCGCGAGGAATTCCCGCGCGCCGGAAATAGAGTCGTGGTCAATGATGCCAGCTGTGCACAGGCCTTCCATCCGCGCGGCATAGACCGCGGCGGTGGGGGAGTAGGGCGAGAACGAATAGGTCGTATGAATATGATTGTTGATGTACTGCGGCACCATGGGCGGGAATTCGGTGGTCTTCAGAATCTCTTTGAGATTTGCAAGGCGTTCTTCCCGCGTGGGCGCGTTGAGTTTGTTCAGAATGTCGATCTCGATCATCGCGCGGCCCTCAGTTCAGCATGACCTGACCGCCGGTGACGGGGATGGCCTGACCAGTCTCGTACTTCTGCTCGACGCAGTACATGACGGCGCGCGCCACATCGACAGGCAGGCAGCCGCGGTTCATCGGAACCTTGGCCTCGTAATAACGGCGCACGTCCGCGACGGTCTTTGCGCCGGGAACCTTGCCCGCCTCGAGATACTGCACGAACAGACCGCGCACCGGGTCGGACCACAGCGGGCCATCGAGGAAGTTGCCCGGGCAGACAGCGTTGACCTTGATGTTGTACGCGCACAACTCCAGCGCGAACGACTGCGTCAGACCGATGCCGCCGAATTTGGAACCTGCGTAGGCAAAATTCTTGTTCGAGCCCTCAAGGCCGGACTTGGAGTTCAGCGTGACGATATCAAACATGGCCTCGGGGTCCGCCTCGTGCTCGGCCTCCATGATGATGGCGGCGTATTTTGCACAGAGGAAGAAGCCTGTGTAGTTGACGCTGGTGACGAAGTCGAAATCCTTCTTTTCCACATGCGCCAGAGGGCCGGAGCGGACGACGCCCGCGTTCGAGAGCATCAGATCAAGCCCGCCGAACTTCTCAACCGTCTGCGCGACCATGTTCGCAACGGATTCTTCGTCGGAGACGTTGACCGCGATGGCAACGGCGCGTTCACCCATTTCCTCTGCAACCTGCTTTGCCAGCGGTTCGTTCATATCGGCAATGACGATGGTTGCGCCTTCTTTATACAGTTCCTCCGCAATGCCCTTGCCGAAGCCCTGGGCCGCGCCGGTCACGATGCAGATCTTGCCGCCGAGCCGGCCCTCGCCAGCCGGACGCTTGCCCATATTGGCCTTTGCAATCTCGCACCATTTGGTCATATCAACAGACATAAAAGTACCCTCTTTCTTGAAGTGTACCTCTATTATACCTGCATCTGTATGTTGATTCAAGACCGTTTGATTTTATTTTTCTGGTTTGTTGCCCGTTTTGCCTAAAATGAGGATGCAAAGCACGATCACACCCGTGACCAGAAAAATGCCGGTCATGCCTTTGCCCATGATGGGCAGCGTCTGTAAGAATGCTTCATAATTCATAGTCTTTCCCTCACACTAAAAGATTCAGCAGCAGACCGCCCGCGATGACGGATGCGACCTGCCCGGATACGTTGACACCCACGCACTGCATGAGCAGATAATTCTGCGGGTCTTCCTTAATTGCCATTTTGTAGACGACGCGCGCGGACATCGGAAACGCTGAAATGCCGCAGGCGCCGATCATGGGATTGAGTTTTTTCTCCTTCGGCAGGAACAGATTGATCAGCTTCGCAACCAGCACACCGCCCGCTGTGTCGAAAATAAACGCCACCAGACCCAGCGCCATAATGAGAAGCGTCTGCTTTGTCAGGAAATACTCTGCCTGCATGCGCACGGCGATGGTGAGGCCCAGGAAGAGCGTAATGAGATTTGAAAGCGTCTTCTGCGCCGTCTCGGAAAGAGAATCCAGCACGCCGCACACCCGGATGAGGTTGCCGAACATCAAAAAGCCTACCAGCGCCACGCTTCGCGGCGAGACGATGCCGCAGACGGCGGTGATAATGATCGGGAATAAAATCTTCGTGCGCTTTGTAACCGTGTGCTGATGGTATGACATGCGGATCAGCCGTTCGTGCTTTGTGGTCAGCGCGCGGATGACAGGCGGCTGCACAAGCGGCACGAGCGCCATGTACGAATACGCTGCGACCATGATCGCGCCCAGATAGTTGGATTTCAGGAAATTCGCCATGAAGATCGCCGTCGGGCCATCTGCCGCGCCGATGATGCCGATGGCCGCCGCATCCTTGATGGGGAAGCCCAGAAGGGCTGCAAGGCTGAAGGTGAAGAAAATGCCGAACTGCGCCGCTGCACCGAAGAACATCAGCTTCGGGTCGTTCAGCAGCGGCTCAAAATCGATCATTGCCCCGATGCCGACGAACAGCAGAAGCGGGAACAACTCGTTTGCGATTCCCGCGTCAAACAGCACGTTCAGAACGCCGATCTCCTCCACGCCGTCGATGATCTGTGTCACCGCGCCGGACAGCGGCAGATTGACCAGAATCGCGCCGAAGCCCATTGGCAGCAGCAGCGCGGGCTCCATATCCCGTTTGATTGCCAGATAGATCAGGATCCCGCCGATCAGCCACATCACGGCCTGCTGCCAGCTGAGATTGCTGATGTTTGAAAATAACTGTGCCACAAAAAGTCCTCCTGTTTTGTTTTTTGATAAAAAGAAAAGACCTTTACCCAAGCATACACAATGCTTCGGTAAAAGTCTCACAATTTCAGTCGGCTGCGGGCATTTCTGCCGTACTGACGCAGCCGACGCGGGGGAAACCGCCTGCTACTCCCTTTTATCGCGCCTATTAAAGCAGAAAAATGCCCGGCCGTCAAGTCGGCCGGGCGCATCTTAGCGGAATCTTAAGGAAGTTCTGATTCTGGGGTTCCTTAGTAGCTGCTGATGGGGAGCGTCTCGTCGTCCGAGCCCTTTTGCACGTCGCGGATGATGATATCATAGCTGTAATTCTCATTCACATGGACGGTCACGCGGTCCCCCTTTTTGTGGCCCATGACGGCCTTGCCGACGGGCGATTCCTTGCTGATGAGGCCCTTGAGCGCGTTCTGGCGGAGCGTGGTGACCAGCTCGATGGTCTGCTCCTCGTCGTCCTCCTCGATATAGATCGTCACCTTGTCAAACAGGCCGATCTCGTCCGGGTTCGAGCTGGCGTCGATGACCTTCGCGGTCTTGATCATGCGCTCAAGATAGCGGATGCGGCTGTCGTTGCGGCTTTTTTCCCGCTTGGCTGCCTTGTATTCAAAGTTTTCGCTGAGATCGCCGAACTCGCGCGCGGTCTTCACGTCCTCAAGCAGCTGCGGCCGCAGCTGCAGGCGGCGGTACTCGACCTCCTGCTCCATTTTTTTGATATCGACGGCTGTCAATTCGTCATTCATATCGTTTGCACCTCCTGTGCAGCTTGTATTTTACGCGCTTTGCGTGAAAAAGTAAAACGGATTTTGCATTTTTCTGTTTCTGTGATACAATTTGACCATGACTTGCAGGAGGCCCGCCATGAACATCGAACCCATCGCCCGTATCCACACCGATTTTCCGACCAAGTTCGGCGTCCCGCGTCAGTCGGGGCTGGCATCCGGGCTTGTCTCGACGATCGTATTCGAGCCGCTGTACCGCAATCCGGACTGTCTGCGCGGCATTGCGGATTTTTCACATCTGTGGCTGATCTGGGAATTTGATAAGGTCGCGGGCGAGGGCTGGTCGCCGACGGTGCTGCCACCGAAGCTGGGCGGCAAAACGCGCGTGGGCGTGTTCGCTACGCGCTCACCGTTCCGGCCGAATCCGCTGGGGCTTTCCTGTGTGCAGCTTGTCAAGGCCGACCTTCATACGAAGGACGGCCCGGTCCTGTATGTCGCTGGAGCCGATCTGGTGGACGGAACACCGGTCTATGATATCAAGCCGTATCTTCCGTATGCGGACAGCTATCCGGAGGCCGTTGACGGCTTTGACGGCAAGCGCGACGCCGAGCCGCTGACGGTCGTGTTCCCACCAGAACTCGAGGCGATGATACCGGAAGACAAGCGCGAGGGACTGCGGCAGGCGTTATCCTGCGGGCCGGTCCCAGGCTATCAGCACGATCCGGAACGCCGGTACGGGTTTAACTTCGCGGGCTTCGACGTGCGCTTCCATATCCGGGAGCGGGTGCTGACGGTTGTGGAAATTGTGAGGTTATAACGAACGCTGCTCTCTCCGTGTTGTCTCCGACGGCCCTATCTTTTCTCTTGCAAGAGAAAAGATAGGGGAGAAAAGAGTGCTTGGACGTGTTTGGTGCGTCCTGCGGGTGCGACTTGGGCGATGGCCTGATTTATAGTTGCTGCGAGCACACGAACTCACCTTATGGGCGCTAGGGTACGCGCCGCCTGTTACGGTACAACAGATTTGTGAGTAGTTGCGATTTAATATCTGCGGTAAAAGCGCCTTGCGTTCAAAATTTGCAAGGCAGTACGGATTCGCCGGAGCCCTGTAGGGGCCGATGCCCACATCGGCCCGTTGGGAAGCTGCGAATTTGCCGAAGATTACCGTAAAATCGGTATATTCTGCGGGCGAACAGAGTCGTCCGCCCCTACTGGGTACATGTGCATTGAAGTCTCGCCGTAGAGGCCGACGACTCTGTCGGCCCGTTTAGGAAGTTACGAATTTGCTGAAGATTTCTATAAAAACGGCGCATTCTGCCGGGCCGATGTAGGCATCGGCCCCTACGACGCCTTCAAGGACAGTGTCGGAATTTTTGAACTGGTCTTGGTTTCGCAGGAAAGATTCAAGAAAACCGAGTCGGTTTTCTTTCGGAGAAGCAAAAGAAAAAGTTGTACCGCAGTTGCAAATTCGTAGAAGACTTTCAGCCTTACAGCAGGCTCCTTTAATAATCCACCCGCATCAGACACAGCCCCTGCGGGGGCGCGGTATACCCGGCCTGCGTTCGGTCTTTCGCTTCGAGCGTCTGCCGGACGCTTTCCGGTGTGCGCTTGCCCTGTCCGACCTCCAGAAGCGTTCCGGTCAGGATGCGCACCATGTTCTGTAAAAAGCCTGTGCCATGATAATTAAAATAGATATAATCTTTCCGCCGGACGATCTCGATGGAATCGACGATCCGCACGGTGGATTTTTTCATCTGCGGGTTCGAGCAGAAGCTTTTGTAATCATGTTCGCCGGTGAGAATCTCCGCCGCGCGCTGCATGGCGGCAAGATCCGGCTGGTAATCGAGCACGGTGACGTATTTCCGGTTGAAGACCGGCTTCGTATTGCCGACATAGCAGGTGTAGGTATAAAGCTTGCCGACGGCGCGGTAGCGCGCGTGGAAGCGGTCAGCGGCAAGCTTTGCCTCCTGTACGCAGATATCGTCCGGCAGGTACCGGTTCATGTAGTCGCGGATCTCCTCCGGCGTTTTCTCCGTGTCCATGTAGGCGTTGGCAGCCATGGCCTTTGCGTGGACGCCTGCGTCCGTGCGGCCCGCGCCGATGACCTGCACGTCCGTGCCGCACATGCGCGTCAGGACGGCTTCCAGCTTGCCCTGGATCGTGTCGCGGCCCGGCTGGCGCTCCCAGCCGAAATAGCGGGAGCCGTCGTAGCTGATGATAAATTTGAAATTTCTCATGACCGCTCTTCAAAGTCCTTCGTGTACCGGCAGGCCGGGTAGTTGGAGCAGCCCCAGAATTTCTTTCCCTTGCGCGCGCCGGTCTGTCCGGTGCGCAGCACCATGCGTCCGCCGCAGCGTGCGCAGATGGGGACCTCGTGCGTGGCCGCACGGCGGATGTGCCGCTCTGCCGCCGTTTCGCCCGCGGGCTCCAGCTGCAGCGCGTCATAACGGATGGCGGTGCATCTTGCCTTCATGGCGATCTCGACGGCCAGCATATCATAAAGCCGCCGCAGTTCGGCCTCCTGCATGCCGCCTGCAAGCTTCCGGCGCAGATACTGCTCGGGCTTGCAGCCGACCTTTTTCTGAAATGCGCCGTAGAATTTTTCCCGGTCGCTTTTTGGCTGTTTTTTCGGATACATGGCGTTCCCTCCCATGTGTACTGCATCCAGTATACCACAACCATCCTATGAAAATCTACCGTGTTTTGTTTTCCTTGACGCGGGCAGTTCAGGCTGTTATACTGTGAACGAGATTTTTGAAAGCCCCCGGTGTTCGGGAGACAGGAGGTGTAAGGATGAAGAAAACGATTTGGATTGTGCGCACGGCGGTCTGCCTCGCGCTGCTGCTTGTTTTACAGGTTGCAACAAAGAGCCTCGGGCAGTTTGTGACGGGCTCGTGCGTCAATCTGGTGCTGGCGATGGCTGCGCTCACCGGCGGGGTCTGGTCGGGCGTGATCGTGGCGGTTATCTCGCCGTTCTGCGCCTATGCGCTCGGAATCGGCCCGGCATTTTTGCTGTTTGTTCCGTGTGTGGCGCTTGGCAATGCGGTTTATGCGGTGCTGTTTGCGCTGCTGGTCGGCAGATTCCTGACCGCACAGCACCTGACTGCATGGGGCTGCATGGCGTTGGCGGCAGCGGCAAAGGGGCTGGCACTGTATCTGGTGCTTGTGAAGCTTGTCGCGCCCACGGTCGTTCCGGCGGCAAAGCTTGCAGCTGTCACGGCGGCCTTTACCTGGCCGCAGCTGGTTACGGCCCTGATTGGCGGCGCGCTTGCCTGCCTGCTTGCGCCGGTCGTAAAAAAGGCGCTGGAGAAGCGGAACTGATTGAAAACTCGAGCGGGGCGGTGGTTACCGCCCCGTTTTTTGAAAATAACCGCTTTCCAAGAGCAGCGTGAGGCAGGTGTTGACCTCCTCGTCGGTAAAGAGCGGACCGTATTTGCCCTTGACGGCGCTGGCCTCCGCGGACAGATCGAGCCGGCCTGCCTGCACAAGAGAATCAAACGCGTCGGATGGGCGATTCCGCCTGCAGGATTCCCGCACGGCAGCAACGCCGCCGGCAGTCTGCACGCTGCGCACAAAGCGCGTCACGGGGCTGCCGCACAGGATGCGGGCCTGCTGCGCGTTTTGCAGCAACTCCTGCTCCAATAATAGTTCCAGTCTGCTTCGTTCCATACCCTGCTCCTATCGCATGCTGAACTGGATCTGGTCGCGCTGGCCGAGTTCGGACAGGCGCGTTTCAATCGCGCCGACGCTCCGCCCGTGGCGGCGCGCAATCGTCTCGATCGGAAGCCCCATGCCGTATTCCTGCAGCAGCTGTGCTTCTTCTTCTGTGCTCCAGTTCCGGCCCGCGTTGACAGCGGCAGTGCTGTCTGCCCGCTCCTGCAGTTCCTGCAGGACGCAGTGCAGTGCCCGGATGATCTCCGGCCGGTTATAGACGCTCTCGTCCGGCAGCGGCTGTCCCGTCATGGGGTCGATGCCATCGGCAAGAGCGCGAAGCAGTTCGGCTGCGCGATTGATCTCCATATGCTCACCTTTTCGCTGTTTTCTTTTATTATAGTATGAAAAACGCTGCGCCGCAAGACCTTTTCCGGCAAACTGGAAACATTTGCTGTGCAGATGACAGAAAACCGCCCGCAGCCAGACTCGACTGCGGGCGGTTTGGTTTTGATTACACGTTGAACAGAAAGTTTACGACATCGCCGTCGTGCATGACGTATTCCTTGCCCTCGCTGCGCAGCAAACCCTTCGCCTTTGCGTTGGCCAGCGTGCCGCATGCCTTCAGATCGTCGAAGGCGATGACCTCGGCGCGAATGAAGCCGCGTTCAAAGTCGGAATGGATCTTGCCGGCGGCCTGCGGGGCTTTTGTACCCTTTTTGATCGTCCACGCGCGGCACTCGTCCGCACCGGCTGTCAGGAAGGAGATGAGGCCCAGCAGTTCATAGCTGCACTGGATCAGCCGGTCAAGACCGGACTGCTGCAATCCGAGCTCCTCCATGAACATGGCCTTCTCGTCCGGGTCGTCCAGCTCGGCGATGTCGGCTTCGAGCTTTGCGCAGATGGGCAGAACCTCGCTGCCCTCCTTCGCGGCCAGCTCCTGCACCTGCGTGAAATACTTGCAGGCCTCGGGCTGGTTCACGTCGTTTTCGCTCAGGTTTGCAGCGTAGATCGTCTTGCGGAGCGTCAGCAGATCACTGGTGGCGATCATGGCGGCGTCGTCCTCGGAGCATTCAAACGTGCGGGCCAGATTGCCCTCGTTCATATAGTCGCGCAGGGCCGTGAAAACCTCGACCTCGTGATTGAAGCGCTTGTCGCCGCCCTTGGCGTTTTTCTGCGCCTTGTCGATGCGGCGGTCGATCATCTCAAGGTCAGCCATGATGAGTTCGGTATTGATAATGTCAATGTCGCGCAGCGGGTCGGTCGAACCCTCGACGTGTGTGACATTTGCGTCGTCAAAGCAGCGCACAACGTGGACAATCGCGTCGCAGCCGCGGATGTTGGCAAGGAATTTGTTGCCCAGACCTTCGCCCTTGGACGCGCCCTTGACCAAACCCGCGATATCGACGAATTCAATCACGGCGGGGGTGAATTTCTTGGGATTGTGCTGGTCGCGCAGCCACTCAAGCCGCTTGTCCGGCACGGACACGACGCCGACATTCGGGTCAATGGTGCAGAACGCATAGTTGTCTGCTGCAACGCCAGCATTTGTGATTGCATTGAAAAGCGTAGACTTTCCTACATTGGGAAGTCCGACGATACCTAATTTCATTTTTCTTCACATCTCCTTTAATTTCAAGGGTTTTGAGGTTTCCTGATTGCCTCAGCGCACCAATTCCGCACCAATTTTTCGTTGACGCACCAATTATGCGCTTGCAGATTGATGGCTTTCAAATAGACGAATTGCTTCCGCCATTGAGTCGTCTGTAACATGAACGTACCGATCCATTGTGGTTTTTATGCTTGCATGCCCTAACAGTTTCTGCAGCACTTTCGGTTGCATCCCACTCTCAATCGCACGAGTTGCATAAGTATGCCGAAGTGCGTGCATACAAAAATGCTCAATTCCTGCTTCGTCACACAGCTTGTAAAGGTGGGTATCATAGGAACTATTCTTCGCCGGCTCCCCAGTACGGTAGTTGATAAAGACTAGATCTTTCATAACTAACGTCCCTGTTCTACCGGTTCTGCGATCCATATACTCCAGCACTTGCGAGAGAGTGTCCGATTCTTTTCTGGAATCGCGTTCATCATAACAGGATTTCAGAACAGCATACGCTCGATCCGTCAACGGAATCGTTCGATAGCTTTTCTCGGTTTTAGGCGGACCTGCACGCCAACATTTGTTTTTATGACGATATTCGAGCGTCTTATTGATTGTCAACGCGTGCTTTTTCCAGTCGATAGAATCCCATGTCAGTCCAATCAGCTCAGATGTCCGCAAACCGGTTTCGAGTAACAGAACATATTGTCTGTAGTTATGTGAGCGTTTTGCAGTTTCCAAAAAAATAGCCTGTTCTTCTCGTGTCAGGAAATGAATATCATCGACTGCGCGAACCGGTTTCGTATACCGAACACCATCCATCGGATGCTTTGCAATGATATCATTCATGATCGCAGAGCGAAACATTGTACCCATCGTGATGTATGTTTGCCGAATTGTTGAACCTGCATATTCGGTATCCATGCGATTGAGGACGGCCTTGCAGTGCATAGGTTTGACATCCGCAATTAACATGTTGCCGAGAACAGGTTGAATATTATGTGTGTAGCGTTCCTGATAATTCCGCCGGGTATTCGGTGCAAGGTCACAAATCAGATGATTCAGCCAAAACTCAAACCACACATCAACGGTCATATTAGGGTTGGCAACGACTAAATCATGCCGATCATTATACTGCTGATCGGCGAGCCAGTTTCGTGCTTCTGGAAGTGTGGAAAAATGCTTTTCTTTGCGTACACCATTTTTGCCGCAGAATCGTGCAGAATATTTTCCATCCTTTCTTTGGCAGATTCCTTTTCCACATTCCTTACCTTTTAGAGTTTTACCCATTATGAACTCCTTTCTTATGTACAAGAAAAAGAGCCCAACACATCTATTTCATTATAGAGCAGGACTCAGCTTTTTTCAACACACAGAGGTCAATTTTTATTCGCAGCAGCAATAACCGGCAGAAAATCAAATAATGAGATTTTCGCGTATAAATGTCTCAAATTCCTTGCGCTTAACAAGTTTGCGTGTTCCCACATAAAGAACAAAGGGGCAATTCGGCTGTTTCAGCATGGAATCAATTTTATTGATTCCGATGTTGCTATACTCTGCTGCCTCGCGAATGGTCAATAGCATCTTCAAATGAATTGGCAGCTTGCTTTCATTATCAAAATCCTCTCCTTGACCCTGAATAAAAGGTTTTGTCATATGATTTCCTCCAGATGTGAAAATGAAATTAGTTGTTTTTATAAGCCATCTGGCAGTCCGTTCCTGCGCTCCGGTCAAGAGCGCGTATTGCAGTCGCTGCTGTGCAGCGTTAGGCCGTGGGCACGCTCATATCGTCGCATACTGTCCGCGGCTGCTGTATCTCCCTGCCAGATGGGTGTTCAATTTTCAAGGTACATTGCTTGAGGGCCTTTACACTTAAAAAATAGGGGCCGCTTCGACTTTTTCTGCACAGCCGAGGAAAAATATTTTATATGCTATGATTTGTGGCGGATCAAACACATATAGGAGGTACTTATCATGATCTACACAAAACAGGAAAAACAGAAGCTGGAACGAGTGATCGCTGTTTTTGCGGAGCGGCTGAAGGAAAGCGACGCCTTTGATCTTGTCTGGTCAGACAAGGTGGGATATGTCCTGCTGGATATTTCGCCGGACTATGACTATGTGGATACCGCACGGCGCATCGATACGGCAGCGGAACTGTGCAGACTCATGCTGGAGGATGTTGCGCTGGATGTGCTCCTGCTGACAGAAAACGAACATTCCATAGAAACAGCAGACCCGTTGGAGCGTGCTGAGATCCTGCGCCGGTGGCAGCCGTTTTTTGAACAGCTTCCGGAGTATGAATATCTCCGGAAGGAATTGACTTCCAAGTGGCCGTAAGCTGCCCTTTCCTTGACAACCACAATATCTTGTGGTAAAGTTGACTTGTAATTGAGATTTGTGCATACCGCTTGTGGCACGACAGCCGCAGCGTTCGGAGTATTCCGGCTTGCACACGCATTGTCAGGCTTTTACGATTTCCGGTAGAATTGCCATGTCCGCAGGACAGGTTTCTGCCGGATTTCTTTTTTGGGGCGCAACGCCCACAGATTGCGGGAATGACCGCGACGCAGAAGAAGCTGCGCCGCAGGGTATTCTCGCTATTTTTTGCCCAAATGCCGAAAGGCTTTGAGGATATATTCGGAAACTCCGAATCAATCGGCAAGAGCGTTCGGCGAGAGATTTTGGCACAAGACAAGACTTGAGAAGCGCAGGAATACTTTGTGTATTTCAAGCTTTTCAAGCCGCAGGATTGGGGCAAAAGATCCGGCGAAAGCCGCAGACGATTGGTTTGGTGTTTCCGCAAAAAATGAAAGGCGGTAACCAAATGAAAACAAGAAAGAAATGGCGTCCCGGAGGACGGCAGCGACAGTCTGCGGCGTATCATCGCAAAGCGGTTCACGAGCGAAAGCGTGTGGTACGGCTGCGGGCATGGAAGAAAGGAGAACGAAATGGTGCTGCGCTTGATGTATGAGCCGCAGGAGTTGGTAGACACGAGCAATCTGGGCAACGAAGAATGGCTGTCCTACCGACGGCGTGGCATCGGCGGCAGCGACGCTGCTGCGATTCTCGGCATTTCGCCCTGGCGGACAGCACGGGATCTGTACTACGACAAGCTGAATGTTGTAAAGGCGGACATGGATGAAAACTGGGTTGCGCTGGAGATGGGGCATCTGCTAGAGGATCTGGTTGCGCGGATTTTTGCGAAGAAAACCGGGCTGCATATCTTTCAGCGGAAGGTCATGTTCCAGCACTCGCTGTATCCGTGGATGCTGGCGGATCTGGACTACCTTGTGGAGCTTCCGGACGGCAGCAATGCCATTTTGGAGATCAAGACGACAAATTATAACGCCCGAGAAAACTGGTGGTACAACGGCGAGGAGATCGTTCCGGTGTACTACGAATCTCAGGGTCGGCATTATATGTCAGTCATGAATCTGGACAGAGTCTACTTCTGCTGCCTGTACGGAAACAATGAGGATGAGGTCATCATCCGGCATCTGGACCGGGACTATGCCTATGAGTCGGAGCTGATCGCGCTGGAAGATGCGTTCTGGAACGAGCATGTACAGAAGCACCAGCCACCGGACTATACGGAAAGCGGCGACCTTATCTTGCAGAGTTTGCAGAGATGGAAGGGCATTGACCGGAGAGATTTGCCGCCGGCAGCGTTCGGCGCACCGCAGGTCACGCAGATTCACCAGTATTTGCAGCTTCAGGAGGAGAAAAACGCGCTTGCAAAACAGGTCACACAGCTGGATACGCAGATGCAGCAGCTCAAAGGCTTGCTTGTCAGCGAACTGGATGGTAAAGACTGCGCGACCTGCGCGGACGGTGAACAAAGCTACGTTATCTCCTACAATCCCATTCGAAGGCAGGGCATCTCCAAGGATAATCTGGTTCGCTTGCGGGAGGTTTACCCAGAGATTTACGCACAGTTTGTGGAAACGTCAGAGTCCAGACGGTTCAGCATCAAAATTGCGGCGCAGACCGCCGCATAGTGAGGTGAAAAACGAATGATTGCAGTCTATGACAAGCTCATCTACTTCAATGAAGCCAGCAAATACACCATTCTTCGGATGCGCACGGATGATCCCTCCGTACCGGAAGAAGCCCGTTCCCAATACACGTTCCGAGACCGGATGCTTCGGTTCACCGCTGTCGGCTATGGACTGCCGCAGACGGATTCCGTCAAACTGGAGATCGAGGGCGACTGGAAAGAGGGCAAATACGGCCTGCAGCTCCATGTAGAGCATTGGCACGAGCTTGTGCCGCCGACAACGGAAGGACTTCTGAGCTATCTTTCATCGGGCCTGCTCAAGGGCATTGGAGAAAGCACGGCCAGAAGCATCGTCCAGCGGTTCGGCACAGATACGCTCGACGTGCTGGAGTATCACCCGGAGAAGCTGCTGGAGATCCGCGGCATCACGGAGCAGAAGCTGGAGGAGATCAAGACGTGCTACGCAGAAAGCCGCGCCATGCGGGATATTATGGAGCTGCTGACCCCGTTTCAGGTCACGCCCGTGACGGCGATGAAGATCTATCAGCACTTTGGGCCTGCCTGCACGGACATTCTGCGGAAAAGCCCGTTCCGGCTCTGCGAAATATCCGGGTTTGGATTCAGGCGCGTCGATACGATCATCCGCAAGTCCGGCGGCGACCCGCACGACCCGGTTCGTATCCACGGCGCGATGATCTGTGCGCTGGAAAACGCGCGGCAGCACGGGCATCTGTATCTGGAGGTCAATGCCTTGATCACCGAATCTATGCAATTTCTCAACGAGCCGATCCCGCTGCCCCAGATGCAGGTCAGGCGCGCAGAGGTGGAGCAGAAGTTGCAGCAGATGGCAGAAGACAACGAGATCGTTTCCGATGGCGGGCGGTTGTATCTTCCGCATATTTTTATGCAGGAGGTAGAGACTGCGGCAAAGGCGGCAGCCATGCTCATGGAACACATGGAAAAAATTGATGTGACGCTTCCACTGGAGCAGGTCAAGCAAAAACTCGGCTTGCACTTAACAAAGCGGCAGAGCCGCGGCGTTGAGGTGGCGATGGAGCGGAATCTCTCCATTATCACCGGCGGCCCAGGCACCGGCAAGACGACAGTACTGAAAGCCATCATCGAGGTCTACCGGATTTTGCACCCCAAAAACCGCATCGTCCTCGCCGCACCGACCGGCAAGGCCAGCCGACGCATGGCACAGAGTACCGGTATGCTGGAGGCGTTGACGCTGCACAGCCTGCTTGGCTTGCAGGGCGATTTTTGCAGCAAGGACAAGCAGGATAAGCCGCTGCAAGTTGATTTTCTGATCGTGGATGAGGCGTCCATGGTGGATATGTGGCTGGCGCATCAGCTGTTTACGCGCTTACAGAAGGACACGAAACTCCTGCTGTTGGGCGACGTCGATCAGCTGGAGAGCGTCGGTGCGGGCAATGTGTTCGCGGAGCTGATTGGAAGCGGCATCGTGCCGGTGACGGTTCTCGATGAGATCTTCCGGCAATCCAAGGACAGCCTGATCGCCTACAACGCCAAATTCATCAACGAGGAAAACAGCAGCCTGTTCTATGGCCCGGATTTTCAGTTTGTCAAGGCAGAAAATCAGGAGGAAGCCGCAGCGCAGATCCAGACGCTCTATCTGCGGGAATTGCAGGATACGTCCATTGGACAGCTTCAGATCATCTCGCCCTATCGGACGGACGGAGAAGCGTCTTCCAACGGTCTGAACGTACTGATTCGGGAAACGGTCAATCCGCATACGGAAAAAATTCCGGAGCTGGCGTTCGGAGAGCGTATCTTTCGCCTGCACGACCGTGTGATGCAGACCAAGAATAATTACAGTCTGGAAGGTTATGATTCCGCGTGTAAGCAGAAATTCAAGGGCGTGTTCAACGGCGACATCGGGAGCATCTGCAAGATCCTCCACGACAAGCTGTGCGTGGATTATGATGGGCGCATCGTGGAGTATTCCAAAAGCCAGCTCGGTGATCTGGAATCGGCATATGCCATTACGATCCATAAGTCGATGGGTTCGGAGTACGAAACGGTCATCATTCCCATTTTGATGGCACACCGCATTTTGCTGACGAAGAATCTGATCTATACTGCCGTGACACGCGCAAAAAAGCGTGTGATTCTGGTCGGGCAGAAGCGTGCGCTGTTTCTGGCGATCCACTCCGGCAGAAAGGTCAAACGGAACAGCTGCCTTGCCGAACGGATCTTAAAGTACAATCAGGTATTCAGACAAAAGGCTCTGCCGCAGGGCGCGACAGAGCAGAAATTGAAAAAAGCCGGTTAAGTTGAGATGGATGTGCAGAATTTGCGCAGTCATCTCTTATTTTATTTATGGAAGGAGTTCTAAGAAATGAATGACAACAAATCCACCGTGATGAACAACGCCGCCGTGCAGCAGCTGCGCAAGGTGCCGGGCTTTGACCCGATGAAGCTCCTGCGCAAAACGATCTCCGTCAAAACCGGGCATCCGGTCTGGAAGCTGGATCTCCGCTATAAGCGGCTCTGGTTCCGTCTGGCCTGCCCGAACGGGAGAATGCTCCTAAAGCCGCTGCGCATCAGCGACCAGCTGGCAATTATCGAAGCGCAGGTTTATTTCAGCAAGGACGATCCGGTTCCGGCCGCCAGCTTTACCTCCGAACAGCGCAGGGAGAATATCCCCGGTGGGGAATTTCTCCGTGCCGCACAGGAGGACGCGCTCAACATGGCACTGGAAAACGCCGGCTTCGGTATCCAGTTCTGCGACGTGAGCCGCGACTACGGCGGCGAGTTGTTCGGTTCGGAAGTGCCGGTCCAAACGGAAGTCGAAGAAGCAGCTGTCGAGGAAACCAAAGCGCACATTGCGGAGGAAACTGCCGCAGAAACAGCGCCGACGATGGATATGGATTCTGCGCCCACTGAACAGCACGTTGCGGAAACAACCGCGTCTGATGTGCAGAACGTTACGGACGGCTTTACGTCCGTTGCGGTAGATGTGCGGCAGGAGCAGTCGGTCAGTGCAGCACAGGAAGAAGTACCTGATCTTCATGTTCTGCCGCCCCAGCAGGAAGAAGCTGTGGAAGAAGTTGCAGAACAGCCGCGGACCGCGTCTTATACGGCAGATATGGATGTCAGCGAGATCACGCAGCGTATGACAGTGGACGAAGCCAAGGCCGTCGTGGTGCAGATCGGTACCTGCCGCGGCTGGACGCTCGAACAGGTCGCGCAGCGTCGCCCGGCAAGCCTCAAGTGGTATCTCTATGGCTGCGATCAGGCGGACAATATTCTCAAAGCCGCAGCGTCTGTTCTGCTGGACAATCTGCAGCAGAAAGCCGGATGAAGCGTCAAGTTTGGATGAAAGGGTGTGGCCGTTATCAAAGCCGGTTCTTCGCAGTTTCCGTTCCACATTACAGACATTGCGGCGCTGCTGCGGCTCAATATCCGCAGGCGCGGCCCGGACTTTCTGTATGTGGACTGCCCGCTTTGCGGCGATCATCGCGGCAAGCTCTACCTGAAAACGTCACGGGACGTATGGCACTGTAATTACTGTCAGGAGTCCGGTGGGATGCTGGCGCTCTATGCAAAGGTCTACGGCATCAGCAACGCGGACGCCTACCGGGAGATCTGCGAAGCGCTTCAAACCGGAGATTACGCGCCAGAGTACCAGAGCTACCAGAACCGGCAGCCGCAAGAAATCGCGCAGTCGGTCAGAGCACCCAGACAGGCAATCCATCAGACGCTTTCGATGCTGTTTTCCATGCTGTCGCTGACGCCGAAGCACCGTGCGCATCTGCGCGAGGTGCGCGGTCTGACGGATGACCAGGTCGAACGGTTCGGCTTCAAAAGCACCCCGCCGCCTTATCTCTGCAAGAGTCTGACGGCGCGGCTTTTGAAGCAGGGCTGCATCGTACAGGGTGTCCCCGGCTTTTATATGGCAGAGGACGGCAGATGGACAGTACGATTTGGAACACGCACGGCTGGGATTTTGATCCCAGCCAGAAGCGCGGACGGACTGGTCTGCGGCGCACAGATCCGGCTGGATATCCCCATCCGGGAGGAAAACGCGCCCGCCGATAAGGAGGGCACGAAGTACCTCTGGCTGTCGTCGAGCAGCAAACCGATGGGGACATCCTCGGAAAGCCCCATCCACTTTGTTGGCGATCCGTGTTCCAGAGTAGTCTATGTGACGGAGGGGTTACTCAAGGCTGACATTTGCCATGCCTTGATGAACCGCACCTTTGCGGCGACCGCCGGAGCGAACAACGTGTCCAAGCTGGATGAGCTGTTTGCGTTCCTCAAAAAGAACGGCACGGAGGAGATCATTGAGGCGCAGGACATGGACAAGTATCGGAATGTTCACGTCGAAAAAGGCGCGTCGAAGATCTATCTGATGGCGCGAAAGCATGAGCTGCAATGCCGCCGGCTGACATGGAACCCTAATTATAAAGGACTTGACGACTGGCAGCTTGCGCTCCGAAAAAATGCTGCGAAGGGGCCAAAAACAATGACGTTCCGGGAGCGGTATCTGTATGGCGCTTGTGAAATCGCCCAGATAGATGATTGCGTGGAACGATGGCACAAAGCACAGCCAGATGGCGTGTCCTTGCAGGCGTACCTCGGCTTGCCGGATGAAGAATATCACGCTTTTTTGCAGCCCGGCGGCAACGCACGGTTGGCAGAGCTTTTGAACGCACAGCGTAAGCAGCTCGGCTGCCGCATTTATCAGCTGGAATTTACGGACACGGAGAAGACGAAACCGTTCGCGTTCTCCGGGATCGACGCGCTTCACAAGGCAGGCTTTCAGCAGCCGCCCGCGAGCGAGTACCGGCTGGTGCGCGACGAAACGCTCTATTGTCCGAAGGATGAACCGGATCTGGCTGTGCTGGAACGTGTCTTTGAACGCTATAACGGCAAGCTGCCGGCGGACTATCCGGGGCGCTGCATTGCACCGTCCGATGTACTGGAGCTGTACGATGCGGAAAAGCGGCGGTATTACTATCGGGATAGGAAGCAGTTTGTGTCGGTGGCGTTTTCTCCTCTGCTGGCGCGGCCAATACAAAAATGAAAGGAAACAGCTTATGAGAAAAATTACGGTTCTGGATTTCGCAAATCAGATCGGCGTTCTCAGCGACGAGGTTCCCGTAGTCGTGAAGACGGACAGGAAGGTCATCGGCCGCTTCCGCTGCTTATATGAGATACCGGAAACGGCCATGCCGGGGGTTCTTGAAGCAAAAATCGACCATGTCATTCTGCGATCCGACGAGATCACGATCCAGGTCAAGCTGAAAGCAGTCACGACATAATGACCGCGACCAGAGAGATATGGATGAGAGAAATGAGATCGTGCAGCTATGCGCATTTTGCCGCAGCCTTGGCGCGCACGTCCGCGAAGTACAGGACGGCGCCAGCTTTGCGGCAATGCTCTGGGAGGATGCAGACAGCGTCAGTGAACGCGATGCCGCTGAGATCCAGAGGAAAATCAAACGAAAGACCGCAGAATATCCGGGATTCGTGTGCTACTGCTTCGACGCATTCAGCACGCTGATCTATCGGATATAACACATGAATGGGCGCAGCAGGATCGCTGCGCCCATTTTCTATGGAAAGGAGCTTTATCATGGGCGTATTTTCAGAGCTTGATCTGGAAAACCAGCAGACAGAATTGGACGGACACGATTCCAAAACGGCAGAAATGCAGACCTTGCAGGTAAAGCTGATCCAGCAGCACGAGCAGAAAAAAGCTGCCGCCGCTGCGGAAGTGACGAGCAAGGAGCCTGCGGCGGAGTCGGTTGCCAAAACGGAAACAGAGCAGGAAGATCCTGCAGCAGCGGAAGCAGAAAAGCGCCGTCGGCACGAGGAAGCAGAAACCAAACGGAAAGCGGAATGGGAGCGGCAGCAGGAGGAAAAACGTGCCGCAGAAACGGCGGCGATTGCCAAAATTGAGCAGATGAGCGAGACGGAGCTGGTCAAGGCGTCGATGGAGCGCATGAAAAAGGAAACCGAGCGCCTGACGCGCCGGAATCTCAAGGAATGCGTTTCCGAGTATGTGCAGACGCTCTGCCTCAGCGATCCTGCGTTCGCGCGGACGGTCATGCACCCGCGCAAGAGTATGGCACATTGTCTGCAATTCATCAACCGGAAAGCGCGGGAATATCTGCTTGCGGAAATGAAGGATAACGGCATGGAGCCGCAGCCAAACGGCATTTACGGCGGCGATGTGCCGGAGGATACCTGTTATGACTGGGCAGAGGAATATTTCCGGGATGCAAACGCCGAAGAGGATGAGATCAAGGAGGAACCGTTTGTTCCAAAACCGTATCCGGGTGCGCCAGTCAAATCCAAGCGTCAGCCCAAAAAGGAGAAGACAAAAGCTGAGACAAAGACTGCAAAACCGGATCAGGTCATTCAAATGCCGCAGCCGGAGAAATCGCCCGATGAAGAACAGTTTTCTATGTTTGATCTGATGGGAGGCATGGCCGGATGATCGCTTATAAAGGAATGTGCCCAGGTATGGTCTGCCTTGGCTATCAGCTAAAGATGGGCTTGAATGTAACGGAACAGGCAAATTGTCAGGCGAATGGGTTTCATTGCGCGGCAAACCCGATGGACTGCCTGCGCTATTATGGGGATTTTCAGAACTCGGAATACTATCTGGTTCGTCCGTGCGGCGATCTGGATGAGGATGCGGTAGATTCCAGAATCTCCTGCACACAGCTCTGGGTGCTCCGAAAGCTGGAGCCACAGGAGTTTTTCCTGCATGCGCTTGCGTATATGGCAGACCATCCGCAGATGCCGGATGGCTGTGATGTCAAAAGAGAACGTGCGCAGGCATGGAATGGCTACGCCGTCGTGCGCGGCAAGCACCCGCGGGCAAAGGGTAAGCTCGGAGATATTCTGGCATTTGCCAGAGAAGCTGTGAACGGACCGAAGATCGAGCATCTTTCGCTGTGCGTGATCGACGGCAAGGAGCGTCTGCCGGATGTCTGGTATGATGACAATTTTGAAGAATGTGAGGCGGTATGAACGAATGAAGCGAAAAGAATTAGAAAAATTGCCTGTTCTGCGGGCAACGACTGCGATGCTGAAGCAGGCGGAAAACGAACCGATGATAGAGAGCGGATATTTCCGAAAAGAACTGCGCTATGAACACGAGTACTACGCCAGATGCAAGCGGTTTGATCGGATTCTGAAGGTTGCAATCTATTTGACAAAAAATCTGGCTGCCGGCGGCAGAAAGCCAGTGTATGAGCTGTTTCTTGACTATGATGCGCAGGATTTCCTGACATACAGCTTTATGGAAAAGAAGTGGCGTACTGCGATGCTCCGCAATTTACCGCAGCTGGGATTCGGTATCCATGATGTGCAGATCTCATCTCGTGATTCCGCTGTGATCAGCCAATATCTGCATTCCAAATGGGGTGCGATCGCGGCAATCCGGGAGTTTCAGGAAGGGATTCGGGAAAAGCAGCTTCTGGCCCGGCACAAGAAAGAAACCGATCCGTGGGATGCGGCAATGGCGCTTGTGCCTCCGCTTCCAAAGGACTGGGACAGATGGGTCAGCAAGGTCGGCGTCGAGCAGAATTATATGTTCTATCAATACCGGCGCGGCGGTACCAAAACCGGTTATTGCAGCTATTGCGACCGCGAGGTTCCGATTCGGAAGCCGAAGCACAATGCGGTTGCCAGATGCCCCAGATGCAGAAGAACGGTGCAGTTCAAATCCTTCGGCAAGATGGGACGGGTGCGCACAGGGCGGAATATCCTGTATCTGATGCAGCCCTATCCGGACGGCTTTGTGATCCGGGAATTTTGGGCGGAACGAACCCATGACAAAGAGAAATACAGGAATATCAAGGCATTTTACCATGAGTTCCGCCGCGCGATCTTTGACGCGGACGCAAAACCGGTGCAGGCATTTTACTGGGGTGTTTATAAGCAGCGCACATCGCGTTGGATCAAAGGCTGCAACTGCAGCGAGGGATATTACCCGGATGAAAGCGGTCGCGTGTATGGGAAAACGATCCCGTACCTTGCCAAAACCTGCTTGCAGCGGACCGGTCTCCCGGAACTGATTCATGCAAACATGAAGACGGACCCGGAAAAATATCTTGCCGTACTGAAAAGGATGCCGAATTTGGAGCAGCTGACAAAAGCCGGCCTGTTCCGGCTTGCAGTGGAATGTACGCAGGATTATTACAAATTGAGTTCAATTTTTCAGACAACACCCGTGCAGAGAGGTCTTGCACCAAAACTCGGCCTGAACCGACTGGAACTTGCACGGCTGCGGAAGAATCAGGGCGGGCGTGCATTTCTGGAATGGCTGCAATTTGAAAAGCAGACAGGAAAGCCGATCTCAGATTTTGCGATCCAGTGGATGTGCAAGGAACGTATTGACCCGCAGCAGATGCAATTCATTGCAGATCGGATGCGCTATGGGCAGATCCAGCATTACCTGAACAGGCAGATGCAGGAACTGAATTTGAGCAGCGAACGTGTCATTGAACTGTGGCGGGACTACCTTTCCATGGCGTTCCGCTTCGGTTATGACACAAACGACCCCATCGTGTATCGTGTACGCAAACTTCAGCAGCGGCATGACGAATTGGCCGCCCGCGGAGAGGAAATGCAGTTGACCCTTCGTGCCGGAGAAATCCTTCAGACATATCCGCATATAGAACAGAATTTGCAGGCAATCCGGGAAAAGTTTGCGTTCACAGGGAAGCAGTTCCAAATTCAGGTTCCAGATAAGCTGGAAGATATTTTCATGGACAGCCGGAAGCTCTGCCACTGCATTGCCAACAGTGATGTCTACTGGGAGCGTATGGAGCGCAGGGAAAGCTATCTGCTGTTTCTGAGAAAGACAGCCGAACCGGACACTCCCTATTATACCGTAGAGGCAGAGCCGGGCGGCACGGTACGGCAGGTCCGCACCCAGTATAATCGCCAGAATGACGATATTGGCGAGGTGCGCGCATTCCTGAAAATCTGGCAGAAGCAGCTTGCCAAGCGGCTGACGCAGAAAGATAAGCAGCTTGCGGCCAACAGCCATGAACTGCGCATCAAAGAACTGGTGCAGCTGCGAAATGATCAGGTCACGATTCACACGGGCGACCTTGCAGGTCGGCTGCTTGTGGATGTGCTGACAGAAGATCTGATGGAAGCGGCATAACAAAAACGGAGTGGGAGCGCGGCAGCGCTTCCACTCCCATAGAAAGGACTGAAAACATGGATCATATCACAGAAGCGTTTTACAACGTCATGTACCAATACAGGTTGGCCTTTACGCCGGACGGCGTGCAGGCAAACCTCAATCAGTGGCAGCAGCAGAAAACACCGCTTCTGGGGCTGCTGCGCCGCCACCCGAACTGGCGGGAGCAGGAGCTTGCGGTTGTGTTCGATCTATCCGAACAGCGGCAGCTTGACCGGGCCTGCGTGGATGAAACAAAGTTTGAAATGTTGACGCTCGCGGAGGAAGCGGGATTGACCGGCGAACGGCTGGAAGAATTCCGGGACGCGCTGGACGCTGCGACAGCGGATTATGCGACCGTTCCGGATGAATCCCGGCTGCCGGTGATCCGGAACCGCGGACATATCAAGTGCGATGTTGGCATGAAGGCAAGCCGCATCATCAATCGGCTGTGCGCAAAATTCGGCATCGACCAATATGAAACAGAGCGGGAGCTTGGACACGGGGATACGCTCCATACCGCACGAGTCAAGCCCTACAACGCGGTTTTCGCGCGGCTGGCTGACGCGCTCAATCCGGTGCGGATCAGCAAGACCGGCGTTCTATCCGTTCATCCGTGCGACTTTTTGGAGATGTCAGCGAAGAAAAACGCATGGCATTCCTGTCACTGTTTAGCAGACGGTGGATGGCGGGCCGGCTGTCAGTCTTATATGGGCGACGGCGTGAGCATGGTATTCTTTACGGTCGACGATGGCGTCAAAGAGCAGTTCTACCGCGCGCCGAGACTGACGCGGCAGATTTTCTGCTATCGCGATGGAGTGCTGCTGCAATCAAGACTATATCCGCAGAATGACGATGATGTGCGAAAGCTCTACCGGAGCATGGTGCAAAGCGTGATCGCAAGATGCCTTGGTCTGCCGAATCTCTGGAAAACGAATACGACCCTTACAGAAATCCGACCTTATTGGACGACCGCGCAGGGCAGTTTGCATTACACGGACTATGAGAATGGCTATGCGGCGCTGTCGCTAATGAAGGGCTACGGAAACTACGGTCATCTGGAAATTGGAAGCGCATCGCGCTGCGTTGGCTGCGGTCGGCTCCATGATCGACGCAACTCAACGCACTGCGGCGAATGTGAAGACATGTGTGTTTGCAAGGCGTGCGGAAGTGTGGTTCCGAAAAACAGCGGCCATTTTTTAGACGGCGACGGATTTTACTGCGCGGAGTGTATGCAGCCGTGCAGCTGCTGTGGGAAACTGCTTCCGAGAGAAGCGCTGCGGCCGGTGCTCAACCGGCGCGGGCGGACAAATCAGCTTTGCCCATCCTGTGAAGAAGCAGAGCTGGCAAATTGCCGTACCTGTGCGGCGCATAGTTGCTGTAAGGATTTGCGCGGCTTGCTGTTTTGCGAGAGAAGCCGCTATACACAAGTAGAATTGGAGGAACAATATGCGTAATTTATATGAGCAGTGCTTAAAGCTGACGCAGTTTGCAGTGTTGGAGTTTGAACAGATCTTTCAGCTTTCTCAGAAACGTCTCAAGCAGGCATTGGAAGCGGAGCTGATTGCAAGCGAGTACACTGTGCAGAAACAAAAAGGATTTCTGTATGCAGAAGGAAGCACACCTGTTTTACTGGTTGCACATCTGGACACGGTCCATCGCGCCCTGCCGGAGACGATCTGCTATTCCGCAGACGGCACGGTCATGATGTCACCGCAGGGAATTGGTGGCGATGACCGGGCGGGCGTGTATATGATCCTGCGTCTGATCCAGAGCTGTCATTGTCACGTTCTGTTCTGTGAGGATGAGGAAACCGGCGGACACGGGGCACGTGCCTTTACAAAGTCCGGAATCAAACCGGACGTCAATTATATCGTGGAGTTGGATCGCACGGGTAGCAACGACGCGGTATTCTATCAATGCCGCAACCGGCAGTTCGAGCGACATATCAACAGCTTTGGCTTCCAGACAGCGTTCGGAAGCTTCAGCGACATTTCCATTTTGGCACCGCATCTGAATCTTGCCGCGGTCAACCTCAGCACCGGCTATTACCATGCACACCAGCCGGGAGAATATGTCCGGTTGGACAAGGTGGAAGAGTTGATCGGCCGTGTGGAGAAGCTCCTGCAAACGAAAACGGAACGGCTTTCTTACACGCAGAAGTTTACGGCAAGAAAGCTGGGTGAACCAAACGATTTGCAGCGGAAACGGCTCATTGCATTGTCTGACGCGCATATTGTCCGGATCAATCATCAGAATATTGCCGACGGCCGCGGATATTTTATGGACATAGGCGGCAGAATTTATCTCTATCTTGATGAATGTGACCGCATGGTACATATCGGAGACGCAGAAGCACTTTGCATGGACGGCTCTGCCGCTGCGTATCAGGCGGGGCAAGCGAAAGAATACAAGACCATAGAAATGGAAGAAGCCATGCGCCTGCTGGAGCAGGAGCGCATAGCTGGATAACGGAAACGGCTGATTTAGAGCGAACCGGCAGTACACTTCAAAATGTGTGCTGCCGGTTTTTTGTGTGTCTTTTGTTGAAACTGCCGTACTCCATACGTATAAGAGAAGTATAGGAGGTAAAATACAATGCTAATTTCTATCGATCATGGGAACAAACAAGTAAAAACGATCCACCATGCGCCGTTCACGTCTGGACTGGTATGCAGCGAGGTACGGCCATTTGGCGGCGAAACGCTGACCTATCAGGGGCGGTATTATACGCTCACCGACCAGCGGATTCCATACCGCCGGGACAAGACGGAGGACGAGCGCTTCTTTGTGCTGACGCTCTTTGCAATCGCGTATGAGATGGAAGCCGCGTCTTTCTACGGAGCGGGCCCGGTGCGGGGGCAACTTGCGGTCGGGCTGCCGCCGGCACATTATGGCGCGCAACAGAAACGGTTTGCAGAATATTTTCTGAACCGGGGGACGGTCAGCTTCACGCTGCATGACAAGCAGTATGAGGTTCTGATCGACGAGGTGAGCTGCTATCCGCAGTCCTACGCCGCAGCCATTACCGTATTCCAGACGCTGCAAAGCAGTCCCAGAGCGCTTATCATTGACATCGGCGGCTTTACGGCGGACTATCTGCTACTTCGGAACGGCGAGGGTGATCTGAGCGTCTGCGATTCATTGGAGAACGGCGTGATCCTGCTCTACAACCGGATCAAATCGCGCGTCGCGACCGAACAGGACTTGCTGCTGGATGAGACGGAGATCGATGCGATCCTGCTTGGCAGGGACAGCGGACAGCCTGACGCGGTATTGCAGATCGTGCGGCACCAGGCACGGGAATTTGTCAGCGACCTGCTCAGCTCACTGCGTGAGAGAATGCTGGAACTGAAAAGCGGGAAGGTGATCTTCACAGGCGGCGGCGCTGTGCTGCTCCGGCAGCAGATCGAAGCGTCGGACAAGGTGCGCGAGCCGGTTTTCATTGAGGACATCGCTGCAAACGGGAGAGGCTATCAACTGCTCTATCAGGCGGAACGGATGGGCGGGAATCATGGACGCTAAAAAAGACCCCGGAAAATTCACGATCCGCTTCTGTATATCCGACCCAAGGCAAATGAAAGCCGTCGATGAGTTGAACGCTCAAGGACGCTTGAAGGCACAGTTCCTGACCAATGCCATCCTGCACTATGTCGAGGGTACGGCAACTCTGCCGCCGCAGGAAGAACTGGAATCGATTCTGGAACGACTCATGAAGCGCATGCTGGACGATCGTGCAGATATGAGCGCAAAGCCGACTGAAAAGATTGACAGCAGCGAGCCATTCAGCGCTGACGACCTCGCTACTATTGCGGGTACCTTGCAGGCGTTTCGCAGATAATAATGCGCAGATTGTAAATTCGTTGCATTTTGCTTAATCATCGTGAACAACGACTGCAATTAGACTTAGGCGCTTCATCTAACGTCTACTCCATAAATATATTTGATTTCATGTGCTCCACTATCAATCGGCATCTGTTATTTTTATGAGCAATATTTTGGCGGGTTTTAAAAAGGTAAATGTGTTTGCCGGTACGATGGCTTCCAAAACATTGGGTGTAAAAACGGACGTAAACAATTCTATTTCTCGGCCGCCCACTGAGCTGCTATTTGAAGCCGTGAGCCTCGGAAAGAGGACGCACATTGCCTTGCAGATAGTTTTACGCATGTTTTAAAGCTTTAGCAAATTTCCTGCTCAAGCTCAAAAAACAGGCTGTGGTTGAAAAAGTCAACAATGGAGATTCCAAGACCATCGCACAATTTCTTGATCGTTACGATTGTGGTGCTGCGGTTCCGACCACTGACGATGTTGTTTATAGTAGACTGCGTCACGCCGCTGATACTGCATAATTTATTGATGCTGATTTTGCGCTCTTCACATAATCCGATGATCCTGAGGCGGACGGCATCTCCGATACCCACGTTCACCATCTCCTGTTTTTAAGAAAATGATAACGAATGTATCTTGAAAAGATTAACTCTTTTGAGTTATAATGACTCAAAAGAGTTAAAAAGCACGGATACGTTGAAGGAGCACAATGGAGAAGCACAATGATTAAGGTACTAATTGTGGATGATGAATTTCGTGTATGCCAACTGATCTGCAATCTGATCGATTGGGGATCGTTGGATATGCAAATTATAGGTGTGGCCCATAACGGGATCGAGGCACGGGAACTGGCACGGGAAACGGTGCCGGATTTGGTCATTACGGATATCCGGATGCCCGGATGCACGGGATTGGAGCTGGTTGAACAGCTGCGGGAAATCTACCGCAGTGTCTCCTTTATTATTATCAGCGGTTACACAAACTTTGAATATACCAGATTGGCGATTCAATACGGTGTAAGTGATTATTTACTCAAACCCATCGATAAGGAAGAATTATTGGCAACCGTCACCCGGATCCGGCATGAAATTGAAGTGCGCCGACGTGAGCAGGCAGCAACGGACCGGATGCGTCGTTCATTCTTTAACGATCAGTTGAAGGTCCGGGCCTGTTATTTGATGGATGTCAAGAACCAGAAGAGCCTGTCGATGACTATGGATCAGATCAATCGCGAATACCGGTTTGCGTTCAAGCAGGGGGGATTTCGCGGGTTCCTGGTCAAGATGGATTATGATCCGGAAAACGTGACGTATGAAACGGTGCAGGCAGTATCGCTTCAGGTTCGCGAACAGGTGCTCCAACCGCTGCGGCGGCTCTGCATGGAGTGTGAATTATGGTTTGAGGACAGCGTCGGATGGGGGTGCTGCAACTATGTTTCCGGCATGGGGGCGCAGATCAAAGAACAGATGACGCAATGCCTGCAGGAGCTGCGGATGAATCCGAATATCTATCCGCATATCAGCTTCTCGATGGCACTTTCTGCAGAGACAGAAAATCCGTATAACCTGGGCGAACAGATCCTGTCTGCACGTTCGATGATCCACGAACGCCTGATTTATGGTTCGAAATCACTTCTTACGCGGCATTTTCCATTCTCAGGACTAAGTCTGCCGGACTGTACGGGCAGTTTTTTGCGGAAATATCGGATTGCATTGGAACAGTTCAGCCAGGAAGCGGTACTCGCTGCGGTGGAAGAGCTGCGGAAAACCGTACTTGAGGCGCCTGGCATCACGGGTCAGGAGCTGTATAAAGCGGTGTCGCTCGCAGGTGATAAGCTGCTTGAAAATTGGGGTGTCGCTGAAAACTATGAACAGGAGAAGAATGAATATCAGATGCTTTGCACCCTGAGCGGGACACCTGAAGAACTATTTCAACGGCTATATGCACTGGCGCTGCGGCTGCTCGACGAAACGATACGACGCCGTGCGGGAGATGAGACCCATCCGTTCCTGATGGCGAAGCAATTCATGGAAAAGCAATATATGGATAATATCTCGCTGGAACAGGTCGCGAGCATTGCGGGATTCAGTCCGAATTATTTCAGCTCCCAGTTCAAGCAGGAAACAGGAATGGGATTTCAGGACTATTTGACCATGCTGCGCATCAACCGCGCAAAGGAGCTGCTGCGCAGCACCAATCTGTCGATCTCCGAGGTGTGTTATCAGGTCGGATATCAGGATATCCGGACATTCAACCGTGTATTCAAGCGCGTGGCCGCACTCCGGCCGGGAGAGTTCAAAAAGCTTTATGGTACATCGGGCGGGCCAGTACGATGAAAGGCGGAGGGCGAAATGCAGGAGAAGAAAAAGCAATACATTCTTGATGATCTGCTGCGTATCATACTGGCGATGTTCGTCCTGACGGTGCTGTTTGCGTTCAGCTGTTTGCTGTTGAGTCATGGCGCCCGCGGCATCTGGCTGGCGGTGCTGGCACAGTTTACACTGCTCGGAGTTCTGGGTGGGGTTTTTCTGCGCCGCTGTTTGCGGATCGTTCAAAAAAACGAACAGGTCATGCAGCTCTATGCCGCAGGTTATACCATCGCAGACATATGCCACCTGAAATGTTATTTCAGTAGAGGGACAGAGATGGCGCTGAAAAAGGCTGTGGCGCTGCTGGACACCGGCAAGCTCCTGAGCGTCAGCAAACGGCAGGCGCAGTATCTTGCTCTGCAGAACCAGATCAATCCGCATTTCCTCTATAATACGCTGGAGGGAATCCGCAGCGAGGCGGTTGCGGGTGGACTCAATGTCGTGGCGGATATGACAGAATACTTGGCAAAGTTTTTCCGGTATACCATCAGCAAGGTTGAAAATCTTGTTAGCGTAACCGAAGAACTGGAGAATATTGAGACATATTTTGCGATCCAGCAGTTTCGGTTCGGAGATCGGCTTCGCCTGGAGATCGACGATCCGGAGCCGGGGATCCAGAATTGTCAGATCCCAAAGCTGACGATGCAGCCGCTTGTGGAGAATGCAATTATTCATGGACTGGAACGAAAGATAGGGATCGGTGTAGTCTCGGTTCGGCTGACACTGACGGAAAAACGGCTGATCGTGCGGATCTCCGACAACGGAGTTGGAATGGAGCCGGAAACACTTCACCAGCTTCAGAAAGAGCTGTGCCGAACAGCCTATGATTATATTGACAGCGGGCGAGGCACCGGTATTGCGCTGCTGAATGTGAACAACCGTATCCGTCTTTTGTTTGGGGAGCAGTATGGCATTACCATCTGCAGCACGCCCGGACTCGGAACAGATGTCACGGTAACGCTTCCGGCCAAGCATGAGGGCAGAGCATGAAAACAGAGATTTTACGGCTCGACAATGTGAGCCTGCAGATGTCCGGGATCATGCAGCTCGAGCGTTTCAATCTGCAGATATTCAGCGGAGAGATCATGGGGTTGATGGCGCTCAATGCGCATGGTGTATCATCGTTGGTGTCGCTGCTGCAATCGAATACACCGGTACACTTCGGGCGGGTCTATTACTGCGAACAGCTGGTCAACAGCCATATCTACAGCAGGACTACACCGAACGAGATTGTCGTCATTGAGCAGAAGAGTCATCTGGTCAATGGGCTGACAGTTGGGGACAATGTCTTTGTGCTGAGCGGCGTAGAGCGGCGCTGGCTGCTCCATGCGCAAAGCTTCCGCGGGCGGCTTCAGGAGCTCGAACAGGCGGTCGGCGTAGACATTCCGTGCAACCGGCAAGTGGAGGAGCTGAGCCTCTTCGAACGGTGCATGGTGGAACTGCTCAAGGCCTGGGAATCCGGAGCGAGGCTTGTCCTGTTGTGGAATATCAGTCATTTTCTGGCGGGCACGGATATCGGACGGCTGCACTATGCGATCCGCCATTTTGCATCTCGTGGGATGGCCTTTATCTACATCTCAAACAGCTACGAAGAACTTTGCGGGCTTTGCGATCGCATAGCGGTGATGTATAACGGGAGCGTTATAAAGGTTCAGGAAATGGTATCCGGAGGCAGCGAAGACATTCATGCGCTGCTGCAGCAGTTTACCGGCACAACATCGTCTCCCCCGAGAAGTGCCATGTCAAGAGGGAGCATATGTCTCAACCTGAGCAGCGTCAGTACGGCACTGCTGAAACAGGTGGATCTTGCGGTATACAGCGGAGAATGTCTCGCGATCCATACGGAAGACCGGCGGCTGCTGGATGGAATGCGGCGACTGGCTACGGGACAGAGCGCACTGCTCGGCGGAAAAGTTCTGATCGATGGAGAGCCGATCCACCGGCCAATGGCGCGGGATCAGCGGGTCGCCTATATTGCAGAAAATCCTTCACAAATGATGCTGTTTCAGGATATGAGCTATTTGCGGAATCTCACGTTTTGCCTGCCTCGGCAGATCGACAGTTGGTTTCGCCGGCGGAGCATTTACCGCAGCCTGCGGCGCGAGCTGACGCCGGAGCTTGGCGCGGTTTTTGATAAAGACATCCGTGATCTGAACGCACAGGAGAAGTATGCGCTGATCTTTCGGCGGGTGCTGCTCCAGCAGCCTCGTGTGGTATTTTTTGAGCAGCCATTTTGGGGGAATGACGTGCTGCTGCAGCAGCATATCGAGCGGCAGGTACAGCTCCTTCTTGCCAAAAAAATCGCGGTGGTCGTTCTGATCGTCGGTATCTACGATGCGTTCCCGTTGGCCGAAAGAACGCTGATTTATAAAAATGGACACCTGTTGACTCAGTAAGGGAACGGCTGACAGGCCGGATGTCTTCTGGTACGATGTGATTTGTATCGTGTAAAGCAACGACCTGAACAATATGTTTTTCCGTTTTTCAAGGCAGCCAATGCTCAGTGAGCATTGGCTGTTTTTCATAAATTTTGCAAGTAAAATTGTTGCAGTTTTACGAAGACATCAAAAATTCAGGAAGGATTGCCCACTTTGCCGGAAGAATTGTCCTGTTTGCATCGGGCGGAAAATGATAAAGTTTTAACAGTGAAACCGAGCAAACGGCTGAAAGGCGGTCTGTCGTTTTCATGAAAAAAACAATGGAGGAACAGAAATGAAAAAAGTATTAGCGATTTTGCTGGCGATCGCGATGATCGCAGCAATGGCGGCGTGTGCACAGAAGGCGGCGCCGGCGGACGAGACGAAGACAAGCGGCGAAACGACCAGCACGGCCGGCGAGACTGTGGATAACACCGCGGACGACACCGCGGATACGGCGAGCAGCGAAAGCTACAAGATATTCCTGATTACGATGGACCAGATGGACCAGTATTGGACCAACATCGACGCCGGCTGCAAGAAGGCGGCAGAAGAGCTCGGGAACGTGGAGTACCAGTGGACCGCGCCCGACGTGAAGGACGATGCGAAGCAGATCGAGATGATCAACAACGCCGTCGCCAACGGCGCGAACGCGATCCTTCTGGCGGCCAACGGCCCCGAGGCGGTCAACGATGCGCTGAAGGAGGCCTCGGCGGCTGGCGTGCAGATCGTCTACGTCGATTCCCCGGCAAACTTTACGCCGTCTGTTGCGACGTTCAGCACCGATAACACCGCAGCCGGTAAGACTGCCGGCCAGACCATGATCGACCAGCTGGCTGCGAAGGGCATCACGGAAGGCAAGATCGGCATTGTCAGCGTCAATGCTGCGACGGCTTCCACCGTGGCCCGTGACGACGGCTTCCGCTCCGCTTTCGAGGGTACCAAGTTTGAGCTTCAGGAGTCCCAGTACTGCGACGGCGACGCGGCCCGTTCGAAGGACGCGGCCTCCGCTTTCATCGCTGACGGCTGTGTTGGCGTGTTCGGCTGCAACGAAGGCTCCACGGTCGGCGTTGGCAACGCGATCAAGGAGAGCGGCGCGGATGTGGTCGGCGTTGGCTTCGACAGCTCCGACAACGTTCTGGAACTGATCAACGAAGGCTGCCTGTATGCGACGATGGTTCAGAACCCCGACGTGATGGGCTACGAAGGTGTCAAGGCTGCGGTTGCTGCGCTGCAGGGCGGCACGGCTGACGGCGCTGTCACCGACACCGGCGTTACAGTTGTGACCAAGTAATTCCCCCCCTTTCATTTGATACTGCAAACGGCGGGTGGCTTCACCCGCCGTTTGCGATATCTTGATAATTGCTTAAAAGGAGATCCTAGCCTGACTCCGGAAAAGGCCGTTGACGGCGACGAGGATACGCGCTGGGCTTCCGGACGTGACGATAATCAATGGTATATCGTCGATCTGGAGGAGCGCTGCACGATCACCGGCTTCGGGATCCTTTGGGAAGGTGCTCATGGAAAAGAATACAAGATCCAGGTTTCGGAGAATGGTACGGACTGGACAGATGTCATTCATGAGACCAACGGCAGCGCCGGCTGGAAGAATTATACGCTCAGCAACCCGGCAGCAGGCCGCTATGTGCGGATGCTCGGCATCAAGCGCGGCAACGCAAAATACGGTTACTCAATGTATGAGTTCCAGGTCTTTGGTTACCAGCCGCAGAACCCCAAGCCGGTTACGTCGATCCGTTTGAGCCAGAACACGCTGTCCCTCCTCGAGGGCTGGAGCTGCGCACTCACTGCAACGACGCAGCCGTCCAGTAATGTTTACAGCCTGAAGTGGACTTCGTCCGACCCGGCGATCGTTAAGGTCGATAACAACGGTCTGGTGACGGCAATCGGCAGCAGCGGCACCGCAATGATCACGGTGGAATCCGTACTGGATCCGACCGTGAAAGACACCTGCGAAGTGACCATTACGCCATACGCCGGCCGCCCGACAAAGGTTTCCAACGTCAAGATCGTAAACGAACCGACAGGCCTTTTGAAAAAGGGACAGGATTGGTCGCTGGCAGCGAATGTTCTGCCTGCCGGTGCGAGCAACCGAAATGTCAACTGGAGCAGCAGTGATCCGACTGTTGCTGCGATCGATGCAAACGGCGTCGTCCATGCTGTTTCTGCCGGACGTGCGGTCATCCGGGCAACCAGCGTATCCGCTCCGGCAATTTTCGCAGAGATCACGGTGGAAGTCGGCCATACTGTTCGGTTTGAAAGTGCGGAAACGGTCCAGATTGAGGAGCAGCTGGTCGCGGATGGCGCGTATGCAGTGAAACCGGAGGATCCCACCAGAGCCGGCTATCGTTTTGAGGGCTGGTATCGGGATACGGAGGCAAGTGAGGCATTTGATTTCACACAGCCAATCCATGCAGATACCGTCATTTATCTGAAGTGGACGAGCCTGCCGCAGGATGTGCCGGCGGTACCGGCAGAGAATCCGTCAATGGATCTGGGCCTGATCCTCGGCATCATAAACGGCGGCAGCGGTATGAGCTTCAGCGATGTGACAAGCAGCGACTGGTTCTTTGAGGATATTGCAGCTGCATATCAGCTTGGATTGATGAACGGCGTCAGCACATATGAATTTGCACCAAAAGCGCCTCTCAGCCGCGCGATGGTGGCGGCCATGCTCTATCGGATGGCAGGCTCTCCCGCGGCTTACTACGGCGGCCGGCAGTTTACGGATGGTGCCGACGGCAAATGGTATTCCAGCGTGATCCGCTGGGCTTCCCAGATGGGGATCGTTACAGGCTTCCAGGATGGCAGCTTCCGTCCGAACGAAAATGTGACGCGCGTACAGCTGGCGGCAATGCTCTTCCGGTTTGCACAGTATCAGAGCCGTGATATCCGGGCCCGCGGCGACCTGAACGCTTATCAGGACGGCAGCTCTGTGCAGGCCTGGGCAAAAGAGGCGATGCAGTGGGCCGTAGCCAAGGGACTCATTTCCGGAAAGTCCGGCGCCCGCCTTGATCCGTCCGGTAGCGCGACCCGTGCGGAGGCCGCGGCCGTGCTGGTTCGCTTCCTGCGTCAGTCGTAATCCGCAATGATATGACACAGCAAACAGCCAACGCCTCGGCGTTGGCTGTTTTGTATAAATTATGGATGCCGTTTTCGGCTATATTCACGAAACGGCCCAAAAAAGCGGAAAAATTGTCCACTTTATCCGAAGAATTGCCATGTTGGCAAAACGCGATACGTGTTAAAGTTTAGGAGTAAAAAGTATAGAAAACTACTGAAAAAGAGGGAGTTATGCGTTTTGAAAACAGAGTATATTGTGGAAATGACGCACATCACGAAAACCTTCCCCGGTGTTCGGGCATTGGATGATGTGTCATTCAACCTCAAAAGCGGCGAAGTGTTGGCTCTGCTCGGTGAAAACGGAGCGGGAAAGTCTACACTGATGAAAGTGCTCAGCGGTGTTTACACCAGAGATGGCGGTGAGATCATGGCCTTTGGGAATAAGGTCGAGAAAATGACACCGAAACGGGCGAAGGAGCTTGGCATTGCGATCATCCATCAGGAGCTGAACTTGTGTTCACACTTGAGCGTGGCCGAAAACATCTTCCTGGGTCAGGAAATTGTCAAAGGCGGCGTGGTCCAGCGGAAACAGATGAACGATGAGGCAAGAGCAATTCTGAAGAGGCTGAGTCTCGAAATCGAGCCTGAAACACTGGTTGGATCGCTTTCTGTGTCGAAACAGCAAATGATCGAGATCGCGAAAGCACTGCTGCATAAGGCGAGAGTGCTTATCATGGACGAACCGACTTCCGCGTTGACTGCGAAGGAGATCAACGAGCTTTTCCGTATCATCCGCCAGCTCCGCGACGAGGGCTGCGGCATCGTCTATATTTCTCATCGTCTGGAAGAATTGCAGCATATTGTCGATCGTGTGACCATTATGCGCGATGGACAGTATATCACGAGCATGAACTTTAAGGACACGACGTTGGATACGATCATTTCCTATATGGTGGGCCGCGACATCAAAGAAAAGTTCCCGCGTATCCAGACAACGGTTGGCGAGACCATTTTTGAAGTTCGCAATCTGAATGCGGGGCGCATGGTACGCGATGTCAGCTTCAAAGCCCATGCGGGTGAGATCGTCGGGATCGCGGGACTGATGGGTGCAGGCCGTACAGAAACGACACGTGCGATTTTCGGCGCGGATCCGAAGGAAAGCGGCGAGATTCTGGTGGATGGAAAGACCGTAAAGATCCATGGACCGCACGATGCCATCCGCGCAGGCGTGGTTCTGGCGCCGGAAGACCGAAAGAAAGATGGACTTTGTACAAAGCTCTCTGTGCGTGACAACATTGCACTGCCGAATCTGGACCTGCTAGCACCGGGAGCGCTGGGCGTCGTCCGCAGCTTAAAAGAGGCACAAATGGTGGAGGTGGCCACCAAGGACTTCCAGATCAAAATGCCGAATGCCGAGGTCGATGCGGCGAGCCTGTCCGGCGGCAACCAGCAGAAGGTCGTTGTGAGCAAATGGCTGGCCCGCAATTCCCGTGTGGTCATCTTCGACGAACCGACGCGCGGTATCGATGTTGCCGCAAAGGTTGAAATTTACAACATCATGAACCGCCTGAAAAAGGAAGGGATCGCGGTCATCTTCGTTTCTTCTGAAATGCCGGAGATCCTCGGTATGAGCGACCGTATCATCGTCATGTGCGATGGCCGCATCACCGGCGAAATGGATATCCATGAAGCCACACAGGAAAAAATTATGCATTATGCCACTCAGTTTGAAAACAAACTGGCCCAATAAAATATAGTTTGGAGAGATGATCATGAATCAGACAAAAAAGAAAAATCCGTTGAAGCGGCTGCTTTCCATGCGCGGCATGGGCCAGGTCGTCACCGTAACCATCGGCCTGATCGTGCTGTTGGTCGCGTTTGCACTGATAAATCCGAATTTCTGGTCACCGACGAACCGGACCAATCTGCTCCGCCAGATCGCTCCGATCCTGATTATCGGTATTGCACAGTCCTATGTCCTTATTACCGGCAATATTGACCTGTCCATTGGCTCTGTTGTTGGCATGAGCACGATGGTTGCGGCGACCCTGATGTCAAAGGGAATCATGAGCCCGATCCCGGCTCTGCTGGTGACCCTGCTCTGCTGTCTGCTGATCGGCGTGCTCAATGGTTTGCTTGTCGCAAAATTCAAACTCCCGCCGTTTATCGCGACCCTTGGCACAATGACCGTTGCGCGCGGCATTGCCCAGCTCGTAAACGGCAACTACAACACAGACTCTATCATGAAGTTCTATCCCGAGGCGGCCCAGACGTTCAAAAACGTGTTCTACTATGGAAAAACGCTTGGTCTGTATAACGGCATCTGGATCGCCATCATCCTCTGGATCGTCTTCAACTTCCTGCTCAGCAAAACCCGCACCGGCCGGTACATCTACGCCACCGGCTCCAACATTGATGCAGCGCGGCTGTCTGGCGTCAATGTTGTCAGCACAACGGTAATTGCGTATGTTGTCAGCGCATTCTGCTCGTTTGTTGTTGGTATCATCACCTGCGCAACCGTTGGCCAGGGCACGATGGATGCCGGCAACTCCTATGAAATGTATGCCGTTGCGGCTTCTGTCATCGGCGGCGTTTCCACGCTCGGCGGTCAGGGCATCCTGCTTGGCACTGTGGTTGGCGCGGCCATCTGGGGCACACTTCAGAACGGCCTTCAGTTCGCCGGCGCACCGGTCGCAATCCGCAACATCATTATCGGCATTATTGTTGTGCTGTCTGTTCTGATGGATGTCGTCATTCGTACCGGTCGCAGAAACACCAAGGTCAGTGATTAAGCTTCGCGCTTTATCATAATAAAAAACAATGGAGGAACAGAAATGAAAAAAGTATTAGCGATTTTGCTGGCGATCGCGATGATCGCAGCAATGGCGGCGTGTGCACAGAAGGCGGCGCCGGCGGACGAGACGAAGACAAGCGGCGAAACGACCAGCACGGCCGGCGAGACTGTGGATAACACCGCGGACGACACCGCGGATACGGCGAGCAGCGAAAGCTACAAGATATTCCTGATTACGATGGACCAGATGGACCAGTATTGGACCAACATCGACGCCGGCTGCAAGAAGGCGGCAGAAGAGCTCGGGAACGTGGAGTACCAGTGGACCGCGCCCGACGTGAAGGACGATGCGAAGCAGATCGAGATGATCAACAACGCCGTCGCCAACGGCGCGAACGCGATCCTTCTGGCGGCCAACGGCCCCGAGGCGGTCAACGATGCGCTGAAGGAGGCCTCGGCGGCTGGCGTGCAGATCGTCTACGTCGATTCCCCGGCAAACTTTACGCCGTCTGTTGCGACGTTCAGCACCGATAACACCGCAGCCGGTAAGACTGCCGGCCAGACCATGATCGACCAGCTGGCTGCGAAGGGCATCACGGAAGGCAAGATCGGCATTGTCAGCGTCAATGCTGCGACGGCTTCCACCGTGGCCCGTGACGACGGCTTCCGCTCCGCTTTCGAGGGTACCAAGTTTGAGCTTCAGGAGTCCCAGTACTGCGACGGCGACGCGGCCCGTTCGAAGGACGCGGCCTCCGCTTTCATCGCTGACGGCTGTGTTGGCGTGTTCGGCTGCAACGAAGGCTCCACGGTCGGCGTTGGCAACGCGATCAAGGAGAGCGGCGCGGATGTGGTCGGCGTTGGCTTCGACAGCTCCGACAACGTTCTGGAACTGATCAACGAAGGCTGCCTGTATGCGACGATGGTTCAGAACCCCGACGTGATGGGCTACGAAGGTGTCAAGGCTGCGGTTGCTGCGCTGCAGGGCGGCACGGCTGACGGCGCTGTCACCGACACCGGTGTTACAGTTGTGACGAAGTAAGCACCAACTGCCAACTGAAAGTCAGAAAATACGGCAAGGATTTTACTTGCCGTATTTTCTGAAACACGTTTATGCTCAACTCATATCTTCGGTTTTGGGAGGATTTGCACATGAAACGAAATAAAACAGCGTCCAGATGGATCAGCTGCTTGTTATGCATGGCGATGATGCTGAGCCTTTTCTCTGGGATCACTGTTTTGGCAGCGGAGAAAGCCGCTTCAGGCGAAGAAGACAAGGTCTTGTTTTCGACACGATTCAAAACGCAGGAAGAATTCTCAAATTTTGCGAATGTTCCTGTCGAGGTAAATGCCACGCTCAAATATGGCAACTCTGCCGAGGACGTCAGCGCACTGATCGACGGAAGTACAAGCACGAAGCTTTGTGCAACCGGCGGCGTTAAGGTACCTCTAGAGTTCACATTCCATTATAATGCGCCGACAACGGCTTCCAACTATTATATCAGCGGTGCAAATGATGACGAGGGAAACCCTGGCCGCACCCTGAACAGTTGGGAGCTTTATGGCACGAACGATCAGACTGGTGAGTGGACGCTTTTGGATAAGCAGAGCAACCAGACCGGATGGAAAAACTATGAGATGCGTGTTTTCCAGCTTCCGGAAGGTCCCGGCTATCAGCATTACAAGCTGAAGATCACGAAGTTCAACTCTAATCCGGGAACGATCCAGTTCAGCGGCTTCGGCTTAACAAGGAGCCTTGTGGACGGCAGCTTTGCCGGAACTACGGACGCAGCGCGCACGGAACATGCATCTATGACGACAACGCTGGAAAACGACAAGCTGGTCATCAGTGGTCATCATGAAGGCAATCAAAGCGCGCAGGTGTACAACGTCCTGTACACAGGTCTGAACATTCCGGTGACGGAGAATACGCGGCTGGTTTATAATATTACGCCGCAGCAGCCGCTGCCGAACAATAAGTATGACTACGATTTCTATTCCATGCATCTTGCAGTAGATCTGAAATTCACGGATGAAACCTATCTGAGTTCTACAGAGCTGGAAGATGAGAATGGCGTTCGCGCCGATCCGAACAGCCAGGGCGAAGGCAAGGCCATGCTGTATGCGCAGGAAAACCAGATCCTGATCCAGTTGGGCGCGCTGAAGGGCAAGACGATCGAAGAAATCGACATCGGCTACGCAAACAGCGCGGACTTGAAAGCGGATGGCGGCGATTTCAAGGGAACGCTGAATTCGATTCGGATTGAAAATGTCGCCCCCCTGAACTATAGCAAGGAGTCTCTCGTAGACTATGCCTACATTCTTCGCGGAACAAACAACTTTGGCGGTGCGTTTTTCTCCAGAGGCCTCACCGGGCCTATGGTCGCAGTGCCGCATGGTTTCAACTTCTGGGCACCGGAAAACGACACCGGCAATAATATGTTCGACTATAATGCCGGTTATATCAGAGGTTTCCGCTGCAGTCATGAGCCGTCGATCTGGGTCGGAGACCGGTCTGTGTGGAGATTTATGCCCGGCGTGAATACCTCCGCAAATGGCCGCGCCATCTATGATCAGGAAAATGTAACGGCAAAGCCCTACTATTTCAGCGTACAGTTTAATCAGAGCGCGTCGAATCCTGCAAGCGGTGTCCGGACGGAACTATCTCCTACCGATCACGGCATGATCACGCGCATCACTTATCCGGAAAACGCACAGACGCCGTACATTAATATCAGCGATGTGTCCGGCCTCGCATTTGATACAGCTGCGAAGTCCTTCAGCGGTTACAAAAATGCGGACAGCAACCAGATGCCGAAGATGTACATTTACGGCACCTTTGATCAGGCGTTCACAGTCAATGACACCCGCGCAGTCTTTGGACAAGGTACGAAGACGGTCGTGATGCGCGCGGCAACTTCCTTTATCAGTGCTGAGCAGGCACAGAAAAACCTTGAACAGGAGTTGAGCGGAAAGTTTGACGATGTCAAGGCTGCCGCAAAGAAGCTGTGGAATGACAAGCTGAGCCAGTTTGAAATTGAAGGTGCGTCGGAAGAACAGCTGATTACGTTCTACTCCTGCCTCTATCGCTTGTATCTCTATCCCAATAATATGGGTGAAAAAACCGGCGAAGGCGGCGAAGAAGGCTGGCAGTACATGAGCCCGTATACCAAGACGGTGAAGGACGGCAAGCTTTATTATAACAACGGGTTCTGGGATACCTATCGTACGACATGGGCAGCATATTCGCTGTTCACACCGGAGCAGAACAATGAGTTGCTGCTGGGCCTGATTCATCACTTCGAGGACAGCGGCTGGATGCCGCGCTGGATTGCTCCGGCCGGTACGAACTCCATGGTCGGTACAAGCTCGGATGTTATCTTTGCCGATGCCATGCTGCGCGGCGCAACGCTGACAAACGAGCAGTGGCAACTTGCATATCAGTCTGCACTGAAGAATGCCTCCATGTCGGATTTCAAGGGGGCCTCCGGCGGTCGTGACGGCATTGATAAGGGCCTGTTTCTTGGCTATACGCCGGGTGGCAGCCAGAAATTCTCATGGTCCATTGAAGGCTACATCAATGATGCCGGTATTGCAAACATGGCGAAAGAATTAGGCGACATGGATGCATATACCTATTATAAGAGCCGTGCCACAAACTATGTCAACCTCTTCCGCGACGGAGACAGAGTTGAAAACAAATGGCTTGCGGCCAAGAATGCGGATGGCTCCTGGACCAGATCCAAAGTGGATCCGTTTGCGTTCCATGATGATTACACGGAAACTACGGCTCTGAATATGGCGTGCAGTGTACCGCAGGATGGTCAGGGCCTGGCAAACCTCTACGGCGGCCGTGCTGCACTGGCTGAAAAGCTGGATCAGTTGTTTGAGACGACATTGGAAACGGACACTGTAGGCGCAAATCAGGGCATCCATGAGCGCAGGGAAGCGCAGGAAGTCAAGATGGGCGAATATGGCCACAGCAACCAGCCTTCCCATCATATTCCATATATGTATCTCTATGCCGGTCGGCCTGACCGTACGCAGGAGAAAGTTCGGCAGGTACTGCGGCAGTGCTATGTTGGCAGCCGCATCGGCCAGGGATACATCGGTGATGAGGATAACGGTGAAATGTCTGCATGGTTTATCTTCAGTGCCATGGGCTTCTATCCGTTGAATATGGGCAACGGTGAACTGGTCTTCGGCTCGCCACTGTTCAAGAAGATTACCCTCCATCATGAAAACGGCCACGATCTGATCATCGAGGCGCCGAATAACAGCAGCACAAATATTTATGTTGGCGGCCTTACCATCAATGGTGAAGCCTACAGCAAGACGTCCATCAAGCAGACGGATCTGACTGACCGGCTCAAGAAGGAAAAGGTTGTGCTCCATTTTGACATGCAGGCGACGCCCAGCGACTGGGGTAGGGGTGAGAATGATGTTCCCGATTCTTTGACGAAAGGCGACGAGACCCCCGATCCGCTGCGGGACCGCACAAACAGTGCGGCTGTGGTTGCAAAAGAAGTTCCGACCACGCTAAGTTCCGGCGATTCCATTTATTGTGCTGATGGTGAGAACCTCAAAAATCTACTCGATAACAATTCTAAGACCAGTGCAACGTTGAAGCCTACGGATGGGAGCATTTCGCTTTATTACACATTTGCAAAGCCGCAGGCTGTCAGCCTCTATACACTGACCTCTGCGAGCGGCGGCAAGGATAGCGCGCCGAAGAACTTCACGCTTTATCTTTCCAATGACGGCTCGACCTGGACGGAAGCGGACAAGCGTGAAAATGTGACATTTGAATGGAGCCTCTATACGAAGCCGTTCAAGACGAATGCCGCGGATTATGTGCAATATCGTTATGTGCGTCTGGATATCAAGAGCGACAGCGAGATTCAGTTGGGCGAGCTGGAACTGATGAGCACCGAAATGCCCGCGCTGAACGCCGATGCTCTCGATGGAATGATCGCGGAAGCGACAAAAGCAAAGGAGGCTCTCAGCGATGGCGGCTACGCACCGCTTGCGACGTTGATGAGCGCAGCCATTGACAAGGCACAAACGGTTGCGGCCAAGGAAGACAAGACGGACGCCGAGATCGAGGAGGCCTGCCGTAAGCTGATAAACGCCATGAGCGAGATCGAAGGGATGAAGGATCTTTGGACAAAGCTTGATGCGATCAAGAAGGTTGACACATCAAACATGCCGTCCGCGGTTCAAAATTCCGTGAGGAGCGCCATTTCCAACGCGGAGGAAGTGACGAAGAACTACAATTCCACGATGGATGCGCTGAAAGATGCAAAATCGCAGCTCGAGCAGGCATCCAATGATATTCAGTCCTACCAGGATCTGGTGGCTAAAATCGAAGAAGCACAGCAGGTTTATGAAGGATTGGCAGATGACGCTGCACATAAGGACGCTCTCAATCAGGCAATCCAGAATGCGCAGACGGCTTTGAATGATCCGAATGCGACGATCGTAGATTTCAATCACGCAAACGATGCGCTTGACCTGAACATCAAACTTGCGCAGGCGAAGTTCCGTAATGCGTACGAGAAGATCGAAGCTGAGGAATTTACAAAGTTTGAAACAGATGCACATGACAGCAGAATTGTCAACGACGGCAAAAACATTGGCGGCGTTGCAAGCGGCACTTGGGTCAAATATTCCAATGTCTATTTCTCCGGGAACGGTGCGAAAAAAGTAACGTTCTTCTACGCTGCGCAGGAGAGAGATGCCGGCGGCGGCCGGATTCATATCCGCCTTGGCAGCCTGGACGGCAAGGAGATCGCGACATTGACTTGCCCGGCGACCGGAAGCAACTGGAGCAACTATGTGGAACTTAGCGGTGAGCTGACCGAGATCACCAAGGGTATGCACGATGTCTATCTCTACTTCGAAAACAACACCGGCAAGACCTATGTTGCAAACGTCGATTGGTTCCGCTTCACAGAAGCTTCTTCTTCGCACGAGCACAGCTGGTCCAGAGAATGGAGCAAGGATGAAACCCATCACTGGCATGCGTGCTCCGGCTGCGACGAGAAGAACGACGTAGGGACCCATACGCCTGGCGCTGCGGCAACGGAAAAAGATCCGCAGACCTGCACAGTGTGCGGCTATATCATCGCGCCCGCGACCGGCCACATTCATCACACCACGATGCTGGTTCCGGCTGTGGAAGCGACCTGCGTCGACATGGGTCACAGGGCGTATTACACCTGCTCCGGATGCAGCAAGCTGTTTGCAAATGAAAACGCGACAGAAGAGCTGACTGAGGCGGATGTTACCCCGAAAACTGACCCGACCAACCATGTGGGCGGCACGGAGATTCGTGACGCGAAAGACGCAACCTACACCGAGGAAGGTTACACGGGCGACACCTACTGCCTCGGCTGCGGCAACAAGATCGCAGAAGGTCATGCCATTCCGAAGCTGACACCTGCCCCCACTCCGGTCATTCCGGTCACGCCGAGCGAACCTGCGCAGAACCCGTTCAACCCGAACGCCGGCAGCAACGTGAGCAAGTTCCCGTTCACGGACATTCCGTCCGATAGCTGGTACTATTCGAGCGTCAAGGCTGCGTGGGAGAACGGCCTGATCGATGGCGTGACGGTCAATGAATTCAAGCCGAACGCGACGCTGACGGTTGCGCAGACCATCAAGCTGGCGGCGGCTCTGCATCAGCTCGACCGCACTGGCGAAGTCAGCCTGAAAAACAGCGGCGCGAACTGGTATGACAGCTATGTCAATTACGCAGTTGTGAACGGCATCATCGAAAAGGACTACGCGAATTACACCAAGGCGCAGATGAATGCACCGGTCACGCGCGGCGAGTTCGTCCACATCTTCCATGGTGCGGAGGAGGCTTATAAGGCCATCAACACCGTGGCAGATAACGCAATTCCAGACGTGAAGGCGACCGACAAGTTCGCGGCTGAGATCTACGAGTTCTATCGCGCGGGCATCCTGACGGGTTCCGACGCGAAGGGCACGTTCCATTCCGCGAGCACCATCAAGCGCAGCGAGGCCGCGGCCATTCTGCTCAGAATGTTCGAAGCCTCCGCAAGAGTTTCTATTGATCTTCCCTAAGCAGTAATGATCCGGCCCCGGATGGATCTTCCGTCCGGGGCCAAGAAAAAACGGGTCTGTTCTCCGGAACTTTTGATAACGACAGTACGGTCTCCGCACGGCGCAGAATAGGACCGTCTGGCGAAGCCTGAATATAGAAATAAAATGGAAAGGAGCGCTGTTATGAAGCGCAGTGAGATCAACAAAGCTGCCTGTACGCGACGATGGTCCAGAACCCGGACGTGATGGGCTACGAAGGTATCAAGGCTGCGGTTGCCGCGCTGCAGGGCGGCACAGCTGACGGTGCTGTCGCCGGCACCGGCGTCACGGTTGTGACAGCTGAGACTGTTGGTTAAGAATAGATTTTAATTCAATGAAAGAGCAAGAATTTTGGGGTAACAGCGGTGAAAAGGAGGTATCGGAATGTCAGTAACAGAGAAATGTAAGCGTCTGATTAGCGGCGCTTTGAGTTTGATATTAGCTTTGGGAATGTGCTCTGGAGTGTCTGTGCAAGGTCATGGACCGGTAGCGGGAACTTTCTCGGGCAGCAATGCAGAAAAAACTGACCTTTTTTCAGCTCACTTTGAAAAGACGGATGCGGCGCAGGTGAAATTTGATCATGTTGCAGCGCAGGGCGTATGTGCAGTTGAACCCCGGGTCGATTCCTTCGTGGGGGAATTTACCAATTATTCGTCCGATAATCCGGTCAGTGTTAATAAAGAATTAACCTATGGCAGCGCGAGCGAGACAGAAAGAGCTTTGATCGACAGACGTATTGCCACAAAGCTTTGCGCGGTGAGTGCGCCTGGACTGCCGCTGGAAATTACATTCCGATTCAGCAAAGGAATTCAGCCTAAGGCCTACTATTTGACAGGCGCCGGGGACGATATGCGGTATCCGGAGCGTGTGCTGTCAGCATGGAAACTGTATGGCACAAATGACGAAGCTGGAGAATGGAGCCTTTTGGATTCCCATGAAGGCGTTACATGGCAGCAGAACAATGAGACGAAGATGTATTCTTTCTCTAATAGCCAGTCATATACTACGTTCAAGCTGGTAATTGAGAAATGCGGCAATACGCCAACAACGAATCCCAATGTGATCCAATTCAGTGGGTTTGGTCTGGGCAAAGAGGTTAAGACAACGGGCTCCGGCGAAGAAGTGAACTACTTGTATACCTCGCTGTCGGAAGGACCGAGCTACAACTGGGCTGCCAGATCAGGCGCCTGGTCTGGTGTGTCCTGCCTGCATATGGAAGGAACCACAACGGCAAAAGCTGCGAAAAATTATGTGGTTTTGTATGATGGCCTTGATATTCCTGTTGGTAAAAATACCAGACTGTCCTACCTGGTGTTTCCTGATATAGGGACAGATTACAATTTGAGTGCAAATGATCCGAACTATGCATACGACTTTGAATACACCAGTATGTATTCGGCGATCGACTTGGAATTTGACGATGGCACTTGCCTTTCTGACTACGAAGCCATTGATCAGTATGGCAATGTAGTGTCTCCTGCGGCCCAAGGAGAAGCACGCGTAATGGCGACGAACAACTGGCTGCAGATCAGCACGAAACTGAGCACAGATTCGAATCTGCTTGGTAAAAGGATCACAAAAGTGCTGGCTGGTTTTGAAAAAAATAATGCCACGCCTGGCAAGGATATCTCCGTCTATTTCGATGATGTGGAGATTTTTGAGCAGGCAGATCCGCAGGTCAAAAATCTGGCCGATTATGTGAATATTCTGCGGGGTACGTACTCTACGGGCAATGCTCCCGCCCGAGGCCTGAATGTGCCCATTGTGGCAACGCCTTTCGGCTTCAACTATTGGGTGCCCACGACGGACGGCAGTACAGACAATACGCCCTATGCCTACAGCGGAGCGGAAGCCCGGTTTAAGGGCATCAAGATCTCTCACGTAGCCAGCAACTGGATCGGGGAGAGCGGAACCTACTATTTCTCTGCCGATTCTACCACAACAGACTACAGTGCGGTAGGTAATGCCATCCGAAATAGAGGCTCTGTTTTCAGTCATGAAAATGAGATCGCCAAGCCGTATTATTACGGCGTGACCCTCAATGCGGATGATGCCGCAGCCCCCAATGTCAAGGTGGAGGTCACACCTACTGAGCATGCGGCAGTGCTGCGCTTCACATTCCCGGCTGGTGCTAAGGCGTGCAACATTATGTTTGACCCTGTGAATGAGCGGAGCAGATCTATCATCGAATTTAACGCGGACAAGACTGAGTTCCATACGACCTCGGAAAACAAGGCAAACGGACAAACCACCATGCACATCGTGGGGCAGTTTTCTCAAGCTCCCGTTGCTTGGCACTCCGCCGGTGAAGGCTCTATGGGAATGTTCCAGTTTGCGCCCAACGAAAACAAAGAAACTGTTATCGAAATGAAGGTAGCTACCTCCTTTATCTCCAAAGAACAGGCACAGCATGCACTGCTCATGGAAATTGCTGGAGATGAAGGCTTTGACGCAGTGCAGGCCAAGGCGTTGAAGATCTGGAACGATACGCTGGGAAGCATTGAAGTTGTGGGTGGTAGCTACCACGAAAGAGTCACCTTCTATTCGAATCTCTACCGGGCATTTGTCTATCCCACAAGCCTGGCTGAGAATACAGGCACCAATGCGCAGCCGCATTGGCAGCATTATTCCCCCTACACTGGAAAAGTGGTAGACGGTCAATTTGTATATAACAATGGTTTTTGGGATACCTTCCGGACCGCTTGGCCGCTCTACTCCATCGTTGCACCAGAAAAAGCAACTCAGCTGCTAGATGGACTGATCCAGCACTACAGAGAGCAGGGCTGGATCCCCAGATGGATCGCGCCTGCGGGCACCGATTGTATGGTGGGCACCAACTCCGACAATATCTTCGCAGACGCGTTGAACAGAGGCGTTACGTTTGATGTCGAGGCGGCTTATGCATCGGCGCTGCGGAACGGATCGGTGTATTCTGTCAATAACGGGAAAAACTCCTACTCTGGCCGTGCGCACATGGACGGCATGGTGTTTCGCGGATATGTTCCTCAGGACGGGGTGACTGGCGGCTGGGGGGGAAGCGAATTCAATTTCTCCTGGTCCATGGAAGGCAGCGGAACGGACTTTGCCATTGCGTCGATGGCGAAGTATCTGCGGGATAAAGCAGAACTTGGCAGCGAGGCCTGGCAGAAGTACAACGATGAATACCTCTATTTTACTGCAAGAGCCACCAATTATGTCCATCTGTTCAATGAGAGCATGGGCGGTTGGTTCCGTGCCAAGAAGTCCGATGGGACGTGGCTGCAGACGGACGAGCAGTTCGATCCTACGGCACAGGGTTACGGCTATTGTGAAGACAATGCCTATAACTATGCATTCCCGCCCTATGATGGTCAGGGATTAGCCAATTTGTACGGAATGGCCAGAGACAAGGATGGGCGAACGGCTTTGGGTGATAAGCTGGATGAAGCTTACTCGGCGGTTGGCACAGCCAATCCTGGCTCCTGGACCGGCCATAAGGAAAACTGGGAAGGCCGTGATGCGAAACAGGGGCAGATCCATATGACCAACCAGCCTGCGCATCACATTCCTTATATGTATCTCTATACAGACCGTCCGTGGAGAACTGCAGAGTTTGTCCGGGATACGCTGGATCGCTTGTTTGTGGGCGAAGAAGTTGGGCAAGGCTATTTGGGCGATGACGACAATGGCGAATTGAGCGCCTGGTATGTCCTTTCCTCTATGGGTCTGTATCCGCTGACCAACGGCAATGGCGTTACAGCCATTGGCACCCCACTGTTTGAAAAGGTGACGATCCACCGGGACGACGGTCACACCATTACAATTTCGGCGCCGGGTGTCAGCAGAGAAAACAAATATGTGCAGAGCCTGTCTGTAAACGGTGTGTCTCAGACTGCTGCATACCTCTCCGCAGAGGTTCTGAAGAGCGAGCGTGTGACGCTTGACTTTGAGATGGGCAGCACACCTTCCAACACTTGGGGGATGTCTGAGGATAATATGCCTCCGTCCATTACGGAGGGCACGGGAAGACCGCAACTGCTGGTTGACCATACCAAGACAGAGGTTTCCAAGGTAGAAGAAGGCGGCGGAAATGAGGATACCATTGCAACCAATGCCATAAACACGGAAAAGCTGTTTAACAATAAGGCTCATGACGCCAACGGCTATGCAAGCTGGGATGGCCGTGAAAACGGATATCTGATATATCATTTTTCAAGCCCAATCCAAATCAGTATGTATACGCTGACCAGCTGGGATGCGGAGCACTCGCCCAAGGCATGGAAGTTCTACGGATCCATGAATGGTGAAATTTGGACCGAGTTGGATGCCAGAAGCAACCAGAGCTTTGCTTGGGACATCAATCCTACCGATGGCGGTGATAAGTACACTCGACCCTTCGCAATTTCTGAAGAGGTTCAGGATGTCTATTCCTATTATAAGATCGAGTTTGAGAATGCAGGCCAGGAGATTTACCTTGCGGAACTGGAGCTGCTGGGCGGCGAATTTGCCGGAGCCACCAAGGAGGCGCTCCTTGCTGCAATTCAGGAGGTGGAGGGGCTTACACAGGCAAACTATGCGCCGGAATCCTGGAATGCACTGCAGACCGTATTGAAGTCGGCAAAGATCGTGCATAAGAATGAAGCCGCGACACATGAAGAAATTGGCGCAGCAATTTCGGCGCTGAACAATGCTGTCTCTTCTCTGGTTCGCCTGAAGCCGGCAGCAGAAAAAATCGAGGCGGTATGCGCTGAGATTGCATCTGCAGGCGTCAAGTACGAGTCGACAAAAAACGCGACCGGTGAAGTGGAAGGTACGGTTTCTAATCTGGGCGGTTTGACGCCTGGAAGCTATGTGGGCTACCGCTGCGTGGATTTCGACATTCCGAAAGGCAGCTTCAGTACCATAATTCTGACCTATGCGGAGAAGAACTATGATGCAGATGTAGAAAATTCTAAGGTTACCGTTCATCTGGATAATTTGAACAGTGAACCCATTGCTGAATTTGTTCACATTGAGGGAACCGGAAATGAGTGGAATACGTTTAGAGAACTGACTGCTGATTTGAAGCAGAAAGGTATCACAGGTGTGCATGATGTCTACCTGAAATTCCATGGCGCCACGAAACCAGTGATGAACCTGCATTCCCTCATATTTGGCGTGGACGACACACAGGCGGTCATTGCTGCTGATCTGAAGCATCTCAGCGGAGACAAGACGATGGTCGGGATCGGTGATAAGCTGGAATATACCCTGACGGCAGAAGAAGGATTTGAGCTGCCCGATACAATAGTGATCGTCATGGACGGCAAGACCCTCGGTGAGGGTGAGTACACTTACTCCAAGGAAACCGGCACGATTGTGATTGAGCAGGTAACAGGCAATATCTGCATTTCCGCAGAAGCTTCTTCTTCGCACGAGCACAGCTGGTCCAACGAATGGAGCAAGAATGAAACCCATCACTGGCATGCGTGCTCCGGCTGCGACGAGAAGAACGACGTAGGGACCCATACGCCTGGCGCTGCGGCAACGGAAAAAGATCCGCAGACCTGCACAGTGTGCGGCTATATCATCGCGCCCGCGACCGGCCACATTCATCACACCACGATGCTGGTTCCGGCTGTGGAAGCGACCTGCGTCGACATGGGTCACAGGGCGTATTACACCTGCTCCGGATGCAGCAAGCTGTTTGCAAATGAAAACGCGACAGAAGAGCTGACTGAGGCGGATGTTACCCCGAAAACTGACCCGACCAACCATGTGGGCGGCACGGAGATTCGTGACGCGAAAGACGCAACCTACACCGAGGAAGGTTACACGGGCGACACCTACTGCCTCGGCTGCGGCAACAAGATCGCAGAAGGTCATGCCATTCCGAAGCTGACACCTGCCCCCACTCCGGTCATTCCGGTCACGCCGAGCGAACCTGCGCAGAACCCGTTCAACCCGAACGCCGGCAGCAACGTGAGCAAGTTCCCGTTCACGGACATTCCGTCCGATAGCTGGTACTATTCGAGCGTCAAGGCTGCGTGGGAGAACGGCCTGATCGATGGCGTGACGGTCAATGAATTCAAGCCGAACGCGACGCTGACGGTTGCGCAGACCATCAAGCTGGCGGCGGCTCTGCATCAGCTCGACCGCACTGGCGAAGTCAGCCTGAAAAACAGCGGCGCGAACTGGTATGACAGCTATGTCAATTACGCAGTTGTGAACGGCATCATCGAAAAGGACTACGCGAATTACACCAAGGCGCAGATGAATGCACCGGTCACGCGCGGCGAGTTCGTCCACATCTTCCATGGTGCGGAGGAGGCTTATAAGGCCATCAACACCGTGGCAGATAACGCAATTCCAGACGTGAAGGCGACCGACAAGTTCGCGGCTGAGATCTACGAGTTCTATCGCGCGGGCATCCTGACGGGTTCCGACGCGAAGGGCACGTTCCATTCCGCGAGCACCATCAAGCGCAGCGAGGCCGCGGCCATTCTGCTCAGAATGTTCGAAGCCTCCGCAAGAGTTTCTATTGATCTTCCCTAAGCAGTAATGATCCGGCCCCGGATGGATCTTCCGTCCGGGGCCAAGAAAAAACGGGTCTGTTCTCCGGAACTTTTGATAACGACAGTACGGTCTCCGCACGGCGCAGAATAGGACCGTCTGGCGAAGCCTGAATATAGAAATAAAATGGAAAGGAGCGCTGTTATGAAGCGCAGTGAGATCAACAAAGCGTTGAAAGAGCTCGAGGCTATGTGCGCACAGGAACATTGCTACCTGCCGCCTTTTTGCCATTTTACGCCTGAGGCATGGGAAAGCAAGGGGCACGAATATGATGAAGTGCGCGATTGCATGCTCGGCTGGGATATCACGGATTATGGTCAGGGCGACTTTGACCACTTCGGTTTTTCGCTTATCACGATTCGCAACGGAAATCGTGCCATGCCGGACAAGTATCCGAAGGTCTATGCGGAAAAGCTGCTGTATCTGAGGGAAGGGCAGTACGCACCGAACCATTTCCACTGGTTCAAGACTGAGGACATCATCAACCGCGGCGGCGGCAACGTATTGATCCGGGTGTACAATCGTCTTCCGAATGAAGAAATCGATTATGAATCTGACGTGGAAGTCCACACCGACGGCAAAAGCTATACCGTTCCGGCCGGAACGCAGATCCGGTTGAAACCGGGTGAAAGCATTTTCGTTTATCAGGGGCTGTATCATGATTTTTCGGTTGAGCCCGGCACTGGTCCCGTCCTGCTGGGCGAGGTCAGCCAGTGCAACGACGACAACACCGACAACCGCTTCAATCCGCCGGTTGGCCGTTTTCCGAAGATCGAGGAAGATGAGCCGCCTTACCGGCTGCTTTGCAATGAGTATCCGGCGGCAAAAGACTGACGGATGCTGACGCTGCAAAATCAAAACCTGACGCTGTGCGTCGATCCGTTCGGCGCGCAGATGATGGAGCTTGGCTCCAAACAAGGAACACAATTTCTCTGGAACGGCGACAAACAATACTGGCCGGACCGCGCGCCGGTGCTGTTTCCGTATGTTGCGCGCCTGACAGATGGCTGCTATACGCTCTGCGGCGAACGTTATTCAATGGACATTCACGGATTTGCAAAGGATTCTGTTTTCACTATCGAAGAGCAGTCTTCCGATTCTGTTACGTTCTGTCTGCGGCAGACACCGGAAACGCTGCGGCAGTATCCGTTCCGCTTTACATTCCGGGTACGCTATGCGCTGCGCGGCTGGACGGTCCATGTGACGTATTCCGTCTGCAATGAGGACGAAAAAGAGCTGCCGTTCGGCATCGGCGGACATCCGGGATTCCGGGTTCCGCTGACCGGCAGCACTGGCTTTGAAGACTATAAACTGTGCTTTTCGCAGCCATGTCTGCCAGACCGTATTGGCTTTACCGGAGACTGCTATCTCAACGGCCAGACAGAATGCTTCCCGCTGGAAGACGATACGACCATCCGCCTGCGTCACGAGCTGTTCGATGAGGATGCGATCGTGCTGAAAAATATGGCACGGTGCGTGAGCCTATGCTCAGAGAAAACGGGCAAATCGGTGACCGTAGCCTATCCGCAGATGCCGTATCTCGGTATCTGGCATATGCCGCACACGGATGCGCCGTATGTCTGCATTGAGCCGTGGGCGTCGCTTCCGTCGCGGCAGGACGTGGTGGAGGAGCTGAGCTGCAAGAGCGATCTTATCCATCTTGCGCCGGGAGCAAAGTATGAGAATCAATGGAGCATTACAATTACGGAGGAAAAAGAATGTATGATGTAGTTGCGCTTGGTGAGCTTTTGATCGACTTTACGACGCAGTCTATCGACTCGGACGGCTATCCCACAATGGCCGCGCATCCGGGCGGGGCCCCGGCGAATTTCCTTGCGGCGATCGCCAAATTCGGCGGGAAGGCGGGGATGCTCGGCAAGGTGGGCACGGACACGTTCGGCAAACTTCTGACCAATACGCTGCGGGGCGCGGGGATCGAGACGAAGGGACTTGTGGCGGCGGACGATGTGTTCACAACGCTGGCGTTCGTGACGCTGGACGAAAACGGCGACCGCGAATTTGCTTTCGCGCGCAAGCCCGGCGCGGACACGCAGCTGACGTTTGACGAGTTGGATCTTTCGCTCATCGACGAAACGCGGGTGTTCCACTTCGGGACGCTCTCGCTCACGGGCGAGCCGGCGCGGACAACGACATACCGTGCCGTGGAGTATGCAAAGACACATGGGAAGCTCGTCACCTACGATCCGAACCTGCGCAAGCCGCTCTGGCGCAGCCTCGACGAGGCAAAGGAGCAGATGCTCTGGGGCCTCCGGCAGGCCGATGTGGTGAAGATCAGCGATGAGGAGGTCGAGTTCCTGTTCGGCCTCGGCGTGCAGGACGGCGCACAGTATATTCTTGACCACTATCCGGTGAAGCTCGTGTTCGTGACGTGCGGCGCGGACGGCTGCTGGTTCCAGAACCGGAACGCAGGCGGCCATGTGGACAGTCTGAAGGATATCAAGGTTGTCGATACGACCGGCGCGGGCGACATCTTCGGCGGCAGCGCCGTGTGGAAGCTCTTGCAGACAGGCAAGCGTCCGGAAGATCTGGACGAAGCAGAATTGACCCAAATCGTTTCATTTGCGTGCCGGGCCGCGGGTCTCTCTACGACGAAGCATGGCGGCATTTCGAGTGTGCCCGATTCTATATCTTAGACCATAATAGTTACCGAAGTTGACACTCGGATAAATCCTCCTTCCAGAGAAAACCGGAAGGAGGATTTTGTATATACTGGAATTTAATATTCCGTTTAGCACATTGCTACTGTGAAATAAGGAGACAAGCATACCCCAGTGAAGGAGAGAAAGCATCCATGCTGGGCATTGGAGAGTTTTCTCGTTTTATCCATACAGCAAAGCCTTTCTGAGTTATCATTTCCATATGTAGTCGATTATTTGTGCAAGCATGAAACCGGCTGTGACTATTTACGTTTTTTTAGACCAAACCGATGCAGAAATCCTCCCGTATACCGTCCTGTTCGCCAGAAAACAGACGGATACGGAGGGTGAATCATGCAATATAGAAATGACGGAAGCCGTGAAGAATATCAGATTCAGAACCAATTTACCGCCTATCTT
>ERZ1027176.71-NODE-71-length-46877-cov-6.383025_pt1 | contig 46877 bp, 39 predicted proteins | sample MGYA00519248_ERZ1027176 | MGnify/ENA primary metagenome ERZ1027176 (study PRJEB26926, sample SAMN06164413) | human gut metagenome | biome: ENVO:00009003; feature: ENVO:2100002; material: ENVO:00002003 | host: Homo sapiens | place: USA | collected 2012 ...
GCAGCGTCAGATGTGTATAAGAGACAGGAGTCTGCCTGATTGACGGAATCTGCGCCGCGCCTATAACCTCCGAAATCGCGGGCAGCTCGACGGGCGGCTGTTCCTCCCGCGTCCGTCCGTTTTCTGTTTCGGCTTTTTCCGCAGGCGGTTCCGCCTTGTGCGTGCCGTCGTCAGGCGCCGCTTCGGGCTGCGGGGAAGCCGAAGGAACCGGCTTGGGTCTTGTCGCCCATCCGGTGTAAAACACGGCTGCAAGTATGAGAGCGCCGCCGACAACGGTGCTCCATTTGAAGCTTTCCATGCCGAAAATCATGCTGAACACGGCGCCGAAAGTCGATTCGGAGCTTAATATCAGAGTCACCTTGGTAGGGTTCATAACCGTCTGCGCTTTTGTCTGTACGAGATAGGCGTAAAAGGAGCAGAGGACGGTTATGCCCGTTATGCTCAGCCCGAAACCAAGCGAAAACACGCCGTTTTCGGTAAAGGGCGCCCATTTCAGCTCGGAAAACGGAATTTTGGGCAGGTCTACAATGAGATAATAAGCAAGAAAAAGAACGCTTGCTACGGCGAACATCGAAAAGGTGAGGGAAATGCTGTCCGTTTTTTCCAATGCCTTGGTCATGGCGAGGACGTGGAAGGAAAACAGGATTGCCGACGCCAACGCCATAAGCTCGCCTATGCCGAAAGAAAGCTGCATTCCGCCCTCCCCGCCCATGCAGATGACGAGCACGCCTATGACCGAAACGCCCGCGCAAACGTACACGGTGACGGGAGTTTTGTATTTGCGGAAAAATATGGCGCACAGTATGGGCACGATGACGACGTTGGTTGCCGTGAAAAACGCCGCGTTGGAAGGAGTCGTGTACTCCTGACACATGACGTTGAAAAGAAAGCCCACGAAAATCAGTATTCCGCAGATGAAGCTCATCAAAATATTTTCTTTTCGTATTTTGATTTTCCTGTTGAAAATCGCGGCAATCAAAATCGCGCTCACTCCGAATCTGAACAGACAAATCAGGCTGGAGGGCGAGTTGGACTGCTGCGCCCAGGGTATGAACACGAAGCCCATACCCCAGAACACAGCGATGGAAACAACAAGTATTGTGTAAAAAATTTCTGTATTAAGTTTTTTGGTTGCCATAAAAATAACCTTTGTCGTGTTATTTTTATTCGTCTATTGATTTGCTTTCAAAGCCGGTGAGGACAAATATACCCACAGCGAGTCATTATTTCTTTACGCGCCTGTTTTTGCTGCGTCTGACCAAGAAGATTGCGATGCCTGCAATGACCAAAACGGCTACGACACCGATTATAATCCACAAAGTTGTTAAATCTGTGTTGCTTGAAACGACTCTTTCCCACATGGCTACCACAACGTCGTTTCTTGCTCCGAAATCCTTCATGACGCCGAGACTCTCGGTGATTTCCGGGTATCTTCTTTCGTCTGCAAAAAACTCCGCCGCGTCGTATTCCGCTTCTTCGAGCAGGGCAAGCGCCGCTTCGCTGCTTTCAAACACCGACTTGTCGACGGCGGAGGTGTAGCCTATTTCCAGCATATTGCTCATGGCGATTTCAGGCTCGTTGAGGAAAGCGATGAAATAGTTTGCCGCTTCCTTGTTTTTTGCGTTTTTGGGAATCACCCAGCCGTCAAACCATACGTTGCCGCCTACTTCGGGCACGAAATAGTCAAGCGCGGGAGCGGAGGAGGAGGCTTCGGCTTCTTCGATTGCGTAAAGCGCGTCGCCGCTCCAAGCGAGGTCGACGAGACCTTTTTCGGAAATCATTTCCTGTTTTCCGAAGTCCACCTCATAGCCTTTGAGCACGTCCTTTTGCCTGACGAGCAGCTCCTCGACGGCATCCAGCATGGCGTCGTCGTTTGTGTTTATCAGCTCCTGAACGGATTTGTTTTTGTGCGCGTCGGGAAGCAGATTGTATTCCTTGAGATACATGACGGCGGCGCAATAGGAGTCGCGTATGCTGTCCTTCATGAATATTTTGCCGTTGAGAGCTTCGTTTCCGTTTTCGTTCCAGAGCAGTCCCCAGCCCTTTGCGAGGTCGGCTTCCGTCACTACGTCGGCGTTGTAGAGTATGCCGAGCGTTCCCCACATATACGGTACGAAATAATCCGTGATGTCAACGGTTTCCCCGCCGTCGGTGGTAAAGGTGCCGAAAACTTCTCTCACCGCTTCGTATATGGCGGAGTTTACGTTGGAAATGGTGGAAACCTTGGTTTTGTCGATTTTTTCCAGCAAATCGTGTTGCAGCAGCTTTTCGATTGCGTATTCGCTGGGCGCGATTACGTCAACCACGGCGTCGCCGTTTATTATGTTGGTGAGCATTGTTTCGTTGGTGTCGAAAGTGGAATAGTTGACCTTGACGGTTTTTCCCGTCTTGACCTTGTAATATTCGTTGAAATCGTTTTGCAATTCCGTTTTGCTGTAAATGTAGTCCTCCCAATTGTAGACGGTTATTTCTTCGTCATAGCTGTCGCCGCAGGCGGCAAACAGGGCGAGAGAGGCGGCAAGCATAAGAATTGCCAGCAGCAGGGAAAAGATTTTGGCGGTTTTTTTCATTTTTGTACAGCTCCTTTTTTAGATTGTTTTTTCAGATTTATTATCAGCAGCGTGCTCAGCACGACCACGAAGATAATCGAGAATATGGCGAACCAGAACGGCTCCATGCCCTTGACGCGCACGTCGGAATAAATGTAAGTGGACAGCGTCTCTATATTTGTTCCCGTGCCCTTGTTGAATTGGGTTATGATAAAGTCGTCCATGGACAGCGTAAAGCTCATGACAAAGCCTGACAGGATTGCGGGGGCGAGCAGCGGAAACATGACTTTGAACAGCGCTCTCGTGGGACCTGCGCCGAGGTCGAGCGCCGCTTCGTAGATGTTGGGGTCAAGCTGCATGAGTCTCGGCATGACGGACAGCACGACGTAAGGCGTACAGAACGCGATGTGGGAAATAATCAGCTGAGCGTAGCCCTTGGGGATAAATTTGACGGTGGCGAAAAACACCATAAGGGAAATCGCCATGACTATTTCGCTGTTTATTACGGGCAGCTGATTTATGTTTTCCACTATGCGGCGCGTTTTTTTGCCCATACAAAATATTCCGATTGTCGCAAACGTCCCGAGCACGGTCGCCGCCGAAGATGAAACGACGGCTATGAGAAGCGTGTTTTTTATGGCGCTCCACAGCTCCGGGCTTTTGGGGCTTGTGAAAATAGAGACATACGACTCGAAGCTGAAACCGTTGTCAAAGCTGAATCTGCTGGTGTTGAAGAAGGAGAACAGAATTACCAACAGAATCGGGGCGTACATGATTGCAAGCATTATATAAATATAAGCTTTGGATAACCATTTTTTCATATCACACCTCTGTTGTAAACGTCCTTGTTGAACCTGTTCATAAAGAAATTGGACAACAGCACCAGCGCGAGCATAATCAGACTCATTACGCTTCCCACTCCGTAAGTTTCGATGTGGTTGAATTTGAGGTTTATCGAATCTCCGAACAGCTTGATTGTGTTGTTTGAAAGCAGCTCGCTTATGGCAAAGGTGGAGATGGTGGGGATAAACACCATGGTTATGCCCGAAATAATCCCCGGCAGCGACAGAGGAAGCACCGTTTTTAGAAATACGGTAAACGGGTCGGCTCCGAGGTCGCCCGCCGCTTCGGCGTAGCTTTTGTCTATGTTTGACAGCGTAGTGTGCAGAGGCAGTATCATGAAGGGCAGATAGTTGTATACCATACCGAAAATAACGGTGCCTATGCCGAGCTTTACGCCCATCCATTCAAAAATGGACTTGGTGGCGAGCGTGCGAATCAGAAAGTTTACCCACATGGGCAGGATAAAGAGCAGCACGAGTATTTTTCCGCTTTCCGTTTTGCTCAGAATGTACGCTATGGGGTATCCGAGCAGCAGACAGAGCAGGGTGGTCACAAATCCCACGATAAGGCTGACTGCCAGCACGTCCAGACTGCTTCTGTCCGAAAAAAAGTCAACAAAGTTGTCGAGTGTCAGCTTTCCGTCCGCAAGAAAGGCGTTGACCAAAACCATGACCAGCGGCGTAACGATAAAGAGCAGCATGAACAGTATGTAGGGCCAAGCGAAAACCTTTCGGCTCATACGAAAATTTTTAATCATTTCCGTCCGCCTCCTCGGGCATGATTTCAACAATCAGCTTTTCGGGCGCCACCGAAAGACCTACTCTGTCTCCCTTTAACCAATCGTCGTCCGTATCCACGAAAAAGTCGTAGTAGTCGTCGGTTCTTATTATGCACTGATAATAGCTGCCCTTGTAAATGGAGTTGACGACGGTGCCGCCTATTATTCCGTCTTCCTCGTCGTCGTGAACAATGACGTCGTCGAAGTCGATTTTGACCTTTACCCTTGTCCCCGCTGGAAGGTCGGCGTTGCAGGGGAACCGTCCGCCGCAGATTTCAACCGCGTTGCTGTCCCACATAACGGTGACAAGCTCGTTGATGATGCGGTTTTTGTGCATGATGTGCAGGTCGAAGGGCTTGACGTATACGCCTACGCGCTGATTTACGCCGCTTGCAAAGTTGTTGTGTATTAAAAGCTCGTTTTTCTCCTCGTCGTCCGTTTCGACCGTGGTCTGAAAATGGTCGCCCTTGAAAACGCAGGAGGTCACCTTTGCGAAAAGATAGGCCTTTTCGTCGTCTTCCGGCAACAGTTCTATGTCCTCGGGACGGATGATGACGTCGACGGGTTCCTTTTTCTTGAAGCCCTTGTCCACGCAAGCGAGCTGATGTCCCAACACGTCCACAAGGCAGTCCTTGATGAAGGTGCCCGAAAGTATGTTGGACTCTCCGATAAAATCCGCGACGAAAGCGTTTGCCGGCTCGTCGTAAATTTTTTGCGGGTTGGCGATTTGCTGAATGACTCCGTCCTTCATGACCACGATTGTGTCGCTCATGGTCAGAGCTTCCTCCTGGTCGTGCGTGACGTAGATGAAGGTTATGCCGAGCTGTCTGTGCATATTCATCAGCTCAATCTGCATATCCTTGCGCATTTTCAGGTCAAGCGCGCCGAGCGGTTCGTCAAGCAGCAGAACCTCAGGCTCGTTTACCAACGCGCGCGCGATTGCAACGCGCTGCTGTTGACCGCCCGACAGGCTGTTGACGTTGCGGTGGCCGTAGTCTTCGAGGTCGACCATTTTCAGCGCCGCGTTTACCTTTTCCTCTATTTCGCGCTTTGTGAGCTTGCGTTGCTTTTCGTATTCCACGCCCTTTTTGTCCACGTATGTGCCGTCGGGCACGTATTTGAGCTTGAGTCCGAAAGCGATATTGTTGAAAACGTTGAGGTGGGGGAACAGCGCGTATTTCTGAAAAACCGTGTTGACGGTGCGCTTGTGCGGAGGCAGGGACGTTATGTCCTCGCCGTTGAAAAGTATTCTGCCCTCGGTAGGCGTTTCAAAGCCCGCAATCATGCGCAGCGTAGTCGTTTTGCCGCAGCCTGAGGGACCGAGCAGCGTGACAAATTCGCCTTTTCTTATATTGAGGCTGATGTTGTTGACTGCTTTTTTGTCTCCGTACAGCTTGGTTACGTTTTGAAGCTGAATTATATTGTTGTTTTCCATGCTTTCTCACCTCGTCTAAAAGTTCGGCGGGCTTGACACCCACAGAATTTTGGCGGTCTTTGCGCCGACGTTTTTCAAAAAATGTACCTTTTCCGACTTGAAATAAAAGCTGTCGCCTTTTTTAAGTTCGTAGCTTTTGTTTCCTATAAAAAGCCGTATTTTTCCTTCAAGCACAAAGCCGAATTCCTCGCCCTCGTGCGGGTTGTCCGAGTCGGTGGAGCAGCCCGCTTTTATTTCGACGAGAATAGGCTCCATCTCGTTGATTACGCCGTTGTGTATGAGCCAATGCGTGACGTAACCGTCGTTCTCCTTTACGAAATAGTCGTCTGCCCGGTAAACGGGGCTTTGTTCGGGCTGGCTTTCGGAAAACAGCTCGACAAGCGTCGTGCCGAGCGCCGCCACTATGTCCTCGAGAGTGGCTATGGAAGGGCTGGTGACGTCGTTTTCAAGCTGCGAGATATATCCCTTTGTCAGCTCGCAACGGTCGCCGAGCTCTTCCTGCGTCAGGTCGGCTTTGAGTCTCAATTCCCTGATTTTAGAACCGATTTCCATTGACTCCTCCGTTTTGTGTAAATAAAAAGCAAAAAGTTTAGTAAAAATTAACTTTTTGTAAGTTTTTACTAAACCACCCGATTTATTATATATTAAAAGCGCTGTTTGTCAATCGTTTTGAATAAAGTTTTTTGAAAAAAACGATATTTTTTTACATAACGCGACAGACTAAAAAGACGGACGCTTTTATGCGTCCGTCGGTGATGAAAAAACTAAATTTTGTCGTTGCTTCCGAGCACGTTCAGGATTTTGTGCTTTACCATTTGCTTTATCGCCTCGCGGGCGGGGGAGAGGTATTGTCTGGGGTCGAAATGGGCGGGATTGTCGTTGAGATACTTTCTTATCGTTGCGGTGCACGCCAATCTTATGTCGCTGTCTATGTTGATTTTGCATACGGCGGACATGGCGGCTTTTCTGAGCATCTCCTCGGGTACGCCCTGCGCTCCCGACATATTGCCGCCGTTTTCGTTGATTATGCGGACAAACTGCTGAGGCACAGAGGACGCTCCGTGCAGAACAATGGGAAATTTGGGCAGCCGTCCTGCGATTTCTTCAAGAATATCGAAACGGAGCTTTGCTTCCCCCTTGAATTTGAACGCGCCGTGAGAGGTGCCGATTGCGATTGCAAGACTGTCCACTCCCGTTTTCGAGACAAATTCCTCAACCTCGTCGGGGTTTGTGAAGCAGCCGTATTTGTTGGAAACGTGTTCCTCCACGCCGGCAAGCGTGCCAAGCTCGGCTTCTACGACCACGCCGCGCGCGTGTGCGTATTCCGCAACCTTTTTGGACAGCTCTATGTTTTGGTCAAAGGGCAGCTTGCTCGCGTCTATCATGACGGACGTAAAGCCGTCGTCCACGCATTGCTTGCAAAGCTCAAAGCTGTCGCCGTGGTCGAGGTGCAGGCATATAGGCAGCCCGCTGTCTTCGACGGCAGCCTCGACGAGCTTTTTGAGATAAACCATTTTCGCATACTTCCGCGCGCCGTTGCTCACTTGAAGTATGAGGGGCGAGCGGCACTCGACGCCCGCCTCCACGATGCCCTGAATGGTTTCCATATTGTTTACGTTGAACGCTCCGACGGCATATCCGCCGTCGTATGCTTTGGCAAACATTTCCTTGCTTGTTGTCAGTGGCATTTTGAATTTGACCCCCGTATTTAGTTGTCAAATAATTTTATTTGACTTATAATAAATATAGCATAAAAAATATTTATTGTAAATCCTTTTACAAGGGCTTACAGGAGGTTTTTCCGAGATGAAAAAAGTGAGAATCGGCATCAACGGTTTCGGCAGAATCGGTCGTCTGATACTGCGCGCTTCGCTTGATTTCCCCAATGTGGAGGTAGTTGCCGTCAACGACCACTCATCCAACGTGGACTATATGGTTTACATGCTAAAATACGACACCGTTCACGGGAAGTTTGACGCCGATGTATACGTCGACAACGGTTATCTTGTCGTCAACGGTAAAAGAATCCGCGTTTTCAACGAATCGGAGCCTTCCGCGATAAAATGGGGGGAGGAAAAAGTCGATGTGGTCGCCGAAGCGACAGGAAAGTTCACCACTATGGAAAAGGCGGGCGGACACCTGGCGGGCGGCGCGAAAAAGGTTGTCATAACTGCGCCCAGTGCGGACGCTCCCATGCACATAGTGGGAGTAAACCACCTCGATTGCAAGCCCGAAACCAAAATCATCAGCAACGCAAGCTGCACGACCAACTGTCTCGCGCCTTTGGCAAAGGTAATCAACGACAATTTCGGCATTGTGGAGGGGCTTATGACCACGGTGCACTCTACGACAGCCACACAGCGCACGGTCGACGGCACAAGCCGCAAGGATTGGAGGGGCGGACGCGCCGCGTCGGGGAATATTATTCCAAGCTCGACGGGAGCCGCCAAGGCGGTGGGCAAGGTTATTCCCCAACTGAACGGCAAGCTCACGGGAATGTCTTTGAGAGTGCCTACTTTGGACGTGTCTGTGGTAGACCTTACGGTACGGCTTGAAAAATCCGCCTCCTACGACGAAATCGTCGCTGCGGTCAGACGCGCAAGCGAAAACGAGATGAAGGGGATTCTCGGCTTTACCGACCTGCCCTTGGTGTCAAGCGATTTTATCGGAAACACCTGCGGCGGCGTGTTCGACGCCAAAGCGGGAATCATGCTAAATCCCAACTTTGTCAAGTTGGTTGCCTGGTACGACAACGAATACGGCTATTCCGTAATGGTGCTGCGCCTGATGGAATATGTCGGCAATATCTGAAAGTTTATTCAAGCCGCCCCGCGGGGCGGCTTTTTTTATTGGCGCAGGCGGGAGCTTTTCAAAAATATTTATCAAAAAAAAATGTAAAATTTCTTTTTAAAAAATTCGTTTTCCGTCGGCTTTGTGGTAAAATAACGGCATGAGTATTTTTGACGGCGACATGAGACTGTGCGCTACCGCCGCAAGCGGTGTGGAGGCGGTGCTCAAACGCGAGCTTTCGGAGCTTGGATTTGCGCCCTCTCCCGCCGAAAACGGAAAAATTTTTTTTGACGGCGGTTTGGACGACGTCGCCCGTGCAAATGTGTTTCTCAGAACGGCGAACAAAATATACGTCGAGGCGGCGAGATTCGCGTGCCGCACCTTCGACGAGCTTTTCGAAAAAACCCGCGCCGTCGATTGGACAAAAATTCTGCCGCGAGATGCACGGATAACGGTGGACGCAAGGTCGGTGAAAAGCGCTTTGTTCGGTGTAAGCGCCGTGCAGTCGATAACGAAAAAAGCAATCGCCGTCTCCTTGTGCGGAGGGAATAAGAACGCCGTCCTGCCTGAAACGGGAGCGGAATACAGAATCCTTGCGAGCATATACGCGGACACCTGTCTGCTGCTGATTGATACGACGGGCACGGCTCTGCACAAGCGCGGCTGGCGAAGTCTGGTGGGAGCCGCGCCTTTGAAGGAAACTCTTGCCGCCGCAATGGTATTGCTGTCGGTGTGGAGGTCGGACAGGGCGTTTTGCGATATGTTTTGCGGCAGCGGCACGATTTGTATCGAAGCCGCGGCAATCGGACTGTCGCGCGCGCCCGGTCTTTTGCGCGATTTCGCGTTTTCGTCTTTTTCCAACGCCGACGGCGCGGCCGCGCTCGAAAGGGCGAAGGAGGAAGCCCGACAGAAAGAGAAGCGCGATTTGAAGCTGCGTATTTGCGGCTTCGACGTTTCGCCAGACGCCGTTTCTCTGGCGCGTTTTCATCTTAAAGCGGCGGGGCTTGAAGGGGCGGTGCATTTTCAGGTCGGCGATATGCGCAACTTTTCTTCGCGGTTTGCGCACGGCGTAGCGGTCACCAATCCGCCTTACGGCGAAAGACTGTGCGACAGGAAAGAGCTAAAAAATCTCTATCGCGATTTCGGAAACATGTTCGGACGGCTTGACGAATGGAGCCTTTTTGTGCTGACCGCCTGCGACAGATTCGAGGAGTGGTTCGGGCGCAGGGCGGACAGAGTGAGAAAGCTGTACAACTCCGAGCTGGAATGCGGTTTTTATTCTTTTCTCGGAAAGCCTCCTCGGACAAAAAGCGGGTTGAGACTCAACGGCGAGGCTTACGCGCAAAACAAAAAATAGTGCTTGTTGCACTGTTCAAAGATTTGTGTTTTTAAAAATTTTTTGATATAATAATCAGGCAATACGAAAACAATAGTTTTAGACGCGGCTGCGGGCTGAGGCGGTTTCTTTTTCGGCAAAGCTGTCTTTTGTGCTCCGGGCACGGTTTTGACGGAGTTTTCTGCGAAAATTTGTTAATTTGACCGCAAGGTCGATATGAGAGGTTTTTACTTGAAAAACCGAAAAAAACGGCGGGGGAGAACGGGAGCGGAAAATTTATGACTAAAAAATTGTTGAACAAAAAAATCGTTATTCTTGACGCATGCACGGTAAGCAACGGCGACGTCGATTTCGGCACATTCGAGAGTCTGGGGGACGTAAAAATTTACGATGTTTTAAACGGCGACGAATTGACGGAAGCCTGCCGCGAGGCCGAGGTGCTTCTCGTAAACAAGACAAGGGTGGACGAAAAGCTCATTTCCGCGTGTCCCCGACTCGAACTTATCTGCCTGTTTGCAACGGGCTATGACAATGTGGATATCGAAGCCGCAAAAAGGCGGGGAATAACCGTGTGCAACGTGCCGCGCTATTCCGCCCAGAGCGTGACGCAGCACGTTTTCGCCATGCTGCTTGAATATGTGCGCAATATTTCCCGTTTCGAAAGCTTTGTCGCAAACGGCGGCTGGACGAGAGAGGGAGGCAGAGCAATTTTTGCCTATCCGATAGAAAATCTGGCGGGCAAGACCTTCGGCATACTCGGCTTCGGCAGCATAGGCAGCAGCGTAGGAAACGTCGCCGCCGCTTTGGGCATGAAGGTGTTGTACCACAGCGCAACGCGCAAAAAAAATCTCGGCAGGGATTTCAGGTATGCCGATTTGGACACGCTGTTCAAGCGCAGCGATTTTCTCAGTCTGCACTGCCCGTTGAACGAAGAAACACGTCAAATAGTAAATAAACGCACGCTGTCGCTTATGAAACCGCGCGCCGTGCTGATAAATACCGCGCGCGGCGGACTTGTGGACGAAACCGCGCTTGCCGAAGCGCTCGATTCGGGACGCCTTGCCGCCGCTTTGCTCGACGTCGTGGCGGAGGAGCCGATAAAGGAAAGCAATGTGCTGCTTTGCGCCAAAAACTGTTTGATTACGCCCCACGTCGCATGGGCGGCGGCAGAGACGCGGCAGGACGTGGTTTACGACGCTGCCGTCAACGTCGGCGCTTTTTACGACGGCTATCCCGACAACGTGGTCAACGGCGTGCCCGCAAGAGAAGAATACAGGAAAAAAATCTGACAAGTGTTTTGGCTCATACCGATTTTAATAATTCAGCGGCAAAATTTTCTTATCTGTGCCTTTACTCAAATCGTCGTGTAATAACGCAGTCAGTTATTATACCCGATTTCTTTTTTTACCTCATTAAGCTCCTTCATCATAGGGCTGTTCCAAAGTGTTTCAAAGTAATTTGAGTAATATTTGAATCCTTTGCCGTTTGGGGAGAAACGATAAGATATGGTTTGCTGACTTTCTTTACCGTATAAATAGGGACCGACGTAAAGATTGTCATCGATTTTACAATAGAAATCCAACGGCAAAGAGTCGTAAAATTTTATTTGAATGTTATCAGGCCTTTTTGTGTTGCTTTTCAGCTTTTCAATCCATTGAATTAAATCTATGATAGTTTTTCTTATTTCTCCTGCTTGTTTGTTTTCGATTTTTTCTCTTTCCTCCAAAAAAATGGAATTGGGATGAACTGTTATAAACTTGACTTTTAATCCGCGCTTCACTTTATCCATAAACAATCCGTCGTAAGCGTCTCGTAAGGATTTAACTCCGAAAGCAATTTGACAGTATTCTTTTTTCATGGCGGGGAATACGAGTGCGGTGTGAGAATTCATCTCCGAACGCGTTGTATATATTTGTTCCAATCCCCAAACGGCGAGCTCCTTGGTTTCATCATTGTCTTTGGAGTCGATGACGAGAATTGTTAGCAAGCTTATTATGCCTGAACTGACGAATGCCAATCCGATATTTAAAAGAATTTGAACGGCCGTTTCATTGGGAATCACAATGCCGAGAATGCTCAGAATAATTCCTAACAAAATTATAATCAAATTTATCAAATATTTGTTTTGGTTCAGCGCTTTGCGAAATTTATCTGTTTTCTTGCTCATCAAAAATCGTCTCCGGTAAAAACAGTGTCATAATATAGCTTGAAGCATCCCACGCATCTGTCGCCGAAACAATTTGATTTTGTACTTCGTTTCCAACCGACGGTGCTTGTTATGTTTTGAATATCGAGATACCAATCTTTTGAATTTAAAAGATTGAATTTTAAACTGTCGAATTTTTGCCATCCTTCATTGCTGCAAGGATAAATATATCCCCAAGGCGAGATAAAAAAGTAATCTTCAAGAGCAGGACACAGTACTTCAAAATCATTGTCATTTGTCACGCCGTATAGATTTGAAATCATTTCCAAGTATAAATTGTCCGGAAGTTTGATTCTCAGAAAACGCTTTATATCTGTCAGTTGTTTTTTAAGACAGTCGGCAGTGGCATTAAGGTCGTCATTTTCTTCGCCGTGCATGGGATTTAAAGATATGTAGTCCACGCCTATTTCTTGCATTTCCTTTGCGTATTCATACAATCCGCCTATATTGTATTTTGAAATGACCGTCGCGGCGCCTAAAATAGTGTAATTTTTTTTATTGCTTGCAATTTTTGCGATTTTAGCTTTCAAATCATCATATGAATAAGAGCGTTTCAAACTTTCCGTTTTATGAGAGACGGCGTCAATGGAAACAACCAGTCCTTTGGGCTCTGAATTCAAAAGGCTGTCGAGTTTAACGTCGTCAATAATTCCGTTTGTATTTATGACGCATTGTATGCCGTTTTGCTGAAAATATCTTACCAATTCAGGGAGAAAAGATAAAATTGTCGGTTCGCCGCCTGTCAACCAAATTGCCTGAGGTCTCCAATTTTCGTTTTCAACTATTTTTTCTGCGATTTTAAAGCAATCGGTTTTATTCAATTCTTTGTGAGGCTTTACGTAATCTTTTAAGTAGCAATACTCGCAAGAGGCATTGCAATCGTAGGTTAACGCCCACATTATTATTTTTTTAGGTTGTCTTGATTGAGCCATTCCAAAAACTCCCCAAAGCTTTTTGTAAGACTGTTTTTGTCGGAATTGTTTAAAATATAATAATCGGCAATTGCGATCGGACCGCCTTTGTCGAGATTTTCTATTTCGGCGACGTCGCGGCTATCTACTTCTTGAGCCGTCAGCGGTCGGATTTTTCTGACTGAAAGGCGCTGTTTTCGTATAGAGTTGTTTGTAATTATTGCAAGCAGGACGATTTCGGGATATTTGTTTTTCAAAAAAGTATATTCCGACCAGGAATATAATCCGTCCAAAACTATGTTTTTATTTTCGCTCTCGTCTATTTTTACTGACGCCAATTGAGCGTAAGCGGATTTGCCCAAACGGGCGCGTATATCTTCCCGAATATGTTTTTCGTTTTTCTCGTTTACCGCGAGTCCTTGACGGTTTAATTCGTCCATGGTCAAATCGCCGAAATGAATACGGGAAAAGCCGGCTTTGACGAATAAATCGGTCAGCTCCGACTTGCCCGCTCCGCACATGCCTACGATAGCAATTAAATTTTTATCCATAATTAAGACACCTTGAACCTTGCTTTTAATTATAGCATTTTTTCGGGGAAATACAAATATTTTTCAGGCGTCAATACATTTGAGCGGATATAAACGTAAGTTGCATCCTGCAAATCCGCAGCCATGCCGTATTTTGAGATTTTTGCAGCAGTGCCCGTACAGAGGAAACGCACCCTTTTTTAAGGGTGCGCCACCGTCAGGAGGTTGTTTTCAATTAAAATTGAAAACAGGCATGAAAAAACAATTTGAAAATCAGGAGAGATAATACTTAATTTTTCTTGTTTAATATTAGCACAAAAAATTTTAAATGTCAAACAAATTGTGAAGAAAAATGATAAAAAATTGAATTAAAAATATTAACGGCGAATTGTATGTGAAATAAAGTTATCGCCTTGGTTTGTTTAATCGGAGCAAACTTTGGCAATAATCGAATGCAAAGAGGTTTCTATTATGGCGGTCAAGGCAAGCATATCCTTCGGGCTCGTTTATATTCCCGTTTCGCTGCACGTTGCGGTCAGGTCAAACGGAGTGGATTTCAGGCTGTTGGACAAAAAGACCATGTCGAAGGTCAGATATCTCAAAACCTGCGACGAGTGCGACGGCAGAACCGTAGAGCAAAAGGATATTGTCAAAGCATACGAATACGAAAAGGGAAAATTCGTCGTTTTTTCCGACGAAGATTTTGAAAAGCTGAAAACTCCCAAGGACAAGACGATAACCATAGAAAAGTTTGTCGGTTTGGAAGAAATAGACCCGATTTATTTCGACAAGCCTTATTACGTTGCGCCGGAGGGGGCGGACAAGGCTTACGCCGTGCTTGTCGCGGCTATGGAAAAGGAGAAAAAAGCGGGAATAGCGCGCTGCGTGCTCGGGAACAAGGAGACGCTTGCGGCGCTCAGGACAAAGGACGGGACGTTGTTGCTCAACACGATGTATTTTGACGAGGAAGTACAAAAAAATCCCGTAAAGCTCAATAGCGAAAGCGGAGAAAAGGAGCTGTCTCTCGCGCGCACGGTAATAAACTCCATGAGCGGCAAATTCGAGCCGACCGAGTTTAAGGACGAATACAACGAGAGACTGTTAAAAGCTATCGACGGCAAGGTCAAGGGCAAGGAAATCAAGTCTTTGGGAGGCTCCAAGCCGCAAAAGACAATGGACCTTGTGGACGCGCTCAGGCGCAGCGTGCTTCTCAAATCGGAAAAGCCGTCAAAGGGAGGGGGAACGATAAAGCAGGTCGCCAAGGGAGAAAAAATCAAAAAACGCGCCTGAAAACAACATTGCCGACGGCAAACTGCCGTCGGCATTGTTGTTTTTTTGTTTACTCTACGGTCACGGATTTGGCGAGATTTCTCGGCTTGTCTACGTTTCGTCCAAGCTCGTTTGCGGCGTGGTAAGCCAACAGCTGCAAGGCGCAGGAAACGGGGATGATGTCAAGCTCCCCGCAGTGCGGCAGCACAACGGCGCGGTCGGGCGAAGCATCGTCCGACATGGCGTCGGAGACGGTGAACAGCAGCGTTTCGGCGCCCCGCGCTTTTACCTCCTCGACGTTGGACATGGTTTTTGAGAACAGCGCGCCGTCGGTAGCCAGCGCGACGACGGGAGTGCCCGACTCAATCAGAGAAATCGTGCCGTGCTTCAATTCTCCCGCAGCGTAGGCGTTGGCGTTTATGTAGGAAATTTCTTTCAGCTTCAAGGCTCCCTCCATAGCAGCGGCGTAGTCCTGTCCGCGACCGATAAAAAACACGGACTGCGCTCTGCAAATGGATTTTGCCGCGGCTTTTAGACTGTCGTCAAGTTTAAGCGTTTCCCGCACGGCGCGGGGGACGTTCAGCATGGCGTTTACGTAATGCTCCTCGCAAGCGGGCAGCGTTCCGCGAGCCTTGCCCAGCAAAAGCGCGACGGCAAACAAACACAGCACCTGCGTTGTGTAGCCCTTTGTAGTGGCAACGGCAATTTCCGTGCCCGCGCGTGTGTGCACCGTCTTGTCGGCTTCTCTCGCAATGCTGCTCAAAGGGGTGTTTACGACGGCGAGAGTCGCCGCTCCCTTTGCTTTGGCGTGCCGCAGCGCAAACAGGGTGTCCGCGGTTTCCCCGCTCTGACTTATAAACAGGGCGAGAGTTTTTTCGTCGCAAAGTACGTCCCGATAGCGAAACTCTCCCGCAAGCTCGGCTTCGGCGGGAATACCCGCCAGCCGTTCGATGAAATTTTTTCCCGCGACTCCCGCGTGGTATGCCGAGCCGCAGCCGATTAGCTTGACGCGGTTAAAGGCGTTTGCTTCCTCATCCGAAAACAAAATTTTTTTCAGCCGTTTTCCGTCTGTAAACTGAGCCGCCGCGTCGGTTAGACAGCGGGGCTGACTGAATATTTCTTTTAGCATAAAAAACGGGAAGTCGCCTTTTTCCGCGTCGCCGCCGCATTCTCCCGTCGGTTTGAAGCTCGGTGCGGTTCTGTTGCCCTGTCGGTCGAACAGCTTGATTTCTCCTTTGCGCAGCACAGCGACGCTGTTTTCGTCGGGGATGCAGCATTGCTCGGCAAAGCCCGAAAGGGCGGGAATGTCCGAAGATACAAACGAACAGCCTTTGCCGCAGCCTATTGCAAGTGAGGAGTCTTTTCGCGCCGCAAAAACGCAGTCGGGAGCACGGGAGGTTATTATTGCAAGGGAAAAAGCGCCTTCCAACTCGGAAACTGCGCGTCTTATGGCTTTAAGCACGTCTCCGTCGTAAAAGTATTCCAACAGCATGGGGACAACCTCGCTGTCGGTGTCCGAGACTAAGGAAAAGCCTTTTTCGGAAAGAAACGCTTTTAAGCCCGTGTAATTTTCTATTATGCCGTTGTGCGCAACGGCAAACATGCCGTCGGCTGACAGAAAAGGGTGCGCGTTGAGGTCGGTTGCCTTTCCGTGGGTTGCCCAGCGCGTGTGTCCTATGCCTACGGAAGAAAGCGGAGGCGCGGATTGATTGAGCTTTTTTTCAAGACGGGAAAGACTGCCCGCCGACTTGCAAAGCCAGATTCCCTTTTCTCCGTTTACGGCAATCCCGCTGCTGTCGTAGCCTCTGTATTCGAGTTTTTTTAATCCGGCTGCGATTAAAGGAACTGCGGGGGTTGAGCCGCTTACTCCGAAAATTCCGCACATATCGTCCTCCGAAAAATAATCTATAATTTAAGATATGTGCTTTTGTTTCGGTTTGCCACCCGAGGCGCTTATTTGAAAACATGAAAACAAGCCGCGGCGGACTTGCATCGCATTGCGGATTTGTATGCCGATTCGATAGGAGAGGCGGTGATTTTTTGTTTTTCATTTTGCCGAGCAAAAAACAGCAACAGTTTAAAAGCAAAAGTCGGGAGAGGATTCCCGACTTTTGCTTTATTTAAAATGTAAAGAATAAAAAACTTTGTTTCTCGGATTTTCGAGCGGAAAAAGACAGGAAACAGGTACAGACGGGTTAAGCTTTGCTTTTATCTGCTGAGCAAATATTTTATTATCGCGTCCGCCAAATACAGTCCCGCAACCGCCGGCACGACTGCTCCGCTCGGTATGAATTTTTTTCCGTCCGAGCTTTGTACGGAGTCCCGCGCGGGCGCGGGCTGCTCGGGCGACCAAATTACCGTTAGCTCGTTTACGCCTCTTTTTTTCAGCTCGGCGCGCATTTTTCGCGCCAAAGGGCACACGGACGTTTCGGATATGTCCGAAACCCTGATTAGGGAGGGAGCGGTTTTCTTGCCTGTTCCCATGCAGCTCACAAGTTTTACGCCCGCGTCGCGGCTTCTTAAAGCAAGCTCCAGCTTGCCGGGAAAAAAGTCTATTGCGTCGGCAACGGCGTCATATTGTTTCAGGTCTATTGCGTCGGCGTTCTCCGGGGAGTAAAACAGCTCGTGCGCGGAGACAATCAACTCCGGATTGATTTCTTTGAGTCTTTTGACTGCCGTTTGCGTCTTTTTCTGTCCTACCGAAGAGGACAGTGCCAAAAGCTGTCTGTTTATGTTGGACTCGTCTATATAGTCGGGGTCGATGACGTCCAGCGCGCCTATTCCGCTTCGGGCGAGAGCTTCGAGAGCGTAGCCTCCCACGCCGCCCAGACCGAAAACCGCCACGCGGCTGTTTTTGAGTTTTTCAAACGCTTCGTCGCCGAAAAGCGCGCGCGAGCGTATAAATCTGTCGCTCATTTTTATTTCCTTTATTCTGTGCGCAGCGCGACAACGGGATCCTTTTTAGCCGCCGCGCTTGAAGGGAACAATCCCGACAGCAGCGTTAAAACGACGCTTACGCACACCATTATCACCGCTTCGTACCAAGGGAAAACGGCTATGGCGGCTATTGCGCTGACAGAGCTTACTATCAGGTTGACGACAAGACACAGAGCGTAGGTTACGCCTATGCCGATTAGACCGGAGGCAAGCCCGATAATAAAGGTTTCCGCATTGAACAGATAAGAAACGTCGCGTTTTCTGCCGCCCAACGACCGTATGACGCCTATTTCCTTTGTGCGCTCCACAACCGAAACGTAGGTTATTATGCCTATCATCACGCAGGACACCACGAGAGACAGCGCGGTGAAGCCTATCAGCGCATAGGTAACCACGTCGATGAAATCGTTTATCATAGAGATGACAAGCGAAAGATTGTCGGCGTAGGTTATGTCGTCGCGCTCCGCCGCGGTTATGAGTTTGCCGTTTACCACGATATCCTCGTCGGAGTTCCAGCGGTCGAGATAGGCGATGACGGCGTCCTTATGCTCGAAATTGACCGGATAGACGGACAGAGATGAGGGGAGCTTGACGCCGCCCAGCTGTTGAAGCGTAAGAGTGTAATACTCGTCGGGCGCGTTTCCGCTTCCGCCGCCGCCCATGCTGCCCATGAGCGCCGACATTGCGTTGGGCGTGCCCACAAGCCCCGTCTGATTTTCGTGTGTTTCGCCCAGATAAGTGTAGGAAAAATCAAAGGTTATGCCTGTGGGGATGCCGTTGTAAACAAGACTTGTAAAATTCTTTTCGCCTTTTTCGTTGAGATACGAGACGATTGCGGAGTTTTCGTTCTGCGCCAAAGCGTTCTGCGCCAAAGCTTCGGTATAATAAAAGCCCGCAGACATACAGCCGTATGAAATATCCTCCTTGGGGCGCAGTATGCCCGTAACCGTCAGTTCTATGCCGTTTTCAAGTCCCTCGCCGTAAGCACGATAGGTGAAAGGGGAAAACGGATTGGCGGACGCGAGGAAAATTTCATCGTTGGGATACCACACGAAGGAACGCCCGACAAGCTCGTCATAAGAAAAGCGTTCCTTGTCGAGAGACTCGTCGTACAGAGGGTCGTCCGAAGCTTTGTAAACGAGATTCATAAACTCCTCCTGCGAGTAGTATCCGAGCTGAGCCAGCAGCAGGTCTGTCAATTCGGTGTTTTTGTTTACCACTATCATTACTTCGTCTGCGGCGTGCGCAAGCCCGCCCTCAATCAGGTCGTATTGCTCCGTCAAATAAGCGTCGTCGGAGGGAGCCTGCCTGAAATTTTGCGTAAGATTGGTTACGTATGTGGCGTACTGAGCAAATTTCGTTTCTTTGAGCACGGCGGTGTAAATCGTCCTAATCGCGGTCAGAGACATGTTCTGCGCCTGCCCGTCGTGCTCGGTTTTGAAATCGGTGTAAATGTTGTTGCCTGCGTCAAGCCCGAAATCCAGATGAATGGCGGCAGCGTCCTCGCGGGGGAGAGCCTTTACGAAATCGACGTAGTCCTGCGTGATGTTGTTTGTTATCACCAGATTGTCCGCCATGCCCGAGCGCTTTACCAGTGTGTCAATCAGAGAGTTTACGTTGACAAATCCGTTTTCTACAATCAGTTCGTTTTTTTCCGACGGCGTCATAGAGGACATGAGCGCGCTCATGTCGAAGGTGGTCTCCTCGATGGTTATGGGATTGCCCGAAAGCATATCGTTCTGCATTGTGCGGATGTACGACTGCACTCCGTATGAAATTGCGAGAACCAGAGACACGCCTATTATGCCTATGGCTCCGGCAATGCTTGTCATGACCGTGCGCCCTTTTTTTGTAAACAGATTTTGCGCAGACAGCCTGAACGCGGTGCCGAAGGACATTTTGGCTTTTTCTTTGCCGGTGCGCTTGTCGGCTTTTCTTTTGCCCGCGCGTGGAGTCGATTCGGCTTTTTTGTCCGAAGGCTCGCGTCCGTCGTCCGCCGTTGCAGGCAACGATTCCTCCGCCTTGTGCTCCTCCTTTTCTTCCGTCAGGGAATAGGGGTTTGTGTCGTCGGTTGTTTTGCCGTCCAAAAGCTTTATGATACGGGTGGAGTATTTTTCGGCGAGCTCGGGATTGTGAGTGACCATGAGGACAAGCTTTTCATGCGCAATTTCCTTGATTAACTCCATGATTTGAACGGAAGTCGCCGTGTCAAGCGCGCCCGTCGGTTCGTCGGCAAGCAAAATATCGGGTTCGTTGACCAAAGCGCGGGCAATAGCCACGCGTTGGCATTGTCCGCCCGAAAGCTGATTTGGCTTTTTGTTGTACTGACCTTCCAAACCCACCCTGTCCAACGCGCGCTTGGCACGTCTCGTGCGTTCGGCTTTGCCTACGCCCGCTATGGTTAAAGCCAGCTCGACGTTGCCCAATACCGTTTGGTGGGGGATTAAATTGTAGCTTTGAAACACAAAGCCTATCCTGTGGTTGCGGTATACGTCCCAATCGGCGTCGTTGAAATGTCGGGTGCTCTTTCCGTTTATGAACATTTCGCCCGACGTGTATTTGTCCAAACCTCCGATTATGTTGAGCAGCGTGGTTTTGCCGCAGCCCGACGGTCCCAGCACGGATACGAATTCGTTTTTTCTGAATGCGAGGTCGATGCCGCGCAAAGCCGCCACGGTGGTGTCGGCTACCTTGTAATCCTTTGTTATGTTTTCTAATCTAAGCATTTTTTCTCCGTAAATTTGTCAGCCGCTTGTCTGTACGGCAGCGTGATTGCAACAGTTCCTTCGATTTATTTATTTTATTACGTTTTTGCTTCGGTGGCTACTTTTTTTCGCGTACTCTTTCAAGTTTTTTGTCGATAAAGCAATATAATTTGTTTTGAAGAAAAGCGCCGTCCGCAAATTGGCAGAACGTATGTATTGAAGTATAACACTACTCTAATATATGAAACATAGCTTATCACACGGACGGGCGGTCTGTTGACGGATAACGGCGGTATATAACTTTGACATAAGCAAAGATATTTCCGTAATCAAATTTGCGGGAGTATAAAAAAAGCCGCCTACACTCATAGAGATTGCAGACGACGGGGGATATTTCCCTTCTAACACAAGACAATTTGACTTTCATGTTCAGGTCTAGTATAATTATAAAAAACAACGGAGTTATGATATATGCCCTCATCGCAACTTTTAATTTTGGGGAATGGATTTGACCTGCATTGTGGATTAAAGTCGTCTTATAAAGATTTTTTTCAAAGCTCAATTCTTGATAATATTGGCGTACAATACGGTTTGCGACAAAAGAAAGCGGAAGCAATAGGTTTTTGGGAAAATTTGTTAAATGAATACTATAAAAAATTTGGAAATGATAATTATAGATGGTGTGATATTGAAACAATTATAAAAGATACCGTTTTGACAATTGAAGAAATTGCTTTTAATGCTATAAAAAGCGTTAGGCAAGGCGAATCGCTTGAAGTAATAAAAACCATCAAAGAATTTTTGTATAAAATTTGTATGTCTTTCTATTTTTCTTTATTACAAAGGAACATTTGTTCGGACGATGAAGCATGTTCTTTACTTATAAATCATATTTTACAGGAATTAAATAAATTTGAGAGAAGATTTTGCAAATACATTAAAGATAATATTGTTAATCCTAAAAACGAGAATGAATTTAATACACAATATATCGTTAATGCGATGAATTTATTAAAAACTTTAACAGGTTTTACTGATATCCAATTTGAAACAATTGACGATATTATAAAGCGTCAGGAAAAAGCATACGATAAACCACTTTCACCAACGATGTGTCAATCTGATTGGAGAGAGAAACGTATATTGTCGCATGAATTTGCAAATTTACGTTCAGTCAATATATTGAGTTTTAACTATACCGCTTTGTTTGATATTTTAGGAGTTGACAGCCCGTGTTTGTATAATAACGTGCATGGCAAACTTTGCTTGAATAAATGTTCAAGAGACTGTACGTCTTGCAATATCATATTTGGTATAGATGATTCAATAATTCAATCGCATGAGAAAAATTTTGAACTACATAAATTCAGTAAAACATACAGAAAAATGCTAAATACTAATGCGGAAACTTGTATTCTGCCGAAAAAAAATAATCGGTTGATTGAAATAAAGTTTTACGGGCACTCACTTAGTGAAGCCGATTACTCTTATTTTCAAAGTATCTTTGATTATTATAATATATATGAAAATAACAAAGTTAGTTTAATATTTTATTATTCAAAAGGTTTTGAACAGACGGACGAAGTTTATCGGTTAATCAATACCTATGGAAAAACATTGATTAATAAAGAACAGGGCAAAAACTTAACTCATAAATTGCTTTTAGAGAACAGGTTGAAAATTGTAGAAATTCCATAATCAATAACAATAGAAAAAAGCAACGGTAAATCCGTTGCTTTTTTCGTTATTTGTATGCCACAAAGCCCGAAATACCGCCGACGAAAATATATTCCGTTTTTAGGTGTTCAAACTCTGTCGACACTGGTGGAGATGTTCCATCCAAATCCGAACCTAATTCCGCGTTGATTTCGTCTATCGTGGCCGTCTTTGAGCCGTCCTTATAGTTAAACGTGAATACTACCTTGTCGTCATAGACGAATACTGCATTCACAAAGCTCTCGACGAGCCGCTTTCGGCTTGCAACGTCCGTCAAATCGGTATCGCGGAATTTGCTTATCCAAAAGGCGATGTGCTCTTTCGTGATCTTCGGCTTTTGCAGTTCCTCGCTGTAAATGGCGACTTTGATCTCTTCTCTTTCCTGCTCCAATGCTTCCAACCTCTCCTTCGTGGAGGGAGTAAGAATGCCCTGCTGTATGGCGTTGAGCATATTCTGTATGCCGGTTTCGATTTCTTTCAGACGAGCATTGAGCTGCGGCAGTTTGGAGTTCTCTTGCGCAAGAATGTTCAAGATCGCATCGGCAATGTGGTCGATGAGTTCGTCGTCCATGACAATTTTCATGATATAATGAATGACGGCGTCTTCGATCCAATCTTTCTTTACGGGCTTTTTGTCGCATCCCATCTTGCGCTTGGCGTGGGAACACTTATAATAGCGATGAACGGTTCCCGTATGGCTCTTGCCGCTTTCTCCGACCATGAACGTGCCACATTTACCGCAAAACAATCGCGTTGTCAAGATGTAGTCGTCCTCCGCTTTGCGCATGGCGGGGGCCTTTTGATTCCTTGCCATGATCTCCTGCACGCGGTTGAACAGCTCTTCGGAGACGATGGGCGGAATGGCGTCGGGAATGATCATATCGCGGAATTTGTACTCTCCGATATACCGCCTGTTTTTGAGAAGGTAATGGACGACGTTGAGCGTGATCTTGTTTCCCTGCGTTGTGCGGATGCCGCGCCGCGTCAGGTCTTTGGCAATGTCGGTCATTCTTTCGCCGTCGGCATAACGGGTGAAAATTTCCACGACGACGGGAGCGGTCGTTTCGTCGATTTCCAGGCGTTGGTCTTTCATGCGATAGCCGAATGTCAGACCGCCGCCGTTCATCTTGCCCTTTAAGGCGTTTTCCGTCAAGCCGCGCCCGATTTTTTCGGAGAGATCGACCGAATAATATTCTGCCCAGCCCTCAAGCATCGATTCGAGCAGTACGCCTTCGGGACCTTCGGAGATGTTCTCCTTTGCCGATATGACCTTTACGCCGTTCTTTTTGAGGATGTTTTTATAGTAGGCGGAGTCGTAGCGGTTGCGGGCGAAACGGTCGAGTTTCCAAACAAGCACGGTATCGAACAGCTTGCGATAGCTGTCTTTGATCATCCGCTGGAATTCGGGGCGGTTGTCCGTCTTTGCAGAGAGCGCGCGGTCTATATATGTACCGAACACGGTAATGCCGTTCCGCTCGGCAAATTCCATGCACTCGCGGATCTGACCTTCGATGCTCTCCTCTCTTTGGTTGTCACTCGAATACCGAGCGTAGATGATTGCTTTCATAAAACCACCTTAAAGTGACGCTATAACTGAATATAAATTTATAACGTACTTATTAAAAATCGCAATAATTGTATTGCAGTCTTCTTCACCGTAAATTTCCGCAGTTGGATGATCTATATCATTTCTATATCTTCTAATTATATCGAATATTGTTTCGAGTTCCGTCATGGATTCTATACCATGAGTTTTAAAATAGGTTAAATCATGAGTTTTAATAAATTTAACAAATTCTTCCAGCCGTCGCTTTGCTCCACGAGCATTGATAACATTATTTTGATATGAAGTTAAATCTGAAGAATGTTGTATTGCTACACGGTTTCCATATTTTTTACATAGAGAAATTAGCAAGTCTTCATAATAAGTACCCATCATAGATAAAAAGGCAAGGTAGCATTCATTAATATAGCAACATATCGCTTCGTGTAAGTATGTTTTTTGCTCGTCAGAAAAATGCGAGTTCCTATCTATTATTGTTTTAAAATTAACAAAAGGATCATATGTAGGAATGTAACTAGGGTGAAATACTTGATTTTTTATAATTGGCTGTTTTAAATACTTTTTATTTTCCTTAACAAATGTATTATTTCTCCACAAACATTTTGCTTCAAGTTGATCAAATAAAGATTTATGCTCAGATCTCAATATAATCTCACTATTATTAATAATAGATTGCGCCGAGCTTTCTCTAAATATAAACAAATCTATTGGCGGATAACCTGATTGAAAAGTTAATAGAGCTGTTTTATCTATGCAAGGATTGTCAGAGGATAGCGTAATGAGTAAATCAATATCAGAGCGTTTGCTATTTGTTTGATAACCACGCGAGCCAAAAATATGTACGCTATCGATGTTTGGAAATTTTTTTGCTAATTTCTTAATAAATTTCTCAACGCTAAAATCAATTATATCGTAACGATATTGATTAGTACCCATACAAAAATACCTCGATTAATTTAGTTAATGACCCACTTGATCACATATAATGAATCCGCTGAATAATTTGTCAATCTTTTAGTAAACCTATCTCTTGGGCTTTCGCTCTAATACTGAGCAGAGATGATTCCTTTTTGGATTTTCTTTAAAATACCCAGTGCTCCTTCTCGCATAATTCTAAAATATTTATGCAGTCCAAATTAAATTTTTGGCACACTTGCGGTATCTTATTGGCTTTTTGCTTATTTTCTTCTGTAATAATTATTAAATCATACTTCATCGCAGTTGCTATTAAAAACGCATCGCCCGATGAAGTCCCAGACTTTTCTGTAAAAGAAATCAATTTTGGGCATTCAGTAACAATCTTTTTTACATTTCTTTGTATATCATCATCTATTTCTATAACTTTACAATTTAAAGATCTCAGTAATTTCCTTATTTCCTTGTCTTTGACTTCATCGTATATTTCAGAGCATACAACTATTTCCTGATTCCTTATAAGTTCATCAATCTTTTCCCATTGACTTTTATGTACAGTTCTGCGGTGCAACTCATTAGGTTTTTGAGAAAGAATGGCAGAGGTATCAATAATATATCTATATGGAGTAGGGAATAAACTTAGTTGCTCCATGTACCTGCCTCCTTTAAGAACACATCTACCTTATCTAGTTTGATACCCAAATGATTTGCAAGATCATATTTGGAATACATATCTGCGGCATATCCCAAATAAAGTGCTGTGCAAATAGATGCACTTGTCCGGTCTATTGCTATTCGCCCCATATCTGGTGGAAATGAAGTAGAGACGCCATTTACACGATTTATTCTATTTTGCGCGCGCTGTTTTTCAAGCTCTTCCAATAATATTTTACTATACGCCTCGTAAGCATTTCTGTCTATTTTACCTATATCAAGAAGTCTGCGAACTATCACCTCTTTGCTCACCGAAAATGTGTCCGCCATACGCTTAATATCTGTAAGATTATATGGGCTATTACAATTCTCATTTAAAAGCAATACGTTAAGAGTGGTTTCCGGTACTAACAATTCGCCTGCAACAGCATTGCAAAATATTTCTTCTGATAATGTTGCAAAAGAACTATAATTATCGTTGCAAAGCGACGGCTCTCTCTTGATTATGTGAACTAGCTCATGAATAACGCTAAAAGATTTTGCTGGATACCTATCATCTGCATTTAATCCTATGATTGGTTGCTTGTTGTTAAAGATTGCGAATCCGCGTACTGTGTCAACAGGAATTCCGTTAAAACAATGGACAAAAACGCCTTTGTTTTCTACTTTGTTGCGTAGATATAAATAAAATTTTCTTGCGGTTGGTAGATTAAATTGCTCTTCAATGCGCAAATCCAAATATTTTCTTATTTCATCTGCCCACACTTTTGGATCGTTTGAATTCGTAGAGGGAGGTGTAATATATGAAAAATTAGGAATGCCCAACTCTTTATTTGTTTCCATAAGAAAATCAAAAGCAGTTAAAACATCAATAATTGCTATATTAATTGCGCTATTATCATTGCAAGCAGTATTCATTACTGTGCGCATATTCTTAAACGAGGGTATGGATTTCAGAGGAATATCTTTAGAATCCATATATAAACTTGCAAATGGTATATGCAAACAGTCAGCCAATGTTTTAGCCTGAACGATAGAGGGCAACAGCTTATCATTAATATCTAGCCATCTTTTTATTTTATCAATTGAATACTTTGATTTCTGCGCTAGAAAATCAATGGAAACGCCTTTACCATTACATATAAAAATTAAAGTTGCCTTATTGATAAGCGCAAAATTAGTAGCCAATTTTTCACCTCAAAGCTTATTTTCTATCTCATAACCGTACCACAAATTTGGTGCTACCGTAGAGGCAAAAGCCGCTTCAAATATGCGGTAAAGGTTGCCGTACGTCAATCCCTTCTCGATTATAGTCGTTATCTCGCTTGTCTGTAAAGGTATAATTTTCATACCCTCAACGGAACGTATGCCATCAGATGAGTAATAGGGATTATTCTTCCTCATCCTGAAATCCGAAACCACATTAACGTGAAGATATGTCGTTGCGAATAAGCAATATGCCTGCTCATCGGCGTGGGATAAGAGGTAATCCCCTAAATGTCTCGAAACGGGCTCCATCTCCATGCGGCGTTGATTTGTACTGCTTGCAAGCGTCGCCTCCAAAAGAAGGGTGTGTGCAGGATAGTCTTCCGTCGCCTCGTATTTGTAGGTAATGTCCTCATGTCCGCCCGCGGCATGAGTTACAGGCAGCAGATCCGCATCAAGCGATAAGTTCATATAGTCAAGAATTTTGCCTTGCCTTCCGGAAATCTTATACCACGCGATAGCCAGCACATACTCAAAGATAGTAGGGACATCTGCATTGTTCGTTACTATAGTTTGAATATCGCTATCACGCCTATTTTCAAATGCGGACATGAGGGAGATAATATTTTCGTCCGTGAATTTGCGGTCAATCATCGCATTGAATCGTTCATAACGTTCTCTATCGACAAAAGTCTGTACGTCATACAAATTACGAACTTGAACACCATATATTTCTTCAACCTTGGCAAATATCTGATTTTCGGTTATCTGCGTCCCAACAATCGATTCCAACGAGGTGTTTTTCTCCAGATTGTCATCTGATGTATAGGCTAAATCTGTAAGACGTTCTTCGGCAATTTTGAAGAAACAATTCGGGATTATATCAAACTTGACTTTACCGTCTTGGAACAATACGGTATCAGTCGTTTTGAAGTAACGTCTGTTAAGGTCAAAATAATCCGATAGAGTGCTCTTTGCCTTAAATAAATGCAGAAGTTTGAAAAATTCGGTTTTGAACTCTGTTTCATCTGCGCAGTTAAAAATGCGGGCGCGGCTATTCACGGTGGCAAAGCCGTCTCTATTGACTCTGCTTGTCAAGGTCGTATTGAAAAGATACTGTTTCCAAAGGATCGAACTTTTGCCGCTGACTGTTTTTACCGTGTTAAATAAATTTCTTGTAGCCACATCAGAACGGGTAGCAATGACGGCCTGTAGTGCCTTATACAACTTAAAATACGGCTTATCATAAATACTGCTCTTGCGATTCATGCCGACTTCTGTAATGACCTCTTCGGTAACATCGTTCGCAAGCAGTATATCAAGTGCTTCTCGGTAATTCGGCATATCCATAAGGATATCGATTATCGTTTCATCGATAGTAGCGTTGCCGCTCCGAATCTTTTCAATGCTGTCAAATATATCTCGGGTTTTTGCCTCGTCGATTGCAAGAGGCAAAAGGTATGTAAACTCATCAAACGACAACTCACCTAAATGATTGAGTGCCATGATCAGGATAATGTAAGGCCGCACATAGCTGCTATTGATAGGTAAATGGACTTTAAGAAGCTGTTTCTGATACAGAAAACTGTCCGCCGGAATTTGAAGCAGATTATTAGTATTGAAGTTAGCGGTTAATGCTATCTGCAATAATGCAGCACCGGCTTCTGTGAGCCTGCGCTCATTGTTTATAAGGCCGAGATCCACAAGGCCGGATGTCTTTTCTCTTGCGTCTTTTGCTTTTCTCGGAGCATCGCCTTCAATGAAGCCGTTTTCTTTAAGAAATTCATAATACACAATCTGCACCGGTTCATTTTCAGACCACCGCTGATTTGAAAAAGCAGGATTAGCCCAAAAATCGCGCAAAAGTTCAAGCTGTTTTTCAATCTTTCTATTAAACTCGACCATTCGGAAACTTGTTGTTCCAAGCGACCAACAATAGCTTTTATATGTGGGCATTTTGATTTCCTCAATTACTATCTATTTCTTCCCAGGTTCTATTTTTCATTTGTTCAGCAATTTCCTCTGCTGAACAGTTGATAGGCAAATTAAACTGTGAAAGATAAAATTTTTTTCTCCCATATAAAGCCCGTTTGCTCGATTTTGTGAAATTTTCTACGGGAACAAAGGATTCTACCAAAAAGTAACAGTGGGGGATACTTGTATTATCGTAAAGGTTTTCCTGATGATCTATCGCTTTTTCCACGCGCGTTTTTTCTTCGTCTGATATAGCACATTTGTGCGGAACAAGACCTTCCATAAAAATACTACCATTTGGCTGCTTAAATCCCTTTACGACTTTTTGAATTTTTCCTATATATTTGATGCTTTTTGATTGATACAATGCTAAATATCTGAAACCTTCATAACGATGTTCAAATTTATCAAAATAGATACTGATATCAGGTTGAATATTAAAATCCATCGTTGAACCAGCTAGTCTCACCATGATTGTGTTGTTGGTATCGTCAATAAGGTTTTCAGCGGTACAGTATTCTCGGTATTCATCTAAAAGCTCGATAAGTTCAAAATCCCGTCTTTCATCACAATGGCTTTTTATTGTCTCATATAAATCCATATAGGTTATACGGATAACATATTTGATTTTTGTTTTGATAGAATCAACAATATTTTTGTCATTTTCGCTAAACGATGGAGCAAGCAAAACCAAGATTTTTTCACTGTTATCAGTTTGAAAAGCGTTGAGGTGTCTCTCTAACTGATTCTGCGAAAAACCTTTACGTTTCTCTTTTGCTTCAACTATCAGTTCAAATCCTTTCTGCCGTATACAAAAATCGGGCACGCTTTTATTTCCTCTTTCTTGAGTCACAAAGGAAGGTAAAAAGTTATCGGATTCATTGTCTGTCCAGAACGATAAGACATTGTAGAATATCTTTTGATTGTAAAAATATACACGTTTTAACAGCAAAAGTGCATTGCTTGAATGAGCATTTTCCTTTGTGTAGTATCTTTGAAAATAATAAGCTTCACTCATGCTTTAGCTCCCTATCAATAGTTTACGATCAGCACTTCTTCTGCCTTAGAAGTTTTATCTTTTGTTTGATAATTTGAATTTGCGTAGTTATAATCGAGGTAAATCACGCGATAACGGTCAACATTCCTATCAATCCAGTCGAGAAGTATCTTATTCTCTTTCCCCTTGGAATGAAGAACATTAGAAAGCGCAAAGCGTATTCCTCGTTCATTCAGATTGTCAAGATAGGTAAGCAGCTCTTTTTCAAGCGTTTCGTTCCAGCCGTCCTGCTCGTTATACGTAGCACAAGTGATCAGATACGGCGGATCGGCATAGACAAAGGTGTTCTCATTCCAATCGTCAGTCGGAAGATCTCTGAAATCATGGCTTGCAAAACTATAATCACCGCTCTTTAATCGGTCGATAAAAGTCGATAACTTCTCACGCATCTTTTTATTGAAGTCGCGTTTTCCGACAGGGAGATTAAATTCACCCTTGCGATTGAAACGGATTTGATTATTAAAGGCATAGACAATCAGGACGTACAGCGTAACATAATAGTTATACTCTAAATTGGTATGATGATTAAAATCATCTCTTAATTTAAGATAACGAGAACTATTATATGCAGCAAGTCCTTCCGCGCTATTGCAACCGTAAAAATCGTACCCGTACTTTTCCGTGTTGGAAAGGCCGTACTTTTCTATAATCGCGTCGATCGTATCAAAAGTTACTTGCTTGTCGAGATTTTTAAATGTTCCAAACATATACCGAAGAAGCTCGTTATTGTCATTAAAAATAACGCGATTGCAAGGAACATTGATACCTACATTCCCGCCGCCACAGAATAAATCGACAAACCTATCTATATCCTGCGGGAAATGGGGCAGTATCTGGGGCAAAAGCTTGTATTTTCCTCCCGTATAATTGAGGGGGGATTGGATAAGCTCTTTTTGCTTGTAGTCATAGCACTCACAAAGGAATAAACGCTCTTCATTCCCTGTAATGTTTGATTTCCCGGCACTGAACGCCCTGTAGCTTTCCGAAAAGACCTTTACGCGCCCCTTCCGTGATAGAATACGCATAATATCTGCGTCACTAATTTTGGCATTGGAACGGTCATTACCTTTTGTCGCCATATTATTGTACGACAGCAGAATATATTTTGCCTTGATATGCGAAACAAGATCTTCAAACGCCTGTGCTGCGCTTGAAGTACAATAATCACTCTTGAGTTTTGAACGATCCATCTTTAAGGCAACGCCCGACACCTTCGGTTTTTCCCATCTTGCAACATTTTCCAGAAGATGGTATGAATCGCAGTATTGTCTTGAATTATACGGCGGATCGATATACACCAGATCAGCCTCTATGCGCTTAACCAACTCGTTGGCGTCTTCATTGTAGCATTGATTGTTTTCGTTATTATCATTGCTTGCCAAGGGGACAGCTAATTCAATATGGCGGCAGAATTCAGCATTGCGTATATAGGCATCGTAATGACCGCAGGTGTTTGCAATTTTATCCATTGCGTAGAGCAGCGAAGTGATCAGAATCGCACGTTCTCTGGCATTGATTTGATCACTTTTGTATTTGCTTTCTATATCCTCTCTGATAAAACCGATCTTACGGCAATCTTCGGCAGAAAAAAACGTATCGGAAAAATTTACCGACATATAATTTTCTTCGTCCGGTTGCACGGCGTTATAGAAGCAAACCAAGTCAATTATCTTTTCTTTATCGTATTTTTGTGAGCCGAACCATGCAACGTGACAAATGTAATTAAAGTAGAGTAAGTCATTCGTAATCAGCTTCTTATCTGAAAAAGCGGACGCAACAGAACCCGTCCCTGCAAAAATATCAGCAACAGTATTGATTGCGCTACATTCTCGATTTACCGTAGACTTGATAAAATCCAGCAATTTGTATTTGTTGCCGAGATAACGCCTATTATTGATTTGGGTGGTCTTGTAGGCGGGTTCCGAAGCCGCCGTATTATCTGCCGGCGCTTCTTTCAGCATTGTTTTAAGCTGTGAAATGGATTTCTCATCCCAAACATAACGCCCGGTAGAAGTAGTAGGCAATTCGATCAGATGATGTTTTAACAGATAATAGAAAGTAGACCGGCTTATATTAAGCTCTTTCAAAATCTCATTAGACGACAACGCAGAGGGCATAGAACTTCTCCTTATGCAACTAACTTACACTGCTTTTTAGACATTATAGCATATATAGAGCCATTTTTCAAGAGTATTTCAGTAAAATACTAGAAAAATCGGATGCTAATGTTGATTCGCATCCATATCTTTCTTCCCTTTTATTATACTGCAACAAATATGACAAGTATAGGCATGTTAATAAAATTTCTCGGAGAAATTTACAAACATATGTTCTCATTTCTTTTGACAATGCCGCGCCTATATGATATAATGCAAAGTATATAGGCGAAAAGTTGCCTGTATTCTTTTGTCGTGCCTCAGAAGTGGCATGAAAGTATCTCCTTGTAATGAGGAGAATTGCGCGGAAGGTATGCGTTCCGCGTATGCGGAGCAAGTTCTCCGCGATGTTTTCGGCGCACCATGCGCCGCACCCGAGCCGTTTGAAAAGACGTGCGATGACAGGCTTTTTTAGTTGTACGCATTTTTAGAAAGTACGCCGTTGTCATCGCAAGTTTTAGAACGCGCCGTGATGGGCTTTTTTAAGTGTACGCTTTTTTCGGAAAGCATGGCCCTCAGCGGCGGAAACATCCCTACAACTTAACAGAATGGTTGACCACCATAGAGCGGAGAGAACCCGCTAAACAAGGTCAAAGTCGGTGACGAGGAAAGAGCAGTCAGCGGCTTTTTTGCGTCCTTTTTAAGCTATCGTACCCATAGCTCTTTGGCGTGGGTTAAAGATAGAAAATGCAATTTTGGGAGGTAAGTTATGAGAAAGCAAACGACGATCAGACCGCCGTAAAAGGGAAACCAAACGGCAAGTAACCGCCGCAAAATGGCAAGCAAAACACGGTCGAGCTTTTGAGTTCGACGAAGAAGTATAGCCCACTATACTTTGCAAGCAAAGTATGTGGGCTCTGCGAGGCTTTTTAACAGAAAAAATCAAAGGAGATAAATCTATAAGCTATTTAGTTTGTCACATGAAAAAGTATCACAAGACGGACATTGCGCCCGTCGAACAGGAGAACGAGCGAGATGAAACTTATCGGGCAAGCAACCCGCAAATCGATTGCAGGCGCACGAGCGGAAACTACCACATTGTCAAGCGACAGCGCAGCTATACGCAGTTCATCAACGATAAGATCGAAGCTCTTGACTTGCCTACAAAGATAAGAAAGGATGCCGTGTTGATGTGTTCCTTCGTCGTGGGGTCAGACAGAGAGTTTTTCGACAGGCTATCGCCGCAAGAGCAATGGCAATTCTTTGCCGAATGCACCCGCTTCTTCGCGGAGCGGTACGGAGAGGGCAACATCATCTCGGCGGTCGTCCACATGGACGAAACCACGCCGCACCTGCACTTGAATCTGATTCCCATTGCGGGCGGCAGGCTGTGCGCGAAGAATCTGTTTGACAGGAAGGCGCTTACCGCATTGCAGACAGACCTCTATCGGGAAGTCGGCGCAAAATGGAGCTTGCAGCGCGGCAAGGAAGGAAGTCAGGCAAAACATCTTGATACGGCGGAATTCAAGGCGAAGAAGATCGTCGAGCAGGCGCACGGACAGGCAAAGAACATCATTGCCGAAGCAGATCACAATGCCGAGGTGAAAATCGCGCAAATCCATGCGGACGGCATCGTTTCGCAGGCGGAGCAAACCGCGGAGAAAACAAAGCAGCAAGCGCAGGAGTATCTGGACGGCATTGTGCAGAGCATCGAGGCGGAGCGCAGCAAGCCCGCACCGAAGCGAAAACGGCAAGCCGAGGAGGAGCTTTCTGCCCTCCGCACGGAGAACGCCGCTCTGCGGCAATCGAAGGCTATCGCCGACCGCGATCGCAGCGACCTCTTCGAGCAGTTGCAGAAAGCCGAACGGCGCGCCAAAGGCAAAGAGCAGGCGTTCGGGATGGTAAGCGATATGATTGCCGCCTACCCCGATGAGTTTGACGCTTTGTTAAACAAATCGCGGGCAAAGAAAGCAACTCCCTATTATAAAGGGAACAGCCGCGGCTACGACCGCGGCGGAAAGTAAAACTGAATAACCGAATACAAGGAGAAAAGCTATCGAGCAAATTACATAACAACGGGGAATGACGAGAAGGAAAAACAACACGGGGATACCGCAATACGAGATCGATTCGTTGGCTCGCGCGTTTATTCCTGCGATCATGGACTTTTTCAACAGCGAAGAAGGCATGCGAGAGTTTGAAGAATGGAAGGCTCAACGCGCACGCAAAGACAATTAAATATCAAAGAATAAGGAAACATCCCATTGAATTTCACGGGATGACCGCTCTGACGGTTTACGGAAATCCGCGCAAAACATAAAGCGGATTGAGTATATGATTTTTTCTATATAATCAGACAGGTTGCGCCGAACATCACAAACCTTGAACAACGGCACGAGGGGCTTGCGGAGATTTCGCAAGCCCCTCGTTTTTATTGTTTCAGATAAACGACAAATCCGAACCAATCGGCTGTTGCCAAAAGGTTCGGATTATTTTGACTTGGTGGAGATGATGGGACTCGAACCCACGGCCTATGCGTTGCGAACGCATCGCTCTACCAGCTGAGCCACATCCCCGAGCTTTGATATTATAGCAAACGGAGAAAAAAAAGACAAACGATTGCGTGCATTTTTCCGAAAAAGTTTTGCAAAGCATTGAAGCCGTTTTGAGGCGGCGCGATTTGGAGCGGCTGTTGTTTTGCAAGGCGCGGTTTGCGCGCGGCGGGGGCTGCAAGTCGGACGCGCGTCGTCTCGGTTTTAAAAAAATACCGAACGAAATTTTAAGCGGTTGACAGGCAAATGCATTGCGGGCAAAGGCGGCTCGACAAATTACGACGAAAAAAGTCGGTGTAATTTTTACAAAAATATAAAAATCGACATAAAAACGTTTGACAAGGGAAAACAGATGTGGTATCTTATCATCACAGGAATGCAAGTTTTAAGACTGCTTTCCTTTACAACAGCCCGCACAGACATTGGTTTTTTTTCCGGTTTTTTTCATTGTTTGCCGGAGCAAATCCCCCTCCTTAATTTTCCAATGTCTATGTATTACACTTAAAAACCGCCTTCGGGCGGTTTTTAAGTTTTTATCCCGATTTATTTCAAGAATCAAGGAGAAGCACGAGCAAAATGAAGGTCACAAAAAAACAATTCAACACGAGAAAATGCTTTATCTGCGGCATGGAAAACGAGCGCGGAGTGAAAGCGCCCTTTTACGAAATGGAGGACAAGTCGGTGGTCAGCTACGTGACGTTTGACGAGCTGCACCAAAGTTATCCTGGCAGAGTGCACGGGGGCATAATTTCAGCCATGCTTGACGAGGTGGCGGGGCGCGCGCTGTGGACGTTGGAGCCGGAGGCGTGGGCGGTCACCGGTTCGTTAAACGTCAGGTTTTTCAAGCCCACCCCCTACGGAAAGCAGCTCAAAGCGGTTGGGCGCGTGACTAAAAACACGTCGCGAGGCTATGTCGGCGTGGCGGAGCTTTTCGACGGAAAAACTTTGCTTGCGAGAAGCGAAGGGACTTATTTCAAGCTGCCAGCCAAAACCATCGCGGACGTTGACGTGGAAAAGGAAACGGACGTATATATAGAGGACGGAGTCGAGGAAATAGACGTTTAAATTTTTCTCGGCGGTTTTATGCGGATTTTGACGAGCGCGAAAAAATTTTGGCGTAAAAAGAGTTTTGCGGCGAAAAATCTTGACAACACTTTGCGGTTGGCGTATAATCCGTTTCGTTCGTGAGGGAGTAGTTGGCGGGCTTTGACGTCCGCGACAAGTCAACACATCGGCCTAATGGTCTGGCTTGCCTTAAATGATGAGACTCAGGCGCGTTTTGCGCTTGAGTTTTTTTGTGGGGTTAGAATATTCTCTTCCGCGCATTACATAAAATATTTTAGCTCGGCGGTGTATCGGTATGAGTATTTGGTGGGTAATAATTCTGTTTTTATTGGGTCTTGCTCTGATTATCAAGGGCGGCGATTTTTTTGTCGACGCGGCTACGTGGATAGCGGAAGTTTCGGGCGTGCCGAAATTCGTCATAGGCGCGACGGTGGTAAGCGTAGCCACGACCTTGCCCGAGCTTCTTGTTTCCATTATAGCCACGGCGGAGGGAAATCTTGACATAGCGGTAGGCAACTCCGTCGGCTCGGTTGTCGCAAACATCGGGCTTATTATGGGCATATCAATGGTTTGTCTGCCTTCGGTGATGAAACGCAGGGACCTGCTCGGCAAGGGAATATTGCTTGTTGCGAGCATAGCCCTGCTATGGATTTTTTCGCTGGGAGGCAACCTTAATTTTTGGGAAGGAATAATAGTCCTGCTTATTTTCGGACTGTTTATTTTTGAAAATCTCCGCAGCGCCAAAAAGCACGAATTGAAGCCTTTGCCGACATCGGAGGGCGCGGCGGAGTTTTCTGCGGACGCTCAAAACGTGTTTGCCGAAACAAAGGTGGGCGCCGACGGAGGCGAAGCGTCCTCTGCGGGCGGAGGCGCGGCGGGTGTCAAGCGCGACAAGCGCACTATAACGGTAAACGTATTTAAATTTTTGTTCGGCACGGCTTTCATAGTCGCCGGCGCGCAGCTGCTTGTAACCTACGGCAGCGAGCTTGCAGTGCGCATGAACGTGCCCGAAAGCATAATCGCGGTCACCATGGTTGCAATCGGCACGTCGCTGCCCGAACTGGTGACGACAATCACGGCGATTGCAAAAAAGCAGGCGTCGTTGTCGGTAGGCAACATTATTGGCGCAAACATAATAGACCTGACACTTATTCTGCCCGTCTGTTCGTTTATCAGCGGCAGAAGCGGGCTTGACATAAACGCGCAGACGGTGTTTCTCGATATGCCCGTGTGTCTGGGATTCGTGCTCATTTCGGTCGTGCCGTCAATGATAACGGGGAAATTCGCGCGCTGGCAGGGCATTACCTTGCTTGCGCTCTATATCGGCTATATTGTTGTTCTGAGTACGGGTGTGCTGGGCTTTTGAACGAATAATTTACCGAAAGGCGGGACTCTGTTCCGTCTTTTTTTTGCGCCATGTGGCAATTTGAACGTCCGAGCGGGGCGGTGCGGCAGGGTATGTGGTTCAAAAGATTGTTTATTTGCGGCAATTGGGTTATAATGGAAGCATGGACAAACTGATGTTGCTGGACGGAAACAGCATTTTCAACAGGGCTTATTACGCACTGCCCGTTTTGAACGACAAGGGCGGCAAAAATATAAATGCCGTGTACGGGTTTATGAATATTCTCGTCAAAGCCATGACCGAGCTAAACCCCACCCATATTGCGGTGGCGTTTGACAAGCGCGGGCACAACTTCCGCAAGGATATTTATCAGGGATACAAAGCGACGAGACGTCCCATGCCCGACGATATGGCAAGACAGATGCCCGTCTTGCAGGAGCTTCTTGCCGACATGAAGATAAAAACCGTAGACAGCGCGGGAGTGGAGGCGGACGACATTATCGGCACGCTTACAAAAAGATTCGGCGTGCCGACGCTGATTATCACTGGCGACAAGGATATGTTTCAGCTTGTGGACGAAAAGACGACCGTCCTGCTCACAAAGCGCGGCGTCAGCGAGACGGAAGCGGTGACTCCCGCGCTGCTGCTTGAAAACTACGGACTCAAAGCGGAGCAGGTTGTGGAGTACAAGGCGCTGCGCGGCGACGCCTCGGACAACATCCCCGGCGTAAAAGGAATAGGAGAAAAGGGAGCCGTATCGTTGCTTTTGGAATACGGCACGGTTGATAACATTTACGCGCATATCGACGAAATAAAGGGAGCGTTGAGAACAAAGCTTGTTGAAGGGAAGCAATCCGCCTACATGTCGCGCGAGCTTGCCACGATAAGGACGGACGCCGATATACCCTGTCGGTTTGAGGAGTGCGAGCGTCCCAAGGTATACGGAGCGGAGGTGAAAAAAAACTTCGAGTGGCTGGAATTCAGGAGTCTGCTCAAACGGCTCCCCGTTGTCGGGGATGTTCGGGAGCAAAAGCTTGAAACGGAGGTAATAAAAATCACCGATACGGAGGAGTTGAGACAGCTTGCCCGAAGGAGCTGCGATGAAGTGGCGATATTTATAGACGAAAACATTTACGTCAGCTTCGAGGACGGAAAGGAATATGAAATCCCCATCACGCACAACTTTCTCGACGGAATACGCTATCCCGAAGCGTTGGAGGCGCTTAAACCGCTGTTCGGAGGGGAAGGCGGCAAAATCGTTTACGACTCCAAAAGCATGAAGCATGCTCTGGACGAATTCGGTATAACCTTGTCAAACGTCAAATGGGACATAAGCATAATGCAGTATCTTGTGGAGTATCGGGCGTTTAAGGAGCTGAAGGCTCTTGTTGAAAGATACGAGGTCGCGCCGCACGCCTGCGGGTTGAGGCAGCTCAAAGAAATTCTCGCCGCCCAGATGGAGGAGGCGGGGGTAGTCAGACTTTATCACGAGATAGAGATGCCGCTTGCCGAGGTGCTGTTTGAAATGGAAAAGACGGGCGTTGCGGCGGACACGGAGGTTTTGAACAGGCTGGGCGCAGAGTACACTGCCGAAATAGAAAGCGTTTCGGAGGAAATTTATTCGCTGGCGGGGGAGAGGTTCAATATTTCAAGCTCCATGCAGCTTAGCCGTATTCTGTTTGAAAAGCTGGGGCTTCCCACCTACAAAAAGACCAAAAAGGGCTTTTCCACGGATACGGAGGTTTTGAACAAGCTGATGAATTTGCATCCGCTCGTGCCGCTTGTTTTGAAGTACCGTCAGGTAACCAAGCTGAACAGCACTTATATAGAGGGAATTCGTCCTTACGTCAGAGACGGGGTTATACACACGAAATACAATCAGACCTTGACCTCCACGGGCAGACTGTCGTCGAGCGAGCCGAATTTGCAGAATATCCCCGTGCGCGACGAAGCGGGCAAGGAAATAAGACGTATGTTCGTCCCGCAGCAAGACGTGCTTATCAGCGCGGACTATTCCCAAATCGAATTGCGGCTGCTTGCCGATTTCTCCCGCGACGCTTCGCTTATCGACGCTTTCAACAGAGGGGAGGATATCCATGCGATAGTCGCGGCGGAAATTTTCGGTATTCCCAAGGAGCTTGTCACCGCCAATATGCGCCGCAACGCAAAGGTGGTCAATTTCGGCATAATTTACGGCATGAGCGATTTCGGACTGTCGGAAAGCATAGGCGTGAGCGTAGCAAAGGCGCGCGAATATATAAAAACCTACTACGAGCGTTACCCGACGATAAAAAATTATCTTAACGGCAACGTCGAGCAGGCGCGAAAGACGGGTTATGTGACTACCATTACGGGACGGCGCAGACAGATTCCCGAAATAAACTCCTCAAATTTTCAGCTGCGCAGCTTCGGCGAAAGAGCGGCGATGAATATGCCCTTGCAGGGCAGCGCGGCGGACATAATCAAGCTTGCCATGATAAGGGTAAACAATCTGCTTGTTTCGGGGGGCTACAAAAGCAAGCTCATAATGCAGATACACGACGAGCTTATCGTAGACGCGGCGGCTGACGAGGTCGACGGGGTGGCGGCGCTGCTCAAAAAGGAAATGGAAGCCGTTTACGTTTCCGAGGTCAGACTTGACGTAAACGTATCTTTCGGAAAAAATCTATTCGAGGCAAAGTGACGTGAAAAGAAAAGTTATTGCGGTGACGGGCGGCATAGGCAGCGGCAAAAGCACCGTATGCCGATTGTTGGAGAAAAAGGGCTTTCGGGTGGTGGACTGCGACGCGTTGAGCCGCCGCGTAGCCGAGCAGTCGGAGACGCTTGAAGAAATCAAACGCGTTTTCGGAAAACGATTTGTAGCGGACGGCAGTCTCGACAGGCGCGCTCTCGCGCGGGAGGTGTTTTCCGACAAAAAAAAGACGGAAACGCTCAATCGGATTTTTCACAGAAAAATTTTCGCTCTGCTCGAAGAGGAAATAGCGCGGAGCGACGGCGCGGTTTTTGTGGAAATTCAGCTGCTTACTCCCGACAGGCACGGGCTTTTCGACGGCGTGTGGGTGGTGACGGCAAGCGAGGAAACGCGCGTCAAACGGGCGATGACACGCGACGGCAGAAGCGAGGAGCAGATAAGGAGCATCATCGAAAGGCAGAGCGCTTTAAAGGGCAAACCGCACAGGGACACGAAAACCATCGTCAACGACGGCGACGCCGCCATGCTGGAAAAAACAGTGGATGAATTGCTCGAAAGTATCGACGCTTGACAGGCAAACTACAATATATTATAATGACTGCATAAACTTCGCTTGACATTTTACGCTTTGCACTCGACTGATAATAATCTTCAAGAGGTTTTTTAACAACGGTTTTGTATGAAGGAGGATTCGCTATGTTCAAAAAACTGATTGCGACAGCCGTTTCCCTCGTCCTGTGCCTCGCGACGCTGTGCGCCTGCCGCAGTTACGACGAATTTTATTTTGATGAGTTGGTCTTTCTTGACGTTTGGATTGGGCATAGCGGCGAGCCGGGAAAAGACCATTTTGTCGGAGAGCAGTTGATTTCTTCGGTGGAGGAGTACGTTGACTTTTGTATAAGGTGGGATATTAATCTTGCCGGCGGATACGAGGACGAGCGCATGGAAAATTTAAAAGAAACCATGCGTCGATGCGGTTATAATTTTTTCGATAAAAAATCTTTGGTGGTCATCGGCTATTATGTCGGCGTAGCCAATGCTTGTAATTTAGTCCAAAGCGTGGCTGTGGAGGACGACGCGCTTGTACTAAACTATAAGGAAGTATATTGGAGCGACGGTGGAATAGTGGATTTTTGTCCGAGAGTCAATTTGCTGGAAGTAAAAAAGGCGGACATAGAGGGTGTGCTTAGGGTGGATTACAGATGCGTCGTCGATTGAAGGGTGCGTACCGTCCGACGGAAAAAAGGCAAAAATAAAAACACAGTTCTTTTTCGGAGCTGTGTTTTTTAATTGTCCTTTTCCGCTTCGGCTATATCGCCGTCGGACAGCGCCTTTAACATAATCGCCGCGCTTGTTTTGTTTGTCGCAAGCGGGATGTTTCTCACGTCGCAAAGACGCATGAGAGCGGATACGTCCGGCTCGTGCGGCTGGCTTGTCAGCGGGTCGCGCAGAAAAATAACCAAGTCGAGTTCTCCGTCCGCAATCATGGAGCCGATTTGTTGGTCGCCGCCCAAGGGACCGCTTTTCATGCGTATAATGTCAAGTCCCGTTTCCGCCATAATCAGAGAGCCTGTCGTGCCCGTCGCAAACAGCCTGTGTTCTTTTAAAACGTCCTTGTACTTGATTGCAAGCTTGATTATGTCGTCTTTCTTTTTGTCGTGTGCAATGAGAGCTATTTTCACGTCTTTCACCTCCTTTTTGTTGTTTGATTGAAGTTTAGCATATTGCCGAGCGGTTGTCAACAGCGGAAAGCCCGTGTGCTGCGTATTTTACAATATTATTGCAAGCGTCTTTGCCAACGGTTGACTGAGCGCGGGTTTTGGTGTAAAATGAATAAAATAATCGAAATCAAAGGAAACCCGATTTCCGCAAGGGGGTAAAATGGAGCAATATGCCATACAAACGCAGAGTCTGACAAAGATATACGGACGCGGTTTCTGCGCGCTCAACAATGTTTGCTTAAATATCCGCAAGGGAGATATTTTCGGACTTGTGGGGCGAAACGGCGCGGGCAAGACGACGCTTATGCGTATTGTGGCGGGGCTTGCTTTGGCAGACAACGGTTATGTGTCCGTAAACGGCGCGACAACCTACGAGGAAAACGAAAAAGAGCGCAGAAAAATGGGCTGCATAGTGGAAGCCCCCGGACTTTACGACGGTCTTACGGCGCAGCAAAACATGGAAGCGCGCGCTCTGCTCGTCAACGCGGACAAATCCCGCATAAGAGATATTCTTGCGACGGCGGGGCTTGAACACGCGCGGGACAGAAAGGTGAAAAATTTTTCGCTCGGCATGAAGCAGCGTCTGGCGCTTGCGCTGGCGTTGCTCAACGAGCCGGAAATACTTATGCTCGACGAGCCTGTGAACGGGTTGGACCCCATAGGCATCAATGAAATCAGAGAGCTGCTTAAAAAAATCAACGCGGAAAAGGGAACCACTATTGTAGTGTCTTCCCACTATCTCGGCGAGCTGGAAAAGCTTGCAAAAACCTTCGGAATACTTGAACAGGGCAGGCTGGTGAGCGTTGTGACGGCAGAGCAGCTTGCCGCCTCGGTGTCAAGCTGCGTGCGGATAACGGTAGCCAACAGTCTTGCCGACACCGTCAAGGCGGTTGAGGCTCTCGGACGGGCGGGTTACAAAGTGCTGCGTGTGCAGAACGACGTGATTTTCGCGGAGGGCGGTCAGAACGAAATTTTGGAGTACGGCAGAATTCTGGCGGAGAACGGCGTGGGAATACGCTCGATAGAAAGCCTGAAAGAGGATTTTGAAAGTTATTTTATCAGGCTGATAAAGGGGGAGGGGAAATGATAAAAAACGTACTGAAAGAAGATTTTTACAGGCTCAAACGCTCAAAAACTTTGTGGATATGCCTGACTGTCGCGGTAGTCTTTTCCTTTCTGATAACCACGTTCTACAATTTTGCCATAGAATTGGCGGGCGAGTACGGAGTTTATACGGGCGTAGACCTGAACGAATATATGGCGCCTGAATTGATGGCGGCGATGGCGTTTTTAAACGCCGAATTGCCGATTTTCTGCATGATTTTTGCGGCGGCGCTTGTGGCGGGCGAGTTTGCGCAGGGAACGCTGCGGCAGATTCTGGCTTCGGGCGCGGGGCGCGTTGGAGTGTATTTTTCTAAGTGGTTAAAGGTTTTTGTCGCGTCGGTGTTTCTGTACGTTGCGACTGTCGTCGTGAGCTATCTTGCGGGACTGATGTACTGGAAGCCCCAAACGGATTATCTCGGGATTATGTTCGGGGACATCGGTCTCGGACTGCTGGGATTGGCGGGCTATTCCTCGCTTTATGTCGCGCTTGCCTTTATGTTGAGGTCGGCGGGCGGAGTCATCGGCGTGGGCATAGGTCTCAACGTTCTTGTAAATTTGCTTACGAATCCGCTGGGCACGAATGAAACCGTAGTAGGCTTTTTTGAAACCGTAAACAAGCTTACGATGTCGGGAGCGTATTCCGCAGCAGTCGGGGAGTCAGGCGTTTCGGCTGTGCTGTACGCCGTTTTTGTGCCGTTGGTGTACCTCGCTCTGTGCGGAGTCGTAGGTATGCTCAACTTTGTCAAACGTGACGTCAGATAGTTGACAACGGGCTGTTTCCGTGTTATAATCAAAACAATAGAATACCTTGCCGCGGGGAGGAAGACGGTGAAAATCCGCCACAGCCCCCGCTACTGTAAACGTCTTAAAGGTCGCGCCTTGACGCCACTCGAAAGGGGAAGGCTGCGCGGCAAAGGCGTTGAGTCAGGATATTCCGCGCGGCAGGAGGAAAAAGCAAAACCCGGAGGGAGGTGGACGCTTGCGGCAGAGCGCTTTGGCGCCGCCTTTTTGCGTGTATTTTTCTTCGGAAAAATACATTTTTTTTTTGGAGGTACATTCAGATGAGAAGAACAACAAAAAGACTGCTTGGCATTATGCTTGCGTTTGCGGTGCTTGCAGCCGCTCTCGTTGCGTTTGCGGGCTGCGCGGTAGACGAGCTTAAAGGCGTCATGACAATAGTGCTTGACAATCAGACCGAGCCTGCGGTGGAAATAACCGTAGACCTTGCCGAGGGAGAGTTTACGACGAGGCAGCGGCTGCTTGACGTTTTGTTTTGGCTGGGCGAAAAGGATGAGATAGATTTCAACTTTACGGGCGGCGTCACGGGAGCGTTTTTGAGCGACATATCGAGCAAGGGAGAAAATGCCGTTTCAGTCGCAAACAACGCCGAAGAAAACAAATGGCTGTATATTTACACCTCCGTCAAGCAGGACGAGGACGTGTCCGCTTACAAGTCGGAGTACGAATACGACGGCGTGAAATATGTGAACTCGGGCGTGGGAGCCTCCCATATGCACTTGGAGAGCGGCGCGGTAATAATTTTTACTTACATAGTTTACGGCGGTTGAGATGAAGGATTCGGCAAAACGGATAGCGCTTGCGGCTTTGTTCGCGGCGCTCGTTTCCGGCGGCAAGCTGGCGCTTATGTTCATACCCAACGTAGAGGTGGTGAGCATACTGCTTGCCGTTGCCGGATATTGTTTCGGCGCGCTTTTTTCCCTGTCGGTAAGTCTTGTCTTCTGCACGGTGGAAACGGCGCTCTGGGGCTTCAACACATGGGTGATTCTTTATTTTGTCTATTGGCCGCTTGTTTCCCTGCTTTTCGGGCTTATCGGCAAATCGCGCCTTAAAAACAGGTGGGTTACGGCGGGGCTTGCGGCGGCTATGACCTTTTTTTTCGGCGTGCTGTCAAGCGTTATCGACACTCTCATTGCTTTCGGCGGCGGAGGCTTTGTGTTCAACGGCGAGGATTTTTTTCTGCGGTTCGGCATACTTTACGCAAGGGGAATCGTATTTTTTGCAGTGCACATTGTATCCAACTTTATTCTTTTCGCACTGCTGTTCAGACCGCTGTGCGAGTTGGTGAACAAACTTAAAATCAAAATGTTTCCCGAGGAGTCGCTGTGAAAATTTTTTTCTCAACCGAGCCAAATCTGTTGACTTTTTGCGACGGTTCGTTATATAATCAAACAGTCGCGACTTGAAACGCGGGAGTGGCTCAGTGGTAGAGCGTTGCCTTGCCAAGGCAAATGTCGCGGGTCCGAATCCCGTCTCCCGCTCCATATCTCAAAAGAGACAAAACAAATATCCGACAGAAGTCTGTCGGATATTTGTTTAAGCCGTTTTTTGCAAAGACAGAGAACGCAGGGCTGACTGTCGGCGACTTTTGCGGCAGTGTATGCGTCGAATTTTTTTGGAGAAAGTCATGTCAGAGGAAAAAATACTTGAAATTGCGTTGAAGCAGAGCGCGGAGGATTTCGGCTGCGCACGGCGGGATTTTTTCGCCGACGAAAATGTCGTAAGCATTCTTGACCGCCGCTCCGAGCGCGCTCGCAAGGACCTGAAAGGAGAACTTTTTTTCGACGTGGCGTCATTCGGCAAAAACGCGATTGTGTGCGCGTCTCGCGAGCTGAGCGGGGAAGCGTATGGTTTTGCCCGCGCTTTTTCGGGCAAAAATTGCTTCGGCGCAGACGCAATACGCTGGCTGGACAAAAATCTTTTCGGTAGGGGGCTTGAAGCGGGAGCGGTTTCGCTGTATTTCCTTCCGCTAGGCGAGCCGACTTGTCCGACTCCCGACAACGTGCGGTTTGTTTTTTTGGAAAAAGAGAGTCTCCCGCCGTTTTATCTCCCGCAATGGTCAAACGCTTTGTGCGAAGAAAGGAAAAGTCTTGACGTTTTTGCCGTCGCCGCGCTCTGCGGCGGATTGACCGCGGGGCTTGCGGGCGCGTCTTGCGACTGTTCCGATATGCTTCAGATAGGCGTTGACGTCCTGCCCGCGTTCAGAGGGCGCGGGTTGGGCGCGGCGCTGACGTCGCGGCTTGCGGCTTGCATCCGTGCTGCGGGCAAGACGGCTTTTTACTGCTGCGAGGCGGGAAATCTGCCGTCGATTAAAACCGCTTTGCGCAGCGGATTCAGACCGACGGCAACCCGTCTTTCGGCGCAAAAACAAAAGCCCGACGCATTTTAAGCGGCGGTCGGGGGAATTTCGCGTCAAAAAAACCCGCCTGTCCCAAGCGTTGGTCGCTGTCTGCGGGTCAGTACGGGCGAAGTTAAATATCCTTTATTCCGAGCAGATAATCCGCCGACACGTCGAAAATTACGCACAGCTTTCTGATTGACGAAATGGACGGTTCTGTTCTGCCCTGTTCCCAAGACGCGTAACAGTTGGGAGAAACGCCCAAACGGCTGCTGACTTCTTTTTGTTTCAATTCTGAGAGTTTTCGGATTTCTTTCAATGTTTCAGAAAAATTTTCCTGTTCTATTCTCATGCAATAAATTTTACACAAGTCGAAAAAATAAACGCACTTTTACCCAAAATGAGTAGCGGTAAGAACAAAATTCGATGTAAAATGTAATTATACGCGCAATATGTTTAGAATAGTCCGTCGCCTTAGAGCCGCGCGCGATTGACTTTTCCGAGCGATTGTGGTAATTTATTTAACACTTTCTGCAATGACGCCAATGTTCGAGAGTTCCCCGTTTTATTGACTTTTTAGGACATTTACCAACAAAACAGTATGAAATATGTGCTTTTTTCTCTTTCTTGCAACGAAATTCGACAAAAAACGAGAAAATTGTACAAATTTAGCGTTTTATTTTGTACAATAACGGTAGACAAGCGCAAATCGTATGTGTTATACTTTATCACAAGGAGGCCGATAGAATTGAAAATAGCTTTAATCGGTGAGGATACGGAAAGCAAAGCCAAAATCAGGGAATATTTTGCTCAAAACAATGATTATGAATTTGTGTTTGACGAAGCGGACGGCTACAAGGCGTTGCAATATTTCGACGAAAACGACGTCGACGTGGTGATAACGCCCATTATGCTGCCCGAATTGAATGCGTTCGACTTGATGGAGCATTTCAGAAACAAAAAATCCATGAAGTTTCTGATTTTGTCGGAATTGAAGTCGGAGGCTTTTATGATGAGATGTCTGACAAGCGGAGCGGCGGGATATTTGTTGAAGCCGGTCAACTGCGCGGTGCTCGCCGAAAAGCTGCAAAATCTTCAATCGGCAAAAACAACCTTTACGACTACGGGCAAGCCGTCCAATCTCGGCAAAACTTTGGACGAAAAGATTTCAAACATTTTCATAACCGTAGGCATACCCGCGCATATCAAGGGTTATCAGTATCTGCGCGACGGCATCAAGTTGGTTGTCGAAAACTCGCAGAAAATCAACAGCATAACAAAATGTCTCTATCCCGAGATTGCCAAACGCTTCGGCACCACGTCAAGCAAGGTGGAAAGGGCAATCAGGCACGCAATCGAGGTCGCCTGGAACAGAGGCAAAATAGAAAACATCAACAATTTGTTCGGCACCAAAATTTATACCGCCAACGAAAAACCGACCAACGGCGAGTTTATTGCGCTGATAGCGGACAAAATGCTGCTGGACGAAACCTGATTAGAATTAAGTTCCCCGAAAAGACAGGCTGTTTGCCTGTCTTTTTTGTTATATGAATAAAATTCATGAAATTTCACAAAAATCGGGGTTAAAAAGGCTTGACAAGTGCAGGGGGGGGGGGTGCTAGAATGTAGTATATGCTGCATTCCGGAAGCGCGCATAAATATTTGTCCCATAGGAAAGGAGGAAAGAAATGGGAAAGAGAATCAGAGCTTTACTGATAAGCATGGCGGTGTTGCTCGCGGCAATGGTGAGTTTGGCGTCATGCGGGAAGAGGACTTACAGCGTGACGTTCA
>ERZ1027176.88-NODE-88-length-43983-cov-8.122428_pt1 | contig 43983 bp, 38 predicted proteins | sample MGYA00519248_ERZ1027176 | MGnify/ENA primary metagenome ERZ1027176 (study PRJEB26926, sample SAMN06164413) | human gut metagenome | biome: ENVO:00009003; feature: ENVO:2100002; material: ENVO:00002003 | host: Homo sapiens | place: USA | collected 2012 ...
TGCAAACGATCTCTCAGATTTTGGCGCAGGAATTAAACTGCAAGCAGGAATATATCGAAAACGTCATCGCCCTGCTGGACGAGGGCAACACCATTCCGTTTATCGCCCGCTACCGCAAGGAACAGCACGGCGCGATGGATGACACGGCACTCCGGACGCTCGAAACACGGCTTCAATATCTGCGCAATCTCGCCCAGCGGCGCGAGGAGGTCAAATCCTCCATCGAAGCGCAGGAAAAGCTAACGGACGAACTGGCAAAGGCCATCGACGAGGCAAAAACGCTGGCCGAGGTGGAAGACCTCTACCGGCCCTACAAGCCCAAGCGCCGCACGCGCGCGACCATTGCGAAAGAAAAGGGCCTCGAACCATTGGCAGACGCAATTTTTGCGCAGACGCTGAAAATGGACGCACCAGAGATGCTGGCGCAGGCGTACATCGACCCTGAAAAGGGCGTGGAGACGATTGAAGACGCGCTGACTGGCGCGTCGGACATTCTCGCCGAGCGCATCTCGGATGACGCGGAGGTGCGCAAGAGCCTGCGCGCACTCATGAACCGCCGCGGTACAGCGCAGTCAGCTGCGGCAAAGGACGAGGAGGACGAGAAAACCGCCGTCTACCGGCAGTATTTTGAGTTTTCTCAGCCGATTTCCCGCCTGCAGAGCCATCAGGTTCTGGCGCTCAACCGCGGCGAACGTGAGGGCGCCTTGAAGGTCAGCTTGGCCGTTGACCGCAACGAGGCGCTGCAGTGCATACGGCGCGGCGTTGTGCGGCCCGGCAGTCCGGCGATGGAATTCATGAAATCCGTCTGCGATGACAGCTATGACCGGCTTTTAGAGCCCAGCATGGAGCGTGAACTGCGCACGGCGCTGACCGACATGGCCAACGAACAGGCCATCCATAATTTTGCTCTCAATCTGCGCCCGCTTCTCATGCAGCCGCCTGTAAAAGGTGCGGTCACGATGGGCCTCGACCCAGGCTACAGCCATGGCTGCAAGGTTGCCGTTGTGGATGAGACAGGCAAGGTGCTTGACACCACAGTCGTTTACCCGACGTTCGGCGAAAAGCAGAAGCAGGACGCGATTGCAAAGCTTTCACAGCTCATCAAAAAGGACAATGTGCGCCATCTTGCCATCGGCAACGGCACGGCCTCGCGTGAGACGGAGGCCATGGCCGTCGAGATGATCCATAAGCTTGGCGGCGGCGTTTCCTATATGATCGTCAACGAGGCGGGCGCGTCCGTCTATTCCGCGTCGAAGCTGGCGGCGGAGGAATTCCCGCAGTATGATGTGAACCTGCGCTCGGCGGTATCCATCGCGCGCCGGCTGCAGGATCCGCTGGCGGAACTGGTGAAAATCGATCCGAAGGCGATCGGTGTCGGACAGTATCAGCATGATATGCCGGAAAAGGAACTCGACGCCGCACTCGGCGGCGTGGTCGAGGCCTGCGTTAACGCCGTCGGCGTCGATCTGAACACGGCCTCCGCTCCCCTTTTGAAGCGGGTTGCGGGGCTCAACGCGACAACGGCAAAGAATATCGTCGCCTACCGCGAAGAAAACGGTGCGTTCACCTCGCGCGCGCAGATCAAAAAGGTGCCGAAGCTGGGGCCGAAGGCATTTGAGCAGTGCGCAGGCTTTTTGCGTGTACCGGAAAGCAAGCAGGTGCTTGACCGCACCGGCGTGCACCCGGAAAGCTACGACGCGGCGAAAAAGCTGGCAGAGTTGCTGGATGTTGACCTTAAAAATGCAGGCAAGCCGGAAATGGCGCTGCTCCCCGATAAGCTTCGCGCCTACGGCGCGGAAAAGGCCGCAGCCGCATGCGGTGTCGGTGTGCCGACGCTGCAGGACATCGTCAAGGAACTTGTCAAACCCGGCCGCGACCCGCGCGACGAACTGCCCGCGCCGATTCTGCGCACGGATGTTTTGGAACTGAAGGATCTCAAGCCCGGCATGGTGCTCAGCGGAACGGTGCGCAATGTCATTGATTTCGGCGTATTCGTCGATATCGGCGTCCACCAGGACGGTCTGGTACACATTTCTCAGGTCAGCAATAAATTTATCAAGCATCCATCCGAGGTCGTTGCGGTCGGCGACGTGGTTAAGGTCGCCGTTCTGGATGTCGATCAGAAGCGCGGCCGGCTCAGTCTGACAATGAAGGGCGTCAAATAAGCAGCACAGTGCAGGGTCAGAAGCCCCGCAGCAGCTGGAGAAAACTTCCCTAAAACTTTCTTCCCGCATGGACTTGCGCAGGGGGAGAATTTGGAGTATAATTTACCATAATTATATGTATCAATGGGAGAATGACTCTATGGCTACGATCCGTGAATTCTTCCAGAATCTTCTGTATCAGGTCCCTGCCATCGGGATTTCAGATATTGTCGATATCCTGGTCGTTTCGATAATTTTCTATTCGCTCCTTCGTCTGATCCGCTCGACGAGCGCAGCGCGTGTGGCTCGCGCGATTTTGCTGCTGCTGGCAATCACGCTGCTGACGGATGTGCTGAATCTCTATACATTAAACTGGCTGCTCAACAAGATCCTCGAGGTCGGCGCGATCGCGCTTATCATCGTGTTCCAGCCGGAACTTCGCCGTGCACTCGAGCGTGTCGGCGCGCAGCTGCATTTCCATCTGCTCTCGACCGAGGCAGGCGCCTCCATCGAACAGAGCGCCGTTGCCGCCACGGTGCAGGCCTGCGAGATCATGTCGCGTGAACGCGTCGGCGTTCTGCTCGTATTTGAGCGCGAGACGCCGCTTGACGACTATTTCAAGACCGGCACCATTGTTGACGCACAGCTGTCTGAGCAGCTGCTGCGCAACCTTTTCTTTAAAAACTCTCCTCTGCACGACGGCGCTGTCATTGTCCGAGGCGGACGTGTGGCCGCAGCCGGCTGCGTCATGCCGCTGAGCGACAATCCGCACCTGCCGAGCGACCTCGGCACGCGTCACCGCGCGGGTGTCGGCACGAGTGAAGTCTCCGATGCCGTGGTCGTGATTGTTTCGGAGGAAAACGGGACGATTTCCGTCGCCATCGGCGGCATGCTCAAGCGCCATTTGGCTCCCCAGACGCTGCAGAAGCTGCTGTCCAACGAACTGATTGCGGACGAAACGGAGAATAAGACGCTGCTCAAGAGACTCGCCGCATGCTTCAGCAGGAAGGACGGTTCCAATGAAAAGTAAACTCTTCTCTCTGATCATCTCCGTCCTTGCGGCTATGTGTCTGTGGGTCTACGTCATGACTGTCGTAAATCCGGATGTTGATCTGACCATCGGCAATATTCCCGTGACATTTTCCGGCGCAGAAGTTCTGCGCGAAGATCACGGACTTGTCATTACCGGCGACTATCAGGAATTTGTTTCCGTGCATTTCTATGGAAAAAACGCCGATCTGAAAACGCTTGACCAGCACAAAGACGAGATCAAGGCTGTGATCGACGTGTCCAAGGTGCGCAGCACGAAGGATTACACGATGTCCTACGACATCACGCTCCCCAGCGCCGTATCCGCCTCGTCCATCACAAAAATGGATAAATCTCCTGCCAGCATCACCTTTACCGTTGAGCGTCAGATCCGCAAGCCGGTCGAAGTGCGGGGCGATTTCTCCAATGTCAAGATCGCTGAGGGCTATATGCTCGACAGCACCAGCTTTGATTTTGATTCCATTACCATTGAGGGCCCTGAATCGGTCGTCAATACCGTCGATCACGCTGCAATCACCATTGAGCGCAGCAACGTGGATAAGACCATCACCGAATCCGTCCCAATTACGCTTCTGGACAAGGACGGCGCGCAGGTTGACCCGACGCAGCTGACGCTCAGTTCCGACACGATCGAGGTCACAATGAAGATCGTCAAATATAAAGTTGTGCCCATTGAGGTGCAGTTCACCGAGGGCGGCGGCGCGAAGCTTTCCGATCTGGATTGGGACTACGAGCCCAAAGCCATCACGCTCTCCGGCGACTCCACCGTACTCGACGGTCTCAACTCAATCCAACTTGAGCCCATCGATCTGTCCACGCTGCCGAGCAACGACGAAACGGTCGAGCGCGCCATTCTGATCCCGAACGAGGCCAAGAACGTCTCCGGCGAGGAGACTGTTTCCGTCCGGATCACCATCAAGGGTAAGCAGATCAAAACACTCCGCACGACGAATATTGTGTTCGTTGGCGTTGACGAAGAAAAATTCAAGGCTACGAGCCTGTCCCAGCAGGTGCAAGTCACCATTCGCGCCGACGCGGCCGACGCGTCGCGGATCTCCGCGAACAGCATCCGTATCGTCGCCGATATGAGCGGCTATACGCAGGAGGGAACGTACCAGGTTCCGGTCACGGTCTATGTCGATGGCTTCGATTCTGCCGGAGCGATCGGACAGTATTCCATCGCCGCAACGCTTGCCGCAGCGGATGAGCCGGATAAACAGCCCTGAAGAAAATGGAGGAAATAACGTGATTAGAAGTATGACCGGCTATGGCCGCGCAGAAAAAAACATCGACGGGCGTGAAATCACTGTCGAACTGCGGGCCGTCAACAACCGCTATCTAGATTTGAACGTCAAGCTTCCGCGTGTCTACGGCTTCGCGGAGGATGCCGTCAAAGCGCTCATCAAGGCGAACGTGAACCGCGGGAAGCTGGATATGTTCATCACCGTTAATGTCACCGAGGATACGAGCGTCAAGATTGCACTCAATAAGCCCGTTCTGGAGGGGTATCTCGCCGCGCTCAAGTCCATCGCTGCAGATTACGGCGTGCGCGATGACATTTCCGTTACGGCCCTGTCCCGCATGCCTGACGTCTTTGTGATTGAGAAACAGGAAGAGGACGAGCAGAAGCTGACAGATGATATCCTGTCCGTCGTCAAGGAGGCGCTTGCCAAATTCAACGCCATGCGCGAAAAAGAGGGCGCGGCCATGGAGGCCGACCTTCGCAGCCGCGCGAAAACAGTGTTGTCTCTTGTCGAAAAGGTTGAAGCGCGCAGCCCCGTCACACTTGCGGAGTATCGCGCCCGGCTGACTGAGAAAATGCAGGAGGTACTCGGCGCAACCAATATCGACGAGGGCCGTATTTTGCAGGAAGCCGCCGTCTATGCTGACAAAATTGCCGTAGACGAAGAAACGGTCCGCCTGCGCAGCCATCTGAATCAGCTTGATCAGATGCTGACAACCGGCGGCCCCATTGGCCGCAAGCTGGACTTCCTGCTTCAGGAATTCAACCGCGAGTCCAACACCATCGGCTCCAAGGGCAACGATCTGGAACAGGCCCGAACCGTCGTCGATCTCAAGGCGGAACTGGAAAAGATCCGCGAACAGACGCAGAACATCGAATAATAGGAGGCAGACATGAAGCTTATTTCGATCGGCTTTGGCAACGCTGTCGCTGCCGCCCGGATCCTAGCTGTCGTCAGCCCCGACTCCGCACCCATCAAGCGCGTCGTGCAGGAGGCGCGGGAACGCGGCATGCTGCTCGATGCCTCATTCGGCCGTAGAACGAAATCCGTTCTGCTGCTGGACACCGACCATGTGATTCTCTCGTCCGTCACACCGGAGACGATCTGCGTGCGTATGGAAGAAAAAACATCGGAGGAGACGAATTTGCAGCCATGAAGGGAAAACTGTTTGCGATCTCCGGCCCCTCCGGCGTCGGAAAAAATTCCGTGCTCAGCCGCGTCATGCAGCTGCGTGACCGGGTGCAGTATTCGATCTCCGCAACCTCCCGCCCCATGCGCCCCGGCGAAATCGACGGCAAAAGCTATTATTTTGTCACCCGTGCACAGTTTGAACAGATGATCGCGGCGGGCGAACTTCTAGAACATGCCGAATATGTCGGCAATTATTATGGCACACCTCTGAAACCCATCCTGACCGCGCTCGAAGCTGGAACAGACGTTGTGATGGACGTGGACGTAGTTGGTGCGCTGAATATCAAAAAGCGTCTGCCGGAGGCAGTTCTTGTTTTCCTGACTGCACCGTCAATGGCCGAAATTCGCCGCAGACTGCAAAACCGCGGCGATGTACCGCCGGAATTGATGGAAAAGCGCATGGAACGGGCAAAATGGGAATACAGCCAGGCCGGACAATATGACTATCTCGTCGTTAACGATACGGTTGAGCATGCGGCACAAGAGCTGCTTGCGATTATGACTGCAGAAAAGTGTAAAATGATGGATCGTATCCATTGCATAAAGGAGGAACTCTAATGCTTTACCCCGCAATGTCGGAACTTCTTAAGAATGTTGACAGCCGCTATCTGCTTGTCAATGTGGTCGCGCACCGCGCGCGTCAGCTGTCCATCGAGTCCGAACTCACGCACGAGCCGCTCGAGGAAAAGCCCGTCACGCTCGCTATCCGCGAGGTTGCCGACGGCCAGCTGAAGGCTACGCTCGACGATAAATACAAACACTGAGCCAAACTCCGGCGCAGGCCAGCCGCCTGCGCCGGTTCTTTTGAATACTGCGGAGGAACTCAATTTTATGAAAATTTGCGTCAAATCCGTATGCACTTCCCCGCTTGGTTGTAGGGGTCGATGCCCACATTGACCCATTTGGAAGTTACAAGTTCGCCGAAGATTTCCGTAAAAACGGCACATACTGCGCGAGCCGATGTGGGCATCGGCCCCTACAGAGTCTTGGGCGAATCCGTACTGCCCCATAAATTTTGAACGCAAAGCTGATTTACCGCAGATATTTAACCGTAACTGCTCGCAAATTCGGCTGTACTGTAACAGGCGGCGCATACCATGGCGCCCGTGGGGTGATTCTGTGTTGTCATGACACCTAAAAATCTGGTGTTTGCCTGAACTGCACCCACAGTACGCACCCACCGTGTCCAAGCACGCTTCTCTTCCATATCTTTTCTCTTGCATGAGAAAAGATATGGCCGCCGGAGGCACACCCCGAGAAACCCGATTTTACCAGACAAAGGAGGAACAGGTCATGTCTATGATTGCACAGTTGGCTGTTGCAGCAGCGGTTTATGCCATTGACAGGCCCTATTCCTACCGTGTGCCGGAGGATATGCCGCTGCTGGCCGGGATGCGCGTGCTTGTTCCGTTTGGTCACGGCAACCGCCGGACGGAGGGCGTCGTCTTATCCGTGCAGGAAGGGGATCCGTCAGGACTCAAGGCCGTCGAGCGCACGCTCGACGGCGCGCCGATTCTGACGGACAGCCAGCTTCGCCTTGCTGCGTTTATGAAAGAGCGCTATTTCTGCACATTTTATGACGCAGTCAAGGCCATCCTTCCTGCCGGATTCTGGTTCGACGAAAAGCGGACGCTGACGCTCGTATCCGGCGCGCAGGACAAGCTGCCGCCCGGCATGGCAAACTCCGGCGCGGCAAGGCTCGTACAGCTGCTGACCGATCTCGGCGGCAGCGCGCCGGAGCGGACGCTCCGGCAGCAGTTTGAATCTCCGCAGACGTTCGACGCCGCCGTACAGGCGCTGCGAAAGCGCAGTCTGCTGCGTGAGGACGCTTCACTCATGCAAAAAACGAACGAAAAAACCATCAAGGTCGCTGCGCTTGCCGTGAGCGCGGAAGAAGCGGAACAGTTCGCTGCAAAAAAGCAGATTTCAGCACCCCTGCAGGCCGCGTTGCTGCGCCTGCTGTGTGTCGTCGGCGCCGGTCCCTGCCGCGAGTTGTGTGACCTGACCGGCGCGAGTATACAGACCATCTCGCGCCTTGCAAAGCTTGGCCTGATTGAAACGCATGAACGGGAGCAGCTGCGCAGCCCGAAGCGCGAGGCCGTACCGCCTGCCGGACCGCTGACGCTGAGTGAAGAGCAGCAAGCTGCCTTCGACGGCCTGAACCGGCAGATGCAGCAGGAAAAGCCTGGCGCGGCGCTTCTCTACGGCGTGACGGGCAGCGGCAAAACCTCAGTCTATCTTGCATTGATTCAAAGCGCGCTGGATAAGGGCCGCTCCGCCATGCTGCTCGTGCCGGAGATTGCGCTCACGCCACAGCTGCTGCATAAAATGACCGCGCACTTTGGAAAAACCGTTGCTGTGCTCCATTCGAGTCTGCGTGTGGGCGAACGCTATGACGAGTGGCGGCGCATTGCGCGCGGCGAGGCGCGTGTCGTGGTCGGCACACGCTCAGCGGTCTTCGCACCGCTTCAAAACCCCGGTCTGCTTATCCTCGATGAGGAGCAGGAGCATACATATAAATCTGAAAACGCCCCGCGCTATCACGCGCGGGAGATCGCGCTCTATCGCAGCGCGAGGGCGGGCGCACTCGTGCTTTTCGGCTCGGCCACGCCGTCCATCGAGACGATGTATCTGGCCAAAACAGGTGTTTACAGCCTTTATACGCTTAAGACCCGCTACAATGGACGCGCGCTGCCAGACGCGCGTATCATCGACATGAAGCAGGAACTTCGCGCGGGCAATGATCTGGACTTGAGCCGGGAACTGGAAGAGGGCATCCGCGACGCAATTTTGGACGGTAAACAATCCATCCTGTTTTTGAACCGGCGCGGCAACAGCCGGTATCTGCTCTGCATGGATTGCGGTGACGTGCCGCAGTGCCCGCGGTGCAGCGTCCATCTGACGTACCACTCCTCCGGCCGCCGTCTGATGTGCCACTACTGCGGCTTTACCATGCCCGCACATGCGCGCTGTGAAAAATGCGGCGGTGCGATGAAGGCCATCGGAAGCGGCACGCAGAAGATCGAGCAGGAACTGAAAGCCTTGTTTCCCGACACGGAGGTTCTGCGCATGGACGCCGATACCGTACCCGCCGCAGGCGGGCATGAGGCAATGCTGAAAAAATTCCGCGAACAGCAGATTCCCATTCTGCTTGGCACGCAGATGGTTGCCAAGGGCCTTGATTTCCCATCCGTCACGCTCGTCGGCGTCATTGACGCGGACATGAGCCTGTATGTAGACAATTTTCGTGCCGCCGAGACAACGTTTTCGCTCATTACGCAGGTCGTCGGCCGTTCCGGGCGCGGCGCAGACGCGGGCTGCGCCATGATCCAGACCATGACGCCGGAGCATCCCGTTCTGCGGCTTGCCGCAAAGCAGGATTACGACGCGTTTTACGAACTGGAACTGCAAATGCGGCAGCTGCGCAGCTGCCCGCCGTTCTCGGATCTTTTCACCATCACGGTTGCGGGGCTGGAGGAACGCGGGCTGATCGAGGCCAGCGTCCGCCTGCGCGACGCGTTGGCTGCCAATCTCCAGCAGGAACCCTACTGCCGCGAACCGGCCCAACTTCTCGGCCCTGCCCCGGCCAGCGTCGCCCGCGTCAACTATTCCTACCGTTATCAGCTGACGCTGGTCTGCAGGAATTCCGCAGCTATCCGCCGTCTGCTGGCATATATTCTCGCAGAGTTCTCCAAGGATCGCCGCAATAAGGGCATCACGGCTCTGATCGACGTCAATTCCTACCAATAAAATACGCTGCTGTTTGGTTGTTTCGCCTAAACGGTTGCATTTTGTAATCAAATCTGCTATACTATCTCCGATTTGATGCAAAGAAAGGAGCGTGACAGAGTGAAAACCAGACTTCGCAGCCTGCTTTGGGTTTTTATGGCGCTGACCCTTCTTCTGGCCGGGACAACGCTTGTCCGCGCATATGATATCTCCTTCTCCGATGTGCCGGAGAGCAGCTGGTTTTATGAGGACGTGATGACGCTGTCCGAATCCGGCGTCGTCAGCGGCTACCCGGACGGTACATATCGCCCCACCAAAAAGGTCACGACCGGTGAGTCGCTCAAGATGATCCTGCTGGCTGCGGGCTATCCGGAGCCGGAGCGCGCCGAGTCCCACTGGGCAAGAGGCTATCTGAATTTTGCCATCGATCAGGGCTTCCTTGTGCGCTATCAGGATATTTCCGATCTGGACGTCAATATGACGCGCGGTCTGCTCGCCAAGCTGGCCGCAAACGCGCTCGGCCTGTCTGACCCCGGCACCTACGGCACATTTACCGACACCGACAGTGTCTATGTCGAAGCGCTCTACGCCGCTGGGATTGTCGGCGGCTACCCGGACGGGACGTATCGCCCGGATGCGTCTGTATCGCGTGCGGAGATTGCTGCGATTGTCAACCGCATTTATCAGAGTTTTGAACCAGTAGTTCCCACAGACCCGGATCAGGATCCGACGGAGATCACGCTCCGCACGACCGAGCAGATGATTGATTTCATCAAGCAGAAAGAGGGATTCCGGGAAAGAGCCTACTGGGACTACGCCCAGTATTCCATCGGCTACGGCAGCGCCTGCGGCAAGGACGACTACCCCAACGGCATCACGGAAGCGCAGGCAGACGTTCTGCTGCGTGAGATGCTGCAGGGTTTTGAGGAAAAGCTGGACAAATTCCTGGCGGAAAACAACATTTTCCTGAGCGATAACCAATACGACGCGCTCGTCAGTCTGACCTACAACATTGGCTCCGGCTGGATGAAGGACAGCGCACTGTCCACCATGCTCAAGAGCGGACTCTATTCGACCAACGAATTGGCCTCTGCCATGGGCATCTGGTGTCATGTGAAGGAATCCAACGGCGAGTATGTGATCAACGATGGTCTTGTAAACCGCCGTATGGCGGAACTTCGCGTGTTCCTTTATGCCGATTATTCCGGCTCGTCCGACGGCTTCTACTGGGTACGCTTCGTGCAGACCGAGAAGGGCGACCGGGAACGCGATATCGCATTCTACGAAGCAGGCAGCGTCTATGACCCGCCCTTTGACGCCACATCCGATACCGAAATCTTCCTTGGCTGGTACACGGAATCCGGTGAATTGCTGACCGACCTGACGGCGACTGAAAACCGCACCGTCTACGCGCAGTGGGAAAGCGATTTTTATTGAGTTCCGATTTTGAAAGTCCGGATTATTGGACATAACGCATGATATACTGACCGCAGATCAACCGAAAGGGGAACTGCGTCATGGAAATTACGATGCGTTATGTCAGAGGTCATGTAGAGGTCTATACCACGGCGGGCCAGTTCCTGTTTTCCGCCGACACCGAGGCGGAAGCTGCCGCCATGCTGGAGGAATAAGATGAACATTCAGATCTTCGGAAAAAAGAAATGCTTTGATACGAAAAAGACTGAACGCTGGTTCAAGGAGCGCCGAATCAAGTTTCAGCAGATTGATCTGGTTCGCTTCGGGATGTCCGGCGGCGAATTTGACAGTGTCCTGCGCGCCGTCGGCGGTGTGGACACGCTGATTGACTGGTCGGTCAAAAGTCCGGAGATTGATCTTATGCGCTATACAGATGATACGCGCGCCAAAGAAAACAAGCTGTTCGATCATCCAGAACTCATGCGGACACCCATCGTCCGAAACGGCAAGCAGGCCACGGCCGGGTATTGCCCGGAGATTTGGGAAACATGGGAATGAAAACGAATCCGGCGGAGCGCAATGCGCTCCACCGGATTTTTGCTTATCTCTTCGTTTCTCCACCTGTCATATCGAACATTGCCTTGCTGCGGCGCGCAAAGTGGCCGACCTTCGGCATGCCTTGCGCAATGGCTGGATAGGCATTGTCGGTATCGGCGGTCTTCTGGATGTTGTAAGTGCCATACTGATTGACCACATCAAAGCAATCGTCCGGCTGGCCGGGAAATTCATGGTTCATAGGCGTTGGATCGTAGCGGAATTTTTCGTTGTTTGCCATAAACGTCACCTCTGTGACAGCTTTTGCGGAAAGGGAATTTTTATGCACGGCGTGGTGATAAGCCTCCCCTTGCCGCGCCTGTTCTGCGCGAAAAATTGTGAAAAGCAGATGCAGACGCCTACTCGAATGTAGGGGCCGATGCCTAATCGGCCCGTTGGGAAGTTGCGAATTCGCCGTAGGCTACCGTAAAACCGGTGCATTCTGCCGGGCCGATGTGGGCATCGGCCCCTACGCGGTGCGTACAAATTCGCCGAAGGACTTCTGGTTTTGCTGCTGCATGCCGCAACCCCTCAGGCGCTTCGCGCCAGCTTCCCTGTATCAGAGCAGCATCAGCAGTGTTCCGCCGACGACAGCAACAAGGCCGGCAGCCGATTTTTTCGTCAGCTTTTCGTGGAACACGAGCCACGAGAACAGAATCGTCACCAGAATGCTCAGCTTATCGATGGGCGCGACAACGCTCGCCGGGCCGTCCTGCAGGGCTTTATAATAGCACAGCCAGCTGCCGCCCGTGGCTAAACCGGACAGGCAGATAAAGCCGAGTTCATTCTCCGGCACCGCGCGCAGAAGCTTTCCCTTACCCGTGACGAATACCATCATCCACGACATCACAAGCACTACGCCCGTGCGAATCGCCGTGCCGAGATTCGATTCAACGCCGGAAATGCCGATCTTGCCGAGAATGGAGGTCAGACTTGCGAACACGGCGGAACCTGCCGCGTACAGAAGCCAGCTGCTTCCAGCCTTTGCCGCACCGTCTGACTGCTTTTTCTCGATCATAAGATAAGTACCCGCCGCGATCAGCACGATGCCTGCGCCCTTTGCGATGCTCAGCGATTCATGCAGGAAAATGACTGCAAGCAGGATAGTCAGAACCGTGCTGGATTTATCGACCGGCACAACCTTATTGATATCGCCGATCTGCAGCGCACGGAAATAACACAGCCAGCTTGCGCCGGTTGCAAGGCCGGACAGAATCAGGAACAGAAGCGTTTTTTCGCTGATTGCGGAAAGCCGTTCCTGCGAACCGACGATGAACACCATCAGCCATGAAAAGGCCAGAACCACGATTGTCCGGATTGCAGTCGCAACCGTTGAATTCGTCTTTCGGATGCCGCACTTGGCCAACACCGCTGTCAAGCCCGCAAACAGTGCCGACCCGAACGCATAGAGAATCCACATAATCCCGGCTCCCTTCGATATGAATCGACGGCCCGCCTCGGCAGGCCGTCTCCTATTCTAGCACGTTTCAAGCAAAAAACACGTTATTTTTTTCCGTGGGGCGAACATTCCATGTAATGATACTTTTTTCGCTTGGCAAACAGAAAAATCACGGAGATAAGCGTTGCAAAGACCTCAGCGACCGTGATGGCGTACCAGATGCCGTCAACGTCAAAAATCAGCGGGAGAATGAAAACAGAGGCCGTCTGGAACACGAGCGTCCGCAAAAAAGAGATCGCGGCGGAAATTAGCCCGTTGCCCAGCGCCGTAAAGAACGACGAGGCGAATATATTGAAGCCCGCAAACAAAAACGCGAACGAGAACAGCCGGAACGCGTGGCAGGTCAGCGTATAAAGCCCCTCGTCATACCCGACAAACAGCTTCGCAAGCGGCGCAGCCAGCAGTCTTGCCAGAAGCGTCAGCACAGCACCGGAAGCACACATCAGCAAAACGCTCTTTTTGAGCATGTTTTTCAGTTCAGCATGATTCTGTGCGCCGTAGTGAAAGCCGACGATCGGCGCGCAGCCGATGGCGTAGCCGATATCAATGGCAATAAAGATGAACTGCACATACATCAGAACGCCATAAGCCGAGACGCCGTCTTCTCCGATGTACTTGAGCAGCTGGAAGTTATAGAGCATGCTGACAATAGACGAGGAGATATTGCTCATCAACTCGGACGAGCCGTTGCCGCAGGCGTTCAGCATCGGGCGCAGTTCCAGCCGCGTTTTGACGAGCCGGAGTCTGCTTGTATTCGGACGAAGGAAATAGACCAGCGGAAACAGGCCGCCCACGCACTGGCTCAGGCCCGTTGCAATGGCTGCACCTGCAATGCCCCAGCGGAACCCCGCGACAAACAGTGCATCGAGCGCCATATTCGTTACGCCTGCCGCGACCGTTGCGGCAAGGCCCAGCTTTGGCTTTTCTGCCGCGATCAGAAAACTCTGGAATACATTCTGCAGCATGAACGCGCCTGTGAACGCAATGACAATCCGTCCATAGCGCACGCAGTCATCCAGCATTTCCGGCGTTGCGCCGAGAAATTGCGCCACCGGACGCATACAGACAACACCAAATACGGCAAGCAAAACACCGAGCAGCGCCGTAAAGAGAATCATCATGGAAAAATAGCGGTTGGCTTCCTCTTGCTGACCCTCGCCAAGCGTCTTAGAGACGAGTGCGGTGCCGCCCGTGCCGATCATGAAGCCGATGCCGCCCAGTACCATAATGAACGGCATGACCAGATTGATCGCCGCAAAGGCCGTCTTTCCGGCGAAATTCGAGACGAAAAGCCCGTCCACCACGCCGTAGATCGATGTAAAGATCATCATAATGATGGACGGCAATACAAATCGGAGCAGTTTTCGATAGGTAAAATGATCGGATAACCGAATCTGTTGCTTCATTTTTTATTTCTGCGCCGCCGGTTCGGGCGGTGTTCCTCCTTTTGACTTTGATTCTCTGAACTGCTGCTCAAGAAGCAGGCGGTACTGCCGGGTCAGGCAGATGAAGGCCGCGCGGTCCTCCGGACGCATTGCACGCAGTGCGGCAGCCTCCGCCTCTGGAATCCTGTCAACGCGTTCACAGGCAAGCTGTTCGCCCTTCGGCGTCAGCTGCACAAGCTTGCTGCGCTGATCGGCACCAGATGAAAGGGCAAGATACCCCTCTGCAACAAGCTTCTTGAGGGCGGAATTGACCGTCTGCTTCGGCTCAGCAAGAAATTCACAGAGTTCCGCCTGTGTAAAGCTTTTTTCCTCCACGCGCAGTGTGTAGAGAATCCAGAACGCACATTCGGCCATCCCGCACTCTTTCGCTGCGCTCCGGTAGATATCATCCAGCTTTTTCATTTCTCTGTTAAACGCCACAAGCGTCCGATAAGAAACCGGATCCATATCCGCACCTCCAGACTGTCCGAAATCAGACTGTTGCAGTATAGTCCGATTTCGGATATTTGTCAAGCATTTTTTCCGGCGGAACGGAAATGGGTACCAACAGCAGTTCGGTCGATCGGTATTTCTTTGCATGGAAAAAACACTTGACAGCGTAACAATGTTATGCTATTGTATGGACGTAACAGTGTTACGGAACAATGTTACAGAAGGAGGCTGTACATGGATGAGGATCTGATTTCCAAAAAGGAACTGTTGGAGCGCTATGGAATTTCGTATGGCGCACTGTACCGCTGGAAGCGGATGGGCCTGATCCCGGAGAGCTGGTTCCTGCGCCGTTCGACGCCGAGCGGACAGGAGACGTATTTCCACACGAAGCAGATCTGCCTGCGCGTGGAGCGGATCCTGGAAAGCAAGGAGCGCGTGTCGCTCGATGCGCTGGCGGAGGAGCTGGCCGGGCAGAAGCAGGCGGCCGCTGCACGGCGGACGCTGGTTCTGGAAACAAAATACGGCGCGAAAATCTATCCCCTCGACGAGCTTTTACACCTGTATCTGACCGAGGGCGAACACAAAACCGATATTCTGGAGCATCTGAAGGAGGAAGCATTATGAACGAACACATTGATATGAAAATTTCCGGCTCGAGCAGCATGCCGGGCGGTGAATACGGCAAGGTCTCGATCAGCGGCGCGGGCAAGGTGCAGGGCAGCCTCAAATGCGAGGAACTGCACTGCTCCGGTGCGGCGAAGGTCCATGGCGACGTGGACTGCGCGGGCGAGTTGCGCACGAACGGCGCAGGTAAGGTGGACGGAAGCTCCCGGTGCGGCAGTCTGTCAGCCTCGGGCGCGTTTTCCGCGCAGACGGTACAGGTAGAGGGGCTCGCATCCGTCTCCGGTTCTTTACGGACAGAGCAGGCGCTTACGGCAGACGAGCTCCGTGCGTCCGGCTCTCTGGAAGCGGGCAGCGTCCACTGCCGTGCGCTCCGTTCCTCCGGCGCGTGCCGGGTCAGCGGAGACGTCGAGGCAGAGACGGCGGTCTTGAGCGGTGCAGTAGAGATCGGCGGACTTCTGAACGCGGAGACAGTCGAGATCTCGGCCAACCGCGCGGTGCATATCAGTGCCATCGGCGGCGGAACTATCCGCGTCCTGCAGAAGGACACGGCAACGGTCCTCGGTATCTTCCACACAAGCCCCGGCTGTGCGCGCATCGGCTCGATCGAGGGCGACAACATCGAGCTGGAGAATGTCGAGGCTGAGATCGTCCGCGGCAAATACGTCCGCATCGGGCACGGCTGCCGAATCGGAACGGTTGAATTCGGCGAAAATCTGGAGGCTGAACCCGGCACCGTCGGCCACAGCACGCAGACCGGCACAAAATAAGTATCAAATCCACGGTAAATTGTAAATATTTCTTAACTTTCTGGGAAAAGGTTTGATTCCTGCGTCGATGTGTGATAGAATGCGTTCGTATGTGATTTTTATTGATACTGGAGAGATTCGATGTCACAGGTCAAACTGTTCAGCTCGACCGGCGGCGCGCGCGTAGCCAAGCGCTCCGGCAAGCCGAAAAAGAAGAAGGTCAAAAAGCCCCTGAAGACGCTCGCCATCTGGCTGCTCGTCATTCTGTGTCTGGAAGCGCTGTACTTCTTCTGCGTGTATACGAACAACAGCTTCGTCAAAAAATGGCGGACGATTTATATCAACACCGCGATGGACACCATGCGCCACCAGTGGCTGGCGACCTATTTTATCCCCAAGGATGTCATTGACGAGGTTCGGTACGAATACGGTCTGTTCAAGGCTGCAACGGTCGGCAAGGAATCCAACGCCAACTGGGGCAAGACCGACTCCCCTGCCGAACCGGACAGTTCCGCAAATGGCAGCGGCAACGTGACGCACATCGCCCCGAATGTCACGCACGAGTCGGACACAAAGGAAGATGATACGCTCACGCCCGAGGAACTGGAAAAGCAGGCGCAGGAAGCGTTCTACACCGTTTTCTGGGAACTCGACCGCACGTCGATGGAGGCGTATCTGGCCGAGCATCCCGACACGCTGGCAAACGGCTGGGATCATATTTACATCAACGAAGCCGGTTTTGACGACGAGGGTACATCCATCCAGTCCATTTTTGGCGAGCAGGTGCTGGCCATCGACGCGAAAGACGGCGTTCTGCTGCTGCGCATTTCCGGCAAGGGCTATCGCGGCGTGCTGGCCGTGGGCAAGGATCCGTCGCTTCTGTCCATCGAGATGGCCTCGACGCTCGGCACGGCCGGACAACTCTCGGGCACCATCGCCGAGGCACACAACGGCGTGCTGGCCATGAACGCCAACGGTTTCCTCGACCCCAACGGCGCGGGCAACGGCGGTCTGCTTGCGGGTTATACCATGTCCAACGGCACGGCCTATGGTGACCACTTCTCCGCCTATGCCTACAAGCGCATTGAACTGCACGAGGACAATCTGTTCTATATTAAAGATGCGCTGTCCCCCGTTAGTGAGGACTGCACCGACGCGGCAGAATTCACGCCCGCGCTCATCGTGGACGGCAAGAAGATCATGGATGATTACTGGACCGGCGAGCAGCCGCGTGCCTGCATCGGCCAGAGCGAGAACTATGAAATTCTCATGCTGGTCATTGAGGGCCGATATCCGCTTGAGGGCATTCTCGGCACAAGCGTCAACAACTGCTCCGAGATTCTGCTCCAGCACAAGTGCATGCAGGCTATCAACCTCGACGGCGGCTCAAGTGCCATGCTGTGGTTCGACGGCGAATACGTCACGCAGTCGTCGTCCTCTCCCCTGCGCTACACCGGCGGCCGCCCGCTTCCGAACGCATGGGTCTATAAAAAAGCGCAATAAATGTTTTGCAGCCCTCGGCGCCTGCCGGGGGCTGCGTTGTTTTGTCCGCGCTTATGCAAGGATTTCCTTCAAAAGATCGGCCGTTCTGAAAATTTCCTGCTCGGTATTGAACGCAGAGAGACTGAATCGGACGGTTCCGGTTTCAAGCGTCCCGGCAGATTCGTGCGCAAGCGGCGCGCAGTGCAGTCCTGCACGCACGCAGACACCTTTTACCGCAAGCCGCGCGGCAAGCGTCTCACAGTCCATCTGCGCTGCGCACAGACTGAGCGTTCCGCTCTGCGGCTCGCCTGTAAACAGCCGCACACCCGGAACGTCTGTCAATAGAGACGTGAGCAGCTTTCTCTGGCGAACCTCATGCGCAAGCAGGCGCTGCGGGGTCTGCTGCTGCACGAAGCGCAGTCCGGCGGCAAGGCCGCAGATACCGCAGACATTCTGCGTCCCGGCCTCGGCGTGGTCCGGCAGTTCCGGCGGCATATCCGGCAGGCGCGAGGCGCTGCCGCTGCCGCCCTCTAAAAGCGTATCGGGCGTCCGGGCGCACAGAAGCAGCCCCGTGCCCTGCGGCCCGTAGAGTGCCTTATGTCCCGGCATGCAGATAAAGTCCGCACCGAGTTCTGCAAGGTGCACAGGCAGCAATCCCGCCGACTGTGACGCATCAAGTACGAACGGAACGCCGCGTGCGCGGCACAGAGCCGCGATTTCTTCGATGGGCAGGATATACCCGAACACATTGGAGACATGCGTGCAGACGACGGCGTTCGTATCCGGCGTAACGGCCCGATCGAACGCAGCCAGCGTATCCGCCGGGTCGAACAGCTGCCGCCCGACGGCTGTGATGTTCGCGCCGATGTGATGCAGCGGGCGCAGCACTGCGTTGTGTTCAAAGCCGGAGATCACCGCACGTCCGCCGGGCTTTACAAGCGTTTTGATCGCCAGATTCAGCGCGTGGGTGGCGTTCATGGTGAATACAACCTGCTCCGGCTGCGCACCAAAGAGTGCGCCGACCAGGCAGCGGCAGTCATAGACCGCGTCGGCCGCACGCATGGCAGGCGGATGCCCGCCGCGCCCAGGTGTCGCCATGCGGCGCATGGCACTCTGTACCGCAAAGGCGACCGCAGGCGGCTTCTGGAGCGTAGTCGCCCCGGCATCGAGATAGATCATAGCTGTGCCTGCTCCAGAAAGCCGTTCGGATGGACACGGTAAACCCCGGAAACGGGGCTGTTCCATGCGTGCAGGAGCTGCGCGGCATGTACGCCGTCGGCTCCCTCCACATAGACACCCCAGGTGCAGCCGAGGCTCGACACCTCCTGCGGCGCACGGCGAAGCTGCGTCCAGAGCCCCGCTTCGTAGAGGATCCGCCTGCCGGACTGTGCCGCCGTCTGGCTGCGGAACGTAAAGAGATAGGAAAACATGATACTCTCCTCCCGCTCTATCGTATGCGCAGGCCGCGGGATCCGCCACGGTTCGGCAGAATAATATTTATTCAGAAAAGATTCATAAATATTCTTGACATTTCTTTATCACGCTGTATAATGAAACCCGTTATGAGAGAGGCTGCGGCTGACAGGAGTAAGACGCGTATCCGGCGGGAACCGGGTGTCTGAAAGGAGAAGCCGCCGAAGAGCCGGCGCTGTTCCCGCAGCGCCGGTATCTGGGACGCAGGAAAAGATCCTGCGGACTGTCACGGTTTTTCCGTGGAGAGCTGTCATGCGCGAACATGAGGATCTTGTGTGCGTCATGATGGAAAATCATGACGCATTTTTTATTAAAGGAGTGGGCTTCATGAGAACCAAAACACCCAAATCCAAAACGATCCTGACCAAGATCGTCGCCATCGTCATTCTGGCACTGCTCGTCATCGCGGCAGTCAAGTGTGCAAACGGCGCGTCACTTGCAAACACAGCGTGGTCGCTGCTGCCGCCAGTCATTGCCATCGTGCTGGCGCTCATCACAAAGGAAGCCTACAGCGCGCTGTTCATCGGCGTTCTCGTCGGCGGCCTGTTTACCTGCGGCTTCGCACCCGTCGCAACACTCGACACCATCCTGAATGATGGCCTGATTGCCGCGATTGCCGCCAATGCGGGCATTTTTCTGTTCCTCGTGCTGCTGGGCATTATTGTCTCGCTGGTCAACGCAGCAGGTGGCTCGGCTGCCTTTGGCCGCTGGGCCGAGACGCACATCAAGACGCACGCAGGCGCGCAGCTGGCGACGTTCGTGCTCGGCATTCTGATTTTCATCGACGATTATTTCAACTGCCTGACTGTCGGCTCCGTCATGCGCCCGGTCACGGATGGCCACAAGATCTCCCGCCCAAAACTGGCTTATCTGATCGACGCCACGGCGGCTCCCGTGTGCATGATCGCGCCGATCTCGTCCTGGGCGGCGGCAGTTTCCTCCACGGCGGAGGGCCTCGACACCGGCATGAGCGGCATTGAACTGTTTGTCAAGGCCATCCCCTATAACCTCTATTCCATTTTGACCTTCGTGTTCATCCTCGCACTCGTTGCCATGAAATTCGATTACGGCCCCATGCGCAAATTTGAGGAAAAGGCTGTGAAGGGTGATTTGTCCGCGCTGACGGCGGACGCCGGGGAGTCGGCTAACCCCAATGGTCGCGTGATCGACCTCATTTTCCCGGTGCTGGTGCTGATCGTGACCTGCACGCTCGGCATGATCTATGTCGGCGGCTTCTTCGGCGTTGATATGTCCGGCAATCCGTCGTTCGCGGGCGACTTTATCGGTGCTTTCGGCAATACGAACGCTTTCGTCGGCCTGCCGTGGGGCGGCATCATTGCGCTGGTACTGACGGTTATCTATCTCGTTGCGCGGAAGGTTCTGTCGTTCAAGGAGGCTATGGCCTGCGTGCCCAAGGGCTTTGTCGCCATGGTCCCACCGATCATCATTCTGACGCTGGCCGTCTCGCTGAAAGCCATGATCAACTCCCTCGGCGCGGACGTGTATGTCTACAATCTGATGTTCGCCGCGTCTGAGTGGCTGTACAGCATGCTGCCCGCCGTGATCTTCGTTGTGGCCTGCATTCTGGCCTTCGCCTCCGGCACGAGTTGGGGTACATTCGGCATCCTGATCCCGATTGTCACTGCTGTCTTCCCTGCTGACAGCACGCTGCTGATCATCGGCATCTCCGCCTGCTGCGCGGGCGCTGTCTGCGGCGACCACTGCTCCCCCATTTCCGATACGACCATCATGGCCTCTGCCGGTGCGCAGTGTTTGCATCTCGACCATGTCTCCACGCAGCTTCCCTACGCGGTCACAGTCGCAATCGTCAGCTTTGTCGGCTTCATTGTCGCGGGCTTTGTGCAGAATGTGCTCATCACATGGCTCGTCGGCGCGGCGCTGCTGCTCGGTATCCTGCTGTTTCTTCGTGCAAGAGAACGCAAAAAGGAAGCATAAGCTTCAATCAGGTTTGGCCCCCTCCACCAATGGCGGAGGGGGCTGTTTCTTGCTGCCGCGCCTATTTTTGCAGTCTCTCCCGAATATTGATGGTTTCTTACATTTTTGCATTTTTCGCCCTCTATTTCCCCATTTTTAAATCTGATGCTTGAAAAGTAAAACCCCGTTGGATATAATAAAGTTGAATTCCCCGGACTTTTCCGTATTCCCTTTGACTTTCCCGCATGCTTTCATCCGCAGGAGGTTCCCACGCATGAAATTGCTTCCCACGTTCAAAACAGAGCGCTATCGCAAGGCGCACAAAAACAGGCAGCGGTACCGTCTGGCTTTGATCTGCCTTGCAGTCCTTGTTGCAAGTGCAACCGGCTATGCGCTGATCCACCCCGCCATCACCATGACAGCCGCTGCACACAGGCATGACGCAAGCTGCTATACACAGGTCACTTCCAGCTTGGAGCAGGCGCTTCACTGCACATTTGCACAGGAACACGCCGACGATACCGCCTGCATCGTCCATCTGCATGATCAGACCTGCTACGACGATACCGGCGCACTCGTCTGCACACTTGTGGAAGTCGAGGCGCACACACATACGGAAGCGTGCCATACAGTGCCGGAAGCACATACGCACAGTGAAGACTGTTATGAACGGCAGCAGGGCGATCTGATCTGCGGGGAAGAAGAAACGGAGGAACACCAGCACACGGACAACTGCTATGTCTGGGCAGATATACTCGTCTGCGGCTTGGACGAATCTGCACCCGCCGAGCCTGTCCTGATCTGTGAAAAGCCGGAGATCGTCCTGCATACACATACAGAAACGTGCTTCGGCGAAGACGGAACGCTGCGCTGCGACCTGCCGCAGATTCTGCTGCATCAGCATGGGCCGGAATGCTTTGAGACAATCGCCGTCCCGGCGGACACACAGACGCTGACCTGCACGAACACAGCCCCGGAACACGTTCACAGCATGCTGTGCTACGGCACATGGGAACTGACTTGCGGGCTGACGGAGGATGCCCCCGCAGACGGCGATGAAGATGCGGCGGAGGAGCCGGTTCTTCCGGAGACTCCAGCGAATCCGGAAGAACCGGATGCAGCCCCGGAAGATCATGCGGAACCAGAGGAAGAACCTGCAGAGGATACGCCGGCGGAAGAAGACGAGACACAGACCTTCCGGCTCGGATATTACCGCATCTGCGACGGAAAACCGCTGCTGGTCAAGGAAGAATCGACGGTCCGGGCAACCGCCGTATTCGGCAGACAAACCCGGTATTATGTCACAGCGTCAGAATTGGAAGCCGTCTATGGCGCATTTGGCTTTGAACGCGCGGCATATAGCGGGGAACTGCTCTTCCCGCATACGGATAACAGAGACGCCAGCAAACTCTGGGCAGACTGTGCGCCTGTTTACGACGAAGAAAACGGCGAATGGCGGATTCCGCTGAGTGAACAGGGAAAAAGCGACCACAGCTATGTATATTATCTGCCTGCTAATACAAAGCCAACCACATCGCTGTCTGATACAGAAATGCTGACAGCGAACACGTTTTACACCATCACTGTGACTGCTCCGGCAGAATTCGGCATTTCAAAGACCGGCGTCTATGAAGTTCTGACCGGCCAGGCGTTTGAAATCGAACTGCCTGCTGAAGAGAGTTACGTCTGGAAGATCACGGATCTCAATACCGGCAAGCCGCTTGAGCCGGCCGGCGTTACACAGCTGGAGCAATCGGTCGTCTACTTTTTTAAGCCTGTCACCTGCCCCATCCGGATTGCCGCCGTCAAGGACGGCAGCAGCGACCGGTTGGCATGCACCATCCGGTATACCGCCGACACGCTTTCCGCACAACTCCAGCGACTCAGTTCAATCGTAACAGTCGCCAAGCAGTATATCATTACCAATGGAACCGTCGGCGGTTTGACGTCGCTCGACGAGCAAGTTGACCTTTCCCTGACCGATACTCATACGCTTCGCTGGCCGGACGATACAGCGCTGCAGGTCGGCGAGTCCGACAACACTGTTCAAAGCAAGGTCTACTTCTACCACTTTACGGGCTGGCGCATCAAGGGCAGGGAAGCATTTTTCCCGGCCGGTACGCCGGTCAGCGCCTCCGAACTGGCTGTGTTTGACGACGGCGGCGGTGTAATTGAACTGGAGGCTGTCTGGACACCGTTTGATGCGCGCGGAAAAATCCCGACCGTCAACTTCTATCTCTGCCTGACCTGCGAGATCATGGACAGCCGTGACAACGGCTTCAAGGGAAATCCTGCAACAAACTTCACACAGTCCCTGTTTACCGCGAAGGTCTTCGGTACGGACGAGAATACACAGGTCAAGGAAGGCTATATGCCGATTGCGGAGCAGAATACCGCCAACGGCGCGTACAACGTTGACGCGCAGCTGCGCACGCTCACGCAGACGGCCTATGACGGCATCTCACTCTCGGCGTTCCCGTCTGATGAGGAAGTCTTTGCCGCTATCCGTGCCGACGGCGGATATTCCATCACAATCGACGGGAAGTCGATCCCGGCTCAGAATCTGACCACGGACTACTTCAAAGTTCGCTGGTATGTTCTGAAATATCACGACAGCGACGGCTGGCACATTGACGGCGTTCTGGTCGCCAAGCAGGCGCAGCTGCGCGTAACAAAATCCTTTCTCGGCGACGCGGATGCGATCGCACAGATCAAAAACCAGACGGACAGCGAGGCCTATCGGATTCAGATGGACAGCGTTCATCCGCAGGGCGGACAGGAAGTTGCCGGAGACACCTATTATCTGACGCTTAATGAGAGACAGGCCGAGGATACTGACAGTTCTGCCATCGGATACGACACCTATGACGCAACCACCGACACTTACACATGGATCGTAACAGGGCGCATCGACGGACTGTATTCATTTGAGGAGCAGAACTATCTGCCGCCTTCCGGCAGTCAGGCGCAGTGTGCGTCCTATTGCCGCGTGAGCGATGCTCCATGGCAGACCGGCTCTACCGTGAGCGGTATCCGTATGCAGTCCTATCCGCAGGATCAGCCTGCATCCTCCTATCAGACCGTCTCGTTCCGAAACTATTACATCCAGCCCAATACGCTGACGCTTCATAAGATAGACGCGTTCACTAATCTTTCTCTGGCAAACATTAGGTTTTCGATCTCCCGCACAGATCAGGAGCAGGAACTTATACTGTACCGCAAGCCGGGCACCGGCATGTATTCCTATCTGTCTGGCAACGATTATTCTGAGCCGGCCGGAAACCGGATCGTGACCGATGCAAACGGTGATCTCTTCCTTTCACTGGAGGCGGGTTCATATGTTCTGGAGGAAGAATTCCCGACCGGTTATTCCGGCGCAGCCCGCATTGCATTTACCGTTGACGAAAACTGCCGGATCACCGCAATTTCCAGTGACGGCCCGAGCGGTTCCGTCTCCAGCACCGAATCTTCGATCATGGTTCGCAACCAGTCCCATCTGCTCACGAGCGTCACGGCCGTGAAGGATTGGGGTTCCACACCGGAGGACCGGCGGGAACCGGTCGTTGTAACGCTGCTGTGCGGCGGCGTTCCGCTCAGCGGAACGGAGTATACGCAGACGCTGAGCAGCAGCAATAGCTGGACATACCAATGGCCGGATCTGCCGCTGTTCATGAACGGAAAGCTGGCAGAGTATACGCTGCACGAGGCCATGATCGGCGGCACAACATATGACAAGACCGCCGATCCCTCCGACGGCTACGCAAATTATCAGGTCACATATGATGCCGCGCTTTACAGTGAGAACGGCGGCCCGTATACAAGCGACGCATATCGAACGGACGAAACCGGCATTCTGCATTATGCCGATCACGTCCTGCTCACCGTTCACAACCGGCTTGACGGCAACAGCGGACAGATTCGAGTATCCAAGCAGTTCCAGAATGCCGCAGGCGAACACGTTGACCGGATCGAAGGCACTTATACCTTCGGACTTTACGAGGAGGAGAACCCGAGCGGCACTCCGCTGATGACAGCCTCTATCGTATACCGGAACGGCACGTCCATTCCCGAAGACGGCATTGCCAGGTTTGACGGACTCAAAATCGGCGGCAGCTACCATGTCTATGAACTTGACAGCAGCGGCAGGCCCATTTTGGACGGCAGCGCCGCAACCATCGGCGGCAAACCGTTCCTTGTGTCCGGCAGCGGCGTAACGGTCACGGTCAGTCAGGATGCACCGACCGGTGAGGTTACGGTCACGAACTGCGCTGCATATCCGGCGCTGCCCATGACCGGCGGCACAGGCGCAGAACCGTTCCTGCTTGCGGGCGGCCTTCTGAGCGCGTGCGCTGCGGCCGCACTTGCACTGCGCAGGCGCAGAACGCATCTGAGTCGGTAATCCCGTCATGTGAATGGAACTTCTCAATACATGACAACGCAGCCAAAAAGGCTGCCTGCAGAATGTCTGCGGGCAGCCTTTTTTAGTTGCGGCATTATTGTATATTGGCAATCGTTCTTATATATTCGACCGACTGCATGATCTGCGCGTAGATCTGCTCATCTGACGGCTCCAGAAATCGGAAGGACAGATCCTCCATGCTGACGCAGAAACTCATGGGCATTTCCAGCGCGCAGGCAAGCGTCCCTCCCTGCCGCTCCAGCGCGGCAAACATGACCGGATACGGGAACACGCCCTGCCCGATCGGCTCGTTCCAGATATAGCCGTCGTGGATGCTGCCGTCCTTCATGTGCAGATACGCGACCGGCACGGAGGCGTTCTGCAGATCCTCGTCCAGCCGTATCTCGCCCCGGCAGAAGCGGTAGGTATTTCCCGGATCATAGGTATATTGGACGTTCGGCAGATTCAGTTCCGCGAACACGCCGCCGCATTCGCTTGCCGGGCCGACGATATCGCCGTAGGACTCCAGCCCCAGCCGCATACCGTAACGGTCAGCCAGTTCCGCCGCCCGTTTAACGTGCTCTAGGAACACATCATACCGAGTCTTCGGGCCGCAGCGCGTATTGACAAGCCGCGCACCGATCTGCCCAGCAAATTCGATTTTTTTCATCAGGCGCGCAAACTGCGCCTCGTCCGTCATGTCGCAGTGCGCCGACAGCGCGGTGCATTGCAGATCGCGCTTCTGAAGTTCCCGTTCAATCTGTGCAACATAGCCCGTTGAAACGCGCTCGGCGACGATCTGCTCGCTGATACCATCGATGGCGGACAGTTCGATCGTATGGAATCCGCAGCGGCGGGCCATGTCCATCGCGCGGATTGGATCCGTACCTGGAACGTTATTGGCGCAGAACGTAAACGGTGCAAGCGTCAGCATGTGTGTTCCTCCTGTTCAAAATGCAGCATAACTTTTGCCTCGCGGCCGCTGGATTTTTCACGGAACGCCTCGATTCCTTTGGAAAACGGCAACTCGCAGGAAACGACCTCCTCCAGCTTCAAATGCCGCGCCATAGCGATGGCTGCCGGAAACTGCCCGCTCGGCACGCAGACAGCGGAGAGCGTCGCGTCCTTCCAATAGAGCGTAAACAGATTCAGTTCCAGATTGTAATCCATCCCGTAAAGCCCGAAAAAGACGACGGAACCGCCGCGCGCGACAAGATTCATGGTAATTGCCGCCGATTTCCGGTCGCCGCTGGCCTCAATGACCGCATCGTAGCCGATGCCGCCAGTCAGCGTCAGTGCCTCTGTCGTAACGCTCTGCGTATTCGGGTCGATCACGATATCTGCACCGAAGCGCAGGGCTGCTTCCCGCTTTTCTGCGACCGGTTCTACCACGACGATCTGCCCGACCGGGTGCTGCCGCACAAGCTTGAGGATGATCTGCCCCATGGCCCCGCAGCCGAGCAGAATGACCCGCTTGCCATAGCCAAGCCGCGGGCGTGCATGGCCATCATCAGCGGCTCGATCAGACTTCCGGCACGCAGGCTCACCTGCTCCGGCAGGCGGAAAACCTGCTGCTGGCGAATGTTCAGATACTCCGTCATCAGATTGGCATAGCCGGAACTGGGGTTCGTGCAGTATTCCGGGCGGTTGCTGCGGCAGGCATCGCACAGGCCGCACGGCTCATACGGGTTGATCGTCACGCGGTCGCCCGGGTGGAGCGCACGGACATTCTCGCCCACCGCTGTCACGACGCCGGAGCCCTCGTGCCCCAGATAGCCGTTCAGCGGATACGCCGCCGTTCCGCGCAGCATCATCATATCGTAGCCGCAGATCGACGCGAACGCCATTCTGACCTGCACCTCGCCCGGCCCCGGCGTGGGCGGCATGGGAAGCTCCTTGAAATACAGCTTCCGGTTCGGCTGCATCCGAAGCGACCGGATCATAATTCTGCCTCCTTCTGCATGGCTGCGCGGTACTCCTGCGGCGTCATACCTGTTTGCTTTTTGAATACCTGACTGAAATATTTAGAGTTTTCAAAGCCGACGTTTCCGGCAATATCAATGATGCGGTCCTTTGTCTGCAGCAGCTGCTTGGCACGGCGGATGCGCTGCTCGCTCACATAGGCGTTGAAGGCCTGCCCCGTCTCCTTTTTGAACACGCGGCTGAGATAGGCCGGGTTCATATGGACATGCTCCGCTGCAGACGTCAGCGTCAGAGGCTCGGCAAGGTTCTGTGTGACAAAGCGGCAGACCTCGTCGATGGTCGTGTTGGAGGTCGTGCGCAGATTCCGGATGTTGGAGAATAGCTGCGTCATCTGCTCACGGCAGCTTGTGAACATCGCCTCGGCCGACGCCGGTCTTTGCGTGCCCAGCAGCAACGAGCCGGACGCAGGCTCAACGCCGAAGCTGCTGCTGAGAGAATACATCTGGACGGTCAGCTGCGTCATAACGAATGAGCAGACCTCATCCGACATGCTGTGGCTAACCATGCTCTGCAATTCCTGCAGAATTGCAAGTGCGTCCGCCTGCCGTGCATCCTGCATACTCAGGGAAAGCGCCGAAAGCTTTTCGTGCAGCAGCTGCTGCGTGACCGGCACGCGGTAGGAAAACGCCATCTTCGGCTGCAGGCAGAGCGGTGAGAAGAAAAAGCGCTGCTTGCGCAGTTCCAGCAGCTGGCGGCACTGGCTATGCCACTGCGGCAGAGGCAGAGGCACATCGGAGATATCAAATGTCATCTGCCCGAGCGCATGCTGCGCAGCAAGCGCGTTGATCTGTCCCGCCCAAAAGTTCCAGTCCGGCTCTACGTCCTGCCCGCCGGCAAGCAGAATGCACAGATTCTGATCGCGGTAAATACAGATATCCGTATTTCCAAGCGGACGAAGAAGCGCAGTCAATTCTGAAAAGAACGATTCCAGCGCGGCATAATCGGAGGAAAAGCCGGGATCCGGCTGGGAGCCGAGCAAAATCCAGCATTCTTGGCTGCCTACATGCAGCCGGCCGAACTGCTGCTGCGCAGACCCCGTGCCGACCGGCACAAGGCCCATCAGCAGCTCCATGACCTCCAGACTGTGCTGGACATATTCGTTTTCCGGGGGCCGGACTGCGCCCGTTTCGTGCTTTTGCAGGCGTCCGGCCTCCTCGACCGCGTGCAGGAGCATCGCATCCGAGGGCATGGCGTCCGGCAGCAGCTGCTGCACCTTGACCGCAGCCGCGCCCTCAATGACCGCCTCCGCCCCGTCGGACAGCAGGACGAAGCGCGGGCAGATCCCGCGCGGGAGCAGATAATTGATAAGATCCTCCGGGTTCCAGAAGGTCATATGCACCGGCATGATCACAACGTCCGGGTGCAACGACTCGATCAGCGACATTCCGAGCACACTGTTGTCCGCCGTTCCGCACAGTTGAATGTGCCCGGCCTGCCCCAGAAGGATGCGGCGCAGATGCTGCGTCTGCGAATACAGGGATGAAATAATCAGGACCTGAATCATGACAGCCTCCCGTTGCTTTTTTACTGATGTCAGATATTTTACCATATTCCGCGAGCAATTCCAAGCTTTTTGTTGGAATTGCCCTGATTTCGTTCAGAAGGTCACACGAAACTGTACATTAATTTATGATTTCCGAAATCATGTGTAAAAAATTAACCCTCAAAGGTATAATTTTCGCACTTCCACCATGCATTTTTCACAATGGCGTATGCAAAATTGTGAATATGCACAAAAAACGCCGGCATATTTTGACGCGCTTTTGTATTTTTGGGTGGGAAAAGGTTGAAATATAAAGCGCAAAGCCCCGGACAATCCGGTATCATGGAAACAGCAGAACACCATATGTAAAAAAACTTGTTGGAGGAAAAAAGAACATGAAAGCTCTCGTTTACACAACACAGGCGAAAATGGACGGAAGAAAAGTCATCGAACCCGGCAAATGTGAGCTTCTGGACATCCCGGAACCGCAGCTTCTGCCGACCGACGATATGAAGATCCGCGTCGACTACTGCGCCATGTGCGCGACCGACGTGCACATCGTCACGATGGGTCTGTACGGCATGCCTGCACCCTGGATCATGGGCCATGAGCTCTGCGGCACGATCGTCGAAGTCAATCCCCGCGCCACGGAAAACGGCTTTGCCGTCGGCGACAAGGTCGTCGTAAACTGCACCGCACCGTGCGGCTGCTGCGACGAATGCAAGCGCGGCCACGACATCTTCTGTAAGCATCCGATCGCAGGCTCCTTCGTTCACGGCTTCACCGAATACTGCACCGCCGTCTGCGAGCAGGTCTTCCAGATCCCGAAGAACAGCCCCATCGACCCGAAGTATTACTGCCTCGCAGAGCCGATGGCCTCCGCGATGGACGGCATGGATCTGGCCGACATCAAGATCGGCGACAACGTGCTGCTGCAGGGCTGCGGCGCGATCGGCTCCATCATCCTCAACATGCTCCTGCTCAAGGGCGGCGCAAACGTCACCGTTTCCGATCCCATCGCAGAAAAGCGTGAGACGGCTCTGAAGCTCGGCGCACAGTATGTCATCGACCCGAAGAATGAGGATCTGAAAGAACGCGCGATGGAGATCACAAACGGCCGCGGCTACGACGTGATCTTCGACGTTTCCGGCGTTCCCGCCGCCGCTCCGCTGCTGCCGAAGCTGCTGGCCAACAAGGGCACGGTCGTCTACTTCGCCGTATTCCCGATGGACTATGAGCTGCCGCTCAACCTGTACGACTGTACATAAAGGAAGGCCGCCTGCAGACCGTCTTCACCACGATCTACAACTATCCGCGCGTCATCGACCTCATCCCGAGAATGAATCTGGACGTGATCGCAAACCGCGAAATGAAGCTCAGCGACGGCGTCGAGATCTTCAACGCGTTCCTGGAATCCAAGAGCAACAAGATCATCGTCGACTGCCAGCACTGATGGCTTCCATCCGATTTCCGTTCAACAACAAAGAAGAGATAGAAAGGATACAACATGAAACATAAGCAAACTGTAACCGAGGTCAAGGAATCCCGGTTGAGCGTCAAGCAGAAGGTTCTGTTTGGCATGGGCGACTATCTCAATACCATTACCTATGGTATGATCAGTGCCTTCCTCATGGCCTTCCTGACCGATACCCTGCTGATCCCCATGGCAGCAGTCACCGCCATTATGTCCCTGTCCAAGCTCTGGGACGCCATTAACGACCCCGTCATCGGCGTTATCATCGACAAGAGCCGTTCGCCCAAGGGCGTGTACCGCCCATGGCTGATTCGGATGATGGTTCCGTTCGCGCTGTCGAACATCCTGCTCTGGCTGCCGATCGGCCATTGGTCGACCTCCGCCAAGATCACCGTCGTCTCCATCGTGTACTGCCTGTACATGGTCTTCTTCACGGCCTATCATATCGCCTACGGCTCGCTCGGCGGCGCTATGACGCAGAACACGGACGACCGCGGCTCGCTCTACGGCTACCGCCTCGGCACATCCCAGCTGCTGTTCTGGCTGATGACGGTTCTGTGGCTGCCGCTCATCAACCTGCTGATGTCCGGCGGTATGGCGCAGGACAAAGCATATTTCACCGCTGCCATTATCTTCACTGTCCCCGGCCTGCTGTTTGCAGTCCTGCTGTACCGGAACTCCAGGGAAGTCGTCGAGCCCCAGAAGAGCACCAAGCTGCCCGCAAAGGATCTTTGGCACTTCGTCATTCAGAACGGCCCGTTGCTCATGGTCATGTTCGGCCAGTTCGTCTGCGGTATTTACATGTACGGCCGCAGCGGCGTCATGATGTACTACTTCACCTATTATGCCGGCAACACCAACCTCTTTACGATCTATAATCTGATCGCCATTGGCTGCGGTATCGCAGGCCCGTTCACGGCCCCGATCCTCATGGAGAAGTGCGGCAACAAGGGCCGGATCGTCGCTCTGGGCGCAATCGGCTCCGGCGCGCTGTTTGTCGCGATGAACTTCATCAACGCCGGCACCAATCCCCTGCTGTTCTACATCTTCGCCGGTGTCAGCGGCTACTTCAACGGTCTGATCATGGCTGCGGTCTACGCCTGCATGCTCGATACCATCGAGGTCGGCCAGTATAAGACCGGTATCCGCGCCTCCGCGTTTGCCGTCTCCCTCTGCCACTTCGCGAACAAGCTCGGCATGACCATCTCCACTGCCGGTGTCGGCGCTGTTCTGGCCGCGCTCGGCTTCGCCGCCAACCAGACGCAAAACGGCGATGTCCTGTTCTGGATCAACGGCTTCTTCACCTGGGTCCCCGGCGTCATCGGTATCGTCGTCGGCGTTGTCTTCCTGTTCTACAAGCTCAACCGTGAGCGTTACTACGAGATCCTTGCCAAGCTCAAGGAAAAAGCCGAATAATCCCCCCGCAACCACAAGCTGAAAGGAGTTTTCACATGGCAGAGAAAGCCTTAGTCCATCGCATGGAGCAGGCTGCCCTGACGACGAAGATCCGGCTTCTGGATCTGGCGCATCAAACGCTCATCCATATCGGCGGCGACCTGTCTGTCTGCGATATGATGACCGCCATCTGGCAGTATGCAATGCACTATGACGTCAAGGATCCGCACTGGGAGGGCCGCGACCGCTTCGTCCTGTCCAAGGGCCACGCGGCAGCCGTCACCTCGTTCAGTCAGGCCGCCATCGGCTGCTATGATGTCGGAGATATCTACAAGGAATACGCCACCAACTTTGGCCGCTTCGGCATGCACTCCTGCAACCTTGCGAACCCGTATGTCGATGTCTCTACCGGTTCGCTTGGCCACGGCTTCCCCGTCGCCTGCGGCATGGCGACCGCGCTGAAGCGCAAGGGCTCAAGCAGCCGCGTATACACCGTTGTCGGCGACGGCGAGTGCGGCGAGGGTTCGATCTGGGAGGCGGCGATGTACGCCCACCAGTATAAACTCGGCAATCTGGTCGTCTTCGTTGACCGCAACGGCATGTCCTTCGACGGCCCAACCGAGGAATACATGGCGCTGGAACCGTTCGCCGACAAGTGGCGCGCGTTCGGCTGGAACACCGTCACCATCGACGGCCACGACATGAATGCCATCCTGGACGCCATCGACGCGCTGCCCGTACCCGATTCCGACGTCCCAACCGTTATCATTGGCAAGACCGTCAAGGGCCACGGCGTCAGCTTCATGGAGAATAATGTCTCCTGGCATGCAGGCTGCGTCAATGAGGCCGACTGGATCAAGGCGAAGGCCGAGATCACCGAAGCATATGAAAGAAAGTGGGGTGCGGAAGCATGAGTGAAGCGCAGGACAAGCTGCTGCAGGGCGAAATGAACATGACCCTGAACATGGCCATGATGACCAGCGCACGCGACGCTGTCGGCAAGTGCCTGGCAACGCTCGGCGGCGAGTATGACAATATGCTCGTTCTGACCGCCGACGTCGATACCTCCTCCCGCATTCAAGCGTTCAAGGAAAAATATCCTGACCGCTGCTACAACGTCGGCATTGCCGAGCAGAACCTGATGAGCGTCTCCGCCGGTCTTGCCCACGAGGGCTTCCGCCCGCTGGCGTTCGCGTTCGCACCGTTCGCGTCCATGCGCTGCTACGAGCAGGTGCGCACCGATATCTGCTATTCCAAGCTGCCGGTCGTCATCATCGGCAACGGTGCAGGCTATTCCAACGGTGCTTCCGGCTGCACGCACTGCGCGCTGGAAGACTCCGCGCTCATGGTTGCCTGCAACAACATGACGGTTCTCGAGCCGGGTGACCCGTTCCAGATTGCAAAGCTGCTGGAGGCAGCAATGGAACTGAACGCCCCTGTCTACATTCGTCTTGGCCGCGAGGCCACAAGTTCCCTGTATCCGGAGGATACAAAATACGAAATCGGCAAGGCGCTCATCCCGCGCGAAGGCGACGACGGTGCGTTCATCTGCACCGGCATCATGGTGCACTTCGCCATGGAAGCCGCCAAGCGCATCCATGACGAACTCGGCAAGGAGATCCGCGTCGTCGATATGTTCACGATCAAACCGCTTGACAAGCAGGCCGTTATTGACGCCGCAAAAACCGGCCGCGTCGTCGCAGCGCAGGACCACAATCTGCTCGGCGGTCTTGGCCAGTTGGTCGGCTCGTGTATCGCAGAGGCGGGCATTGCCTGCAAACTGGTCAGCCGCGGCTGCCCGGACTACTTCGTCCCGATTGCGAACCCCGAATTCCTCTACGCCCGCAACGGCATGGACGCCGACGGTCTGTATGAGGCAATGAAGGCCATGTTCTAAGCACGTTCCTACCCTTTCCTGTACAGCCGCCGGGAGTCCACTCTCGGCGGCTGTCAATCAATATCCAAACAGAAAAAGGCATACGGACTCTGCCTCCTTCAGCAGAGTCCGTATGCCTTTTCTGATATGCTGTTTTTACGGAAATCTTCAGCGAATTCGTAACTTCTGCAGGGACCGATGTAGGCATCGGCCCCTGCAGAACTGCGGCAAATTCGTGCTGCTCTGCAAATTTTGAACGCAAAGCTAGTTTACCGCAGATATTCTAACGCAGCTACTCACAAATTCGGAGTACCGTAACAGGCGGCGCGTACCTTATTGCCCGTAGGGTGATTTGGTGTGTTCGTAACAATCGAAAATCAGGTACTTGCCTGAACTGTACCCGCAGAACGCACCAAACCGTAACCCAGCGCCCCTTTTCTCCCCCATCTTTTCCGGCAAGGCGGAAAAGATGGGGCTGCCGGAGGCTTGACTACTTCCGGGTTCTTACGCGAACGGATTCTCCGTGGGATACGGCAGGGACTTCGGCTGGTTATAGGCGATGTCGCCCACGCCGAGGAACTTGAAGACCTCGAACAGGAGCTTGCCATAGTGACCGAAGGCGACCGCGCCGTGGTGCGGGTAGCGCTTCTGAATGAGCACATGGCGATAGAAGCGGCCCATTTCGGGAATTGCGAAGATGCCGATGCCGCCGAACGAGCCGGTCTTCACAGGCAGAATCTCGCCCTCGGCGATGTAACTGCGAAGCACACCGTCAGAGTCGCACTGCAGGCGGTAGAACGTGATCTGGCTTGCTGCAAGATCGGCCTCGAGCGTGCCGCGCGTGAAGTCGGGTTCAGAGCCTGCCGGTTCAAGCAGACGGTGCTGAATCAGCTGGTATTTGACCGCACGGTCAGCACAAAGTTTGCAGGACGGCGTGTTGCCGCAGTGGAATCCCATGAAGGTATCAGTCAGCGTATAGTCAAACTTGCCCTTGATTTCAGCTTCATACAGGCTGGCCGGGACAGAGTTGTTGATATCGAGAAGCGTGACTGCATCGTGTGAGATGCACGCGCCGATGTACTCGCTGAGTGCGCCGTAGATATCGACTTCGCACGCGACGGGAATGCCGCGCGAAGCAAGACGGGAATTGACATAGCACGGCTCGAAGCCGAACTGTTCCGGGAAAGCCGGCCAGCACTTATCGGCAAACGCGACGTATTTGCGCGCGCCTTTGTGGCCTTCCGCCCAGTCCAGAAGTGTCAGTTCAAACTGCGCCATGCGCTCGAGCATGTCGGCATAATACCGGCCTTCGCCCATTTCCTTTTTCATGTCTTCGCAGACGGCTGGAATGCGTGCATCGCCTGCGTGGGCTTTATAGGAAACAAGCAGATCCAGTTCAGAGTTCTCCTCGATCTCCACACCGAGTTCGTACAGGCCCTTGATTGGTGCATTGCAGGCAAAGAAGTCCTGCGGACGCGGGCCAAAGGTGATAATCTTGAGGTTTTTGACACCGATAACGGCTCTTGCGATGGGGATGAAGTCCGCGATCATCTTGGCGATATCGTCGGCAGTGCCAACCGGGTATTCGGGGATGTAGCCCTTCAGATGGCGCATGCCGAGGTTATACGAACAGTTCAGCATGCCGCAGTAGGCATCGCCGCGGCCGTTGATGAGGTCGCCGTCGCCCTCGGCGGCTGCGACAAACATGCACGGGCCTTCAAAATACTTGGCGATGAGCGTTTCGGGCGTTTCCGGGCCAAAGTTGCCGAGGAAGACGACGAGGGCATTGCAGTCCGCTGCCTTGACATCGGCAACGGCTTTCAGCATGTCGGCTTCGTTCTCGACGGTGACGGGACATTCGTACACGCCGCCCTCGCAAGCCTTGGCGATGTTCGCGCGGCGCATTTCGGAAAGCGGCCGCGGGAAGCAGTCGCGGGAGACGGCGATGAGGCCAAGCTTGACATTGGGGATGTTTTCAAACATGATGAATTCCTCCTTAAGCATCAAGAATATCAATATTTTTACCGGTCAGGCCGATATGCGCGCCGGTTTTTGCCTCGCTGGAGTCTGGATGGGCCAGCAGCCACTTGTTGCGGGCTGTGAGCCATGTGTCTTCTTCACTTTTTGCCTCGAAAACAGGCTTTTCCGTGTTCGTGCCCTTGGGCAAAACAACGGCAACGCGGAAACCTGCCTCCGTTGTCTGACAAGGCGCATAGTGGAGCGTCGTGCCGTAGACCTCGACGGCAGTGCCTGCCGGAACGCGGAAGGCCTTGACCTTCGCGGTATCGAGCATACCGTCTTCGATTTCGTCTTCCTTTGCCAGCAGCAGCACGAAATCCGTCTCGCCGACGTTGACCTCACTGTCTCGGTGATATTCGAGACAGTTCAGCTTTGTGTTGTAGCCCCAGCACATGCCGATCTGGATAGGCATGCCGCCGTAAGCACGGTCACGCATTTCATTGAAAATGCCGCAGGCTTCAAGTACCTCGATGCCCGGCTCATAGGCCGTACCGCTTTCCGGCATGGGAATCGTCTTCATGGCCGCGACGAGCGCTGCTGTGTCAAAACCGGTCAGAACCTTGCCGTAAGGCTTGAATGCGTGGTCGGAAACAGAGTAAATTTTCATAAATCCTCCTGTTATAGAAAATCACGACTGTAGGGGCCGATGCCGCTCACAGCCGTTCGCGGCGAAGGAGCGTTACGGATGTGGGCCTGCCGCTTACCTGTACACATCGGCCCCTACATGGGATCGCACAAATTTTGAGTTATACCGTCGCGGCGAAAAAATTTTTCAGCGCGGGATAGAGTTTTTTGAAATTCTGGTAGCGAACTTCATACTTGGCCGTCAGTTCTGCATCCGGCTCGGTGGTGGACGCGACCTCGACGAGTTTGTCTGCCGCTTCCTGCACAGACTTGAACTTGCCGCAGCCGACCATGGCGAGCATCGCCGCGCCATAGCCTGGGCCCTGCTCCGTCTTGACCATATCAAGCGGAATACCGAGGACATTTGCAAAAATTTTGCGCCACAGGGGGCTCTTTGCGCCGCCGCCGCAGATGTTCGAGCGCGGAATTTCGATGCCAAGAGACTTGGCAACCTCAAACGAATCCCGGATGGCAAACGCCACCCCCTCCAGAACCGCCTGTACGAGATCGGAGCGGCTCGTATCCATCGTCATGCCGGTAAATGTGCCTCTGGCGTTCGTATCGTTGATGGGGCTGCGTTCGCCCATTAAATACGGCAGGAAGTAAACGTGATTTTCACCGAGTTTTTCGTCGGTAATATCCGCCTGTTCACCCGCGAAATCGGACGTTTTGAGAATTTCTTCGCACAGCCACTTGTTGCAGCTGGCAGCAGAGAGCATACAGCCCATGAGATGGTAGCCGCCGTCGGCGTGGGCAAAAGCGTGAAGCGCATTGTTGGGGTCAACGCCGAATTTGTCGGACGAAATGAAGATCGTCCCGGACGTACCGAGCGAGATATTGCAGCCGCCCGCGCCGACTGTTCCTGTGCCGACCGCAGCAGCAGCGTTATCGCCCGCACCAGCCACGACCTTCACGGTTTCCGGCAGTCCCAGTGTCTGCGCAGCTTTCTTGGTCAGCGTGCCAACAACCTCGAAGCTTTCAAACAGCTTCGGCATCTGGCATTCCGAAATGCCGCAGATGTCCAGCATTTCCTGCGACCAGCGCTTGTGTGCAACATCCAGCAGAAGCATGCCGGAGGCGTCGGAGTAATCGCAGCAATGCACACCCGTCAGTTTATAGTTGACATAATCTTTTGGAAGCATGATCTTTGCGATCTTTTTGAAATTCTCCGGCTCATTCTCGCGCATCCAGAGAAGCTTCGGTGCCGTAAAGCCCGCGAAAGCAATGTTTGCCGTCAGCGCAGAAAGCCGTTCCTTGCCAATCGTGTTATTGAGGTAGTCAACCTCTTTAAAGGTTCTGCCGTCGTTCCAGAGGATTGCCGGGCGGATAACGCTGTCCTGTGCGTCCAGCGCAACAAGCCCGTGCATCTGGCCGCCTGCGCCGATGCCCACGACCTGCGACGCGTCGAAGCCCCGCAGCAACTCCGGAACGCCGGCCACGACCGCGTTCCACCAGTCCTCCGGCCTCTGCTCCGACCAGCCAGGATGCGGGAAGATCAGGGGATATTCCCTTGTGACTTCGTTTTGAATCGTACCGTTCTCTCCGACAAGCAGCAGCTTGCAGGCAGACGTGCCGAGATCAATGCCGATAAATAACATAGACTGCACACGGCTCCTTTCCCAGTCATGAAGGTTCTGATAATTTGATTTTATACTAGTTTTTTTCAAAATTCAATCTCATTTTTTCAGGGATGGGGCACACTGCCCCAAAGCCTCCTCTTGTCATGCCCCGCATGATAAGGGGAGGTGGCATTTGCGTCAGCAAATGACGGAGGGGATTTGCAGCAGATTTCATGGTGCTCCGAAATTTGCTGCGTTCGAATCCCTTCAGGCCCTTCGGGCCAGCTTCCCTTGTGCCCAAGGGAAGCCTTGGGTGCGGCGCGGAAACGTTTGCTTCATAAAATCTTAAGGCATTCCCCGCTTGTTTGTTCATGTGATTTTGGATATGATGATAGCACAGAGAAGAAAACGGAGGGAAATCTGGTATGCAGCATATACTGGTCTGCGACGATGAGAAGGATATCGTCGCGGCTTTAAAAATTTATCTGGAATCTGACGGCTACTGCGTCCACACGGCCTACAGCGGCGAAGAGGCGCTGCGGGTCGCAAAGACGGAGCCGGTGCAGCTGGCGCTGATGGATATCATGATGCCCGGCATGGATGGCATTACGGCCATGGCGAAGCTGCGGGAATTCTCCAATATTCCCGTGATTTTGCTCACGGCAAAATCCGAGGATTCAGACAAAATTCTGGGCCTCAGCGTGGGCGCGGACGATTATATCACGAAGCCCTTTAACCCCGTGGAGGTACTCGCGCGAGTCAAATCGCAGCTGCGAAGGTTCCTGCAGCTGGGCGCGGCGGTCAAAGCCCCGTCGGAGCTGACGGTCGGCGGCATCTGCCTTGACCATGACGCGAAGCGCGTCACGCTCGACGGCGAGGAGATCGCGCTCACGCCGAAGGAATATGACATCCTGTATTATCTCATGCAGCACCCCGGCAAGGTCTTCACGCCTGCGGAACTCTACAGCGCCGTGTGGAACGAAGCGCCGGTGGCCATTGACAATACAGTGGCAGTACACATCCGCCATTTGCGGGAAAAGCTGGAGATCAACCCGTCCGAACCCCGGTATTTAAAGGTCGTCTGGGGCAAGGGCTACAAGCTGGAAGGAGACAGGACATGAAACAGCTATACGGAAAGCTTTGGGTCAAGTGTACGGCCATCGCGCTGCTGGTCGTGTTTGCGGTGCTCTTCGCCGCGGCGGCGCTGGGCAGCGCGTATCTGATCCGCTACGGCGCATTCGCGGACGGCGGCGAGCAGGTGCGGCAGATGGCAGAAAACAATCTTTTGCAGCAGACGAGAGGCGACGGCTGGACAGCGATGCACGCATGGGCCGAGGACGATACGGTCACGGGCGATCTTCTCCGCGAACGCTATGACCCGCTCACCTCCAACATCTATTTTAAACTCACCGACAAGGACACCGGCGAAATTCTGTTCAGCACCGGTAAGATGCCCAAGGACGATTATACCGGCAAAGCCTCCGCCTATTACCAGCAGGACATGACCATCTCGCTGCGCGACGGCAGCGACGTGACCGCACTCTATCAGGCGTATCTCAAAAGCCCGCTTGCTCCGCGCGATTCCGCACTGTACGTTATGACGTGGGTCGAGCGGCTCATCAATGCGCGGTATCTGCTGATCGTGCTGGCTGTGTTCCTTCTTGCGGTCTGCCTGTTCCTGTTCATCTTCCTGCTGTGCTCCATGGGGCGCAAGGAGGGCGTGGACGGTATTTACCAGTGCTGGCTCAATAAAATTCCGCTCGATCTGTTCCTTGCGCTGCTTTTCGCGCTGTTCTTCGCATGGGCATCCTTTCTTGGCGATATCTGGTATATCGATTTCTGGTACTATATTCTTCTCGCATTCGGCGCTGCGGCGCTGGCGCTGACGCTCCTTCTGAGCGTTGCAGGCCGGGCAAAAGCACCAGGATTCTTTAAAAACACGCTGATCTACAAGGTTTTTGCGTGGATCTTTCGGGGACTGGGCCGCATTCCGATGGTCTGGCGGACGGCGCTCGTCTGGGGCGCACTGTGCCTTGCGGAGCTGTTCTTCATGTTCATGCTTGGGTGGAATGAGGAGCAGTATGCAGTTTTGTGGCTGCTCTCGCGCGGAGTGCTGACCATTGTGATCTTATATCTGGCCTCCAGTCTGAGGCTTTTGCAAAAGGAAGGACAGGCCATTGCCGACGGCCAGACCGATTACAAGGGCAAGCCTATCCCCCGCTGGCTGCCCGCGCTCAAAAAGCACGAGGACAACCTGCAAAGCATCCAGTCCGGCATCCAGAAGGCTGTCGATGAACAGACGCGGGCCGAGCGCATGAAAACGGAGCTCATCACAAACGTCTCCCACGATATCAAGACGCCGCTTACATCCATTGTCAATTACGTCGATCTTCTCGAAAAGGAGGATATTCAGCCGGAAAAAGCGAAGAAATATGTAGACGTTTTAAACCGGCAGTCCGCGCGGCTCAAAAAGCTGACAGAGGATCTGGTCGAAGCGTCAAAGGCGTCCTCCGGCAGTCTTCCGGTGCATCTGGCGCCGACGGATGTGAACGTACTGTTAAGCCAGCTGGCAGGCGATTACATCGAAAAGCTGGAAGGCGCACAGCTGGAGCCGATTTTCCACCCCGCGCCGTCCCAGCCGGTCATTCAGGCTGACGGACAGCTGCTGTCCCGGGTGCTCGGCAATCTGTTCTCAAACATCTGCAAATATGCCATGCCCGGCACACGCGTGTATTTTGAAAGCACAGCAGACGAGAAAACCGTCTCGCTCACATTCAAGAATATCTCAAAATATGAGCTGAACATCCCGGCAGAGGAGCTCATGGCCCGCTTCGTGCGCGGCGACCGCGCGCGCCATACAGAGGGCAGTGGTCTGGGCCTGTCCATCGCGCAAAGTCTGACCGAACTGCAGGGCGGCGCGTTCCGCATCGAGATCGACGGCGATCTGTTCAAAGCCGTCGTGACCTTCCCGCGCGCGCGCGCCGAGTCGGCGCAGCTATGAAAAAGCGAAAGCTGTTGGCAGCGTTTTTTCTGCTGCTTGCTGCCTGCGTGCTGGCTCTTTGCATTGCCGCCATTCGTCGCGCGCGGCTCCTGCCGTCGGAAACCGGAATTTCTGTTCCCATTTTCATGTACCACGCCGTCGGCGACGACTGCTGGGGCGAGGAAAGTCTATTCGTAAAGCCGGAGGAGCTGGAGAAGCAGCTGCAATATCTGTCCGAAAACGGCTATGAAACGATCTTTTTTGAAGACCTCGCCCACATCGAGCAGTATGAAAAACCGGTGATGCTGACCTTTGACGACGGATACGACGATAATAGCACGAATCTGCTGCCGCTGCTGCAAAAATACGGCATGAAAGCAACGATCTTCCTGATTGCAGGCGACGTCGGAAAAAGGCACAAGCTGACACGGGAACAGATTTCGGAATTGGTTCAGTCCGGACTGGTCAGCATCCAGAGCCACGGATGGAGCCATCGGAATATGGCGAATTTGCCTCCTTTGGAACTGCTGTTGGAGATGGCGCGCAGCCAGAGCGCCATTGCAGCGCTCACCGGACGGCCCCCCACCGCGCTTTCCTATCCGAATGGAAGCAGCAATGAGCGCGTAAGAAAAATTGCCGGATGGTTTTATACCTACGGCGTCCGTACTTATGCAGGCGTCTATGTAACCGGCCGCGACCCACTGCTGATCGAGCGCATCACCGTCAGCCGCGGTACGCCGCTGGAAGCGTTCAAAGCCGCCTGTCAGACGGCAGATGTATCAGAATAAGCAGTACAATTTCCAATTTTGCTTATTCACAGAAAGGAGCCGCTGCTTTTGCAGCGGCTCCCCGTCTTCACCTCCGGCTTCCGGAGAAAAAGACTTACTTCATGTTGCGCTCGTAGGACTCGATCATTTTCTTAGACGTGTGACCCATAGAATCGTCAGAGTCGAAAACCCTTGCGGCGTCTGGCTTTTCTGACTGTTCAGCCAAATCACGGGTGATGTGACCCGTGCGGCTTTCGAGCTTCCGGAGGTACTTTTCCGTCGTTTCCCCGGTGAAGATCTTGACCTGAAGCAGCATAGTCGTGTCGTCCTTCGGTGTTACGAAGATCTTGCTGATATACTTGTCGATGAACTCCTTTGTGATGATTCCCTGCGCCGCGTCACGTTGGGCATTCGTCAGGACTCTGCGGATTTCGTCGATCTTTTGCTTGAAGGCGTCTCCCTCGGCGGCTGTCTGCTCCAGTTCTGCGATTTCCTTTTCGGCTTCTTCAATTTCACGATTGCAGTCAGCAGTCATCTTCTTGAAATCCGCGTTCGTAATACTGTCGTCTGCAGCAAGCTGCAGGAGCTTGTTCTTCTTCCGGTTTGCCTGATCGATGATGTTATTCTGCTGTTCGATCTTTTTCCGGAGCGAGCCGTGCTGCGTCAGCTCGTTATACATACGGATGTATTCTTCGACCATCGCATCGGCGTCTGCCGCCGTGTCACGGAACACCTCGAACAGCAGCGGCTTGATCTCGCTTTCGTAGATGGCAAAGGATTTACAGGAATCCGCGCCGTTTTTGATCTTGCCGGAGCAGAGCCATTTGCTGTTCTTTCTCCCGCGCTTGTCCTCGGATTCGCGGCGGTAGTAGGGCTGCCCGCACTCCGTACACCATAGCTTTCCTGTCAGGAGATTGGCGTGGTTGCAGACGCCCTGCCGCGCTTTCACATCCTCGCTGCGCTTTTTCAGGACAGCATTCGCAGCGTCCCAGATTTCCTCAGACACGATCGCCGGTACGATCTCGCCTGTTTCGTCCTTGAACATGACCCATTCCTCCGGCGGGAGGAATTTCTGCTTCTTCGTGAACATGTCCACGACCTTGACCTTGTTGCCGACGTAGTAGCCCTTGTATTTGGGGTTGGAAATCAGGTTGGACATGGTGGTGTGCGCGATTTTCTTGCCGTTGTGGTTGCGATAGCCTTTTTCCCAGAACAGCGTTTCCAGCTGCTTCATGGAGTATTCGCCGGTCGCGTAGAGTTCAAACAGTTCCCGCACCATCGGCGCTTCCGTTTCATCAATGACCAGCTTTCCGTCCGCTTTTGTGTAGCCGAAGATGCGGCTGTTTCCAAGCACGACGCTCGATTTGATCGCCTGCTGGTGACCGAATTTCACGCGCGAGGACAACTTGCGCAGCTCGTCCTGCGCGATAGACGACATGATGGACAGGCGCAGTTCGGCATCCTCATCGAATGTATTGATGTTGTCATTCTGAAAAAATACGCCCACGCCGCAGCTTAGCAGCTGGCGCGTGTACCGAATGGAATCAAGCGTGTTTCGGGCAAAGCGGGAAATTTCCTTGGTGATAACCAGATCGAATTGACCTTCGGCGGCGTCCTCGATCATGCGGTTAAAGTTCTCGCGCTTCTTCGTAGAGATACCGGACAAGCCCTCGTCAATGTACCCCGGCACGAATGTCCACGGGAGATTCCTTCGGATCAGATCCTCATAGTAGGAAACCTGATTGCCCAGTGAGTTTAGCTGCTCGTCACTCTCAGACGACACACGCGCATAGTAGGTCACGCGCAGCGGCAAATCGTAAATGGACTTTGTTCTTAGCTCCATTCTGATCGTATGTATGTCCATTTGGTGCGCTCCTTCGTTTTTCGTTTTATCATGTTTTTTCTACCATATCACACCTGCGCGAAACAAGCAAGTGTGAGTTTCTGACAGGAACATCATGTCAGGATGCTCCTGTCAGCCCCATTGGAAGCGGACGGCGCCAATGCACTGATTTTGTTCTTCATGCGGTTGCGTTCCGTCTCCGTAATCAGTCCGGCTTCAAACAGAACCTGATTGTAGTAGCTCAGCCAGAGCTGTTCGGCAAGCTCTTTCTTTGCCTGCTCCGGCGACGGTTTTTTCTGCGTGCTGATGCTGTCCACCTCCTTTTTGTTGTAAGTATTCCCAGCGGGAATTGGAATCATGCAGTTCTTCTTCGCCACCCCCCAACGTCTACATCGTGTCCATTCGCATTTCTTCGTGATCGTCCTCGGCATGGCCGAGGGCGGTTTTCTTTTTGCCCATTCTCATGTTTCCTCCGTTTCCATTGAAGTGGGTGCGGGCTTCTGCCCGCAAACAGCATTTGGCAGGACGCCGGGACACCGGTGACTAGCCAAATGCGATGCTAGCTCCTTCGTCGGCACAAGCTCCATATCCCTCGCCCCGCCGCAAGCGGCAGGTCT
>ERZ1027176.98-NODE-98-length-41725-cov-8.317327_pt1 | contig 41725 bp, 59 predicted proteins | sample MGYA00519248_ERZ1027176 | MGnify/ENA primary metagenome ERZ1027176 (study PRJEB26926, sample SAMN06164413) | human gut metagenome | biome: ENVO:00009003; feature: ENVO:2100002; material: ENVO:00002003 | host: Homo sapiens | place: USA | collected 2012 ...
CACCGTTGCAGAAGCAGCAGGACGAAAGAAAGAAGAACATCATAGCGATGTTTGCAGATTTCCGAGCAAAAGCACCTGCCGAGACCTCAGACAGCAGAATAATGCTCGCAGTATCACAGCGTGTTGGTTGCACCCAGCAAAACGTGCGTGTTATCCTCATCAAGGCTGGATTGATAACACCAAAGAAGAGACGTGCAGCCGTGCGCAAGTAATCAAGTTGAACCATTAAACATTCAGAGCGTATGAAGAAGTTTATCGAGATTATCACAAGTGACGAAGTAATAAGCCTGGCAGTTGCCATCGTATTAGTAACTTTAATTTTTTGGAGGGCTTAGTTATGACGAACGAAGAACCAAAGGTAGCGGATGCAGGCAGATACACCATGACAGAAACCTGCAAGGTGCTGGGCATCCATCGCAACACCCTGCGCAGATGGTTGCAGGCTGGTAAGATTAAGGTCAAGTTCCGCAGAATCGACAACCGCAAGGTCTTCGAGGGCAGCGAGATTAAAAAAGTCTGGAGGATTGCCCTATGATGAATGCCTACGAAAAAGCGAAGCAGCTGACCGCCAAGTGGGAGCAGGAGCGAAAGGACAGCAAGCGACTGGCAACCATGAAGGAAGCGGAAAGGCGCATTCAGGTAAGGGAGTTCGACAATATGCTTTGTCTTTCACTAGACGGAGTTCCTTTGCTCCCGATGAGCGAGTTCAACAAGCAGACGCTTGCGGACGCACGTCTGACATTCTTCAACTATTTAATCAGGCGGTAAGAAATGAAACCAAAAATTATTGAGGAGTGCAGGAAGGCAATGTACGATGCCGTTTGGCTGGAGATAGACCGTGATCCACAGCGACCAGCGGTTGCAAGGGTAGACATCAAGACCAAGGCAGGCGACATCTGCGTATGGTGCGACAGAACCGGGAACACAGCGGTCGTGACGCACAAGAATAGCAACAACGACAGCGAGCGGCTGGAGGAAGCCATCGAGGGCTGCGTTAACTATCAAGACGTTATGGATGACTGGCTGGAAGAGAACAGCCAATACGCAGACCAAGACCCGATGGACGCCTTCGAGGAAAGCAGGCTCGACAGCCTTATGGCTCAACTGGTTTGACCACATAAGTTTTTGCTTAGTTTATATGCTGAAACCCTGCAGCGGCAGGGCAAAGGGCGCGCGCTAAACTCATTTCAAAGGTTATCTAATTAGTTGTTTTTACCATGTAATATGCGGAAACGACAGCGTGCGCCCTTAAACGGAAGGGCATCCCTCGGCAGCTGGCAAGGGGGGTAAGTTTTGGCAGTCAACTGGGGTTCGAATCCCCAGCCTTCCACTAGAGTTAATTAAAAGATTATGTTGAACAATAAAAAGAACGAATTATGGAAAATGAAATTATCAATGTGAGCGGTGGCGAAATGCTGGAAGCTATCAACCGCTCGGAGATTGACGGACAGATTGCCACAGCGCACAAGTTCCCGAGAGACATCATGCAGTGCAAGCAGAATATGGTAGCATTGGCAGCCATGGACGATGATGTAGCCTACAACTGCTTCTACCACCTCGAGCGCAAGGACAAGGACGGAAAGACAACAGTAATCGAGGGTCCTAGTGTCAGGTTTACGGAAATCATTTCCGCCTGCTGGAAGAACCTGCGCATCGCTGGTCGCATCATCGCAAACGATGGCAAGACCATCACGGCACAAGGCGTATGCCACGACCTAGAGAGCAACGTTGCCTACTCTACCGAAGTAAAGCGAAGCATTCTGACCTCGAAGGGCTACACCTACTCTCAGGATATGCAGGTGGTAGTTGGCAATGCAGCGGTTGCGATTGCCCAGCGCAACGCAATCTGCAAGGTCGTGCCGCAGGTATTGATTGCAAGCGTAGTGAAGGAAGTGCAGGCAAAGGCACTGGAACACATCAAGCAGACTGGCGTACAGAGCCAGTGGAAGAGCTGCGTAGCCTGCTTCCAAGTGTACCAGGTAACAGACCTTATGCTGCTGGAATACCTGGGCAAGAAATCAGCCGAGGAAGTCACGGCAGAGGATATTCAGAAGCTGGCTGGTGTATACAACGCCATCAAGGAAGGCACGACCACCGTAGAAGAGACCTTCAAGAAGCCAAAGCAGCAGGATGCCATCGCACAGCAGGCACAGGCAGCAGCCGATGATGCCAAGAAGAAGGCAATGAGCCGCAGCCAAGGCAAGACTGGCACAGCAGCGAAAAAGTAGTTTAGTTTATAATGTTATAGCGTTTCCCGATTAGCCGCAGGGCAACCTTCAGGGTGGGAACCTGACTAGATTATAGGGAGCCTGCGGCAACTATTAAACATTCAGTAAAAATTATGGAAGAAAAAGAAAACAAACAGAAACACAAGAGCACCATCGACAAGTACTTTGACAGAACCGCCAAGGCATACAAGACATGGTGCGATGAAAACGAGGAAGAAAGAAACTATATGCAGATTGCAGCTGAGACGACTGGAGACACAGACGAAAACGGAAACAAATGTTTCGATTTCCATATTGCCTATTCCGGAAAATCCGATATCCTCGCAAGTGGACTTATGCATTCAATGAAGAGTGATGAATTCGTTCGTCAGCTTATCATTGGAGCAGCTAAAATGTATTATACCGCAAACATAAAAATAAAAGACAATGAAGCAGATAATTAAATATAAAAGCAGAGAGGAGTGGTTGCAGAACCGCTCGAAGGGAATAGGCGCATCAGAGGCAGGTACAGTACTGGGACTGAATCCATGGGAGACACCATACCAGCTGTGGAGACGCAAGAAAGGTATCGACCCACCAAAGGTTGAGAACTTTGCGATGGTTGCAGGACACCTGCTGGAGGATGCAGTGGCGCAGTTCTTCAAGCGAGAGAGCCACTGCCACATCATCAAGGCGAGCACTGACGACTACACCATCACGAACACCGATACTCCGTATCTGAGAGTAAGTCCTGACCGCACCTTCTGGCGAACCGGGGCAACACACAACGAAGCGAGCAAGAGCATCCTCGAGTGCAAGACCACGCAGATGCAGATAGATGCAGACGACCTCCCGAAGCATTGGTTCTGCCAGCTTCAGATGAACCTCGGAGTTGGCGAATACAAGGATGGAGCACTTGCCTGGCTGACAGCAGGCAGGGAGTTCGGCTACCGTGACATCGATTTCGACCCCGAATTCTTCGGATGGATGAGTGCCGAAATAACCAAGTTCTGGCTTGACTACATCGTGGGCAACCAAGAGCCGCCAGCCTACAGCGCACAAGACGTTCTCCTAAAGTCTCCTCTACATGTAGCTGGCAAGGAAGTGACCGCAACGAAGGAGATACTCGAACAGATTGCTAGGCTCAAGGAACTCAAGGTTCAGAACAAGAAACTGGAGACCGAGCAGGATGAGATTGAGGACAACTTGAAGCTGTTCTTCGGGGACGCAGAAAGCATCGTGGACGGAAACGGAAAGATGCTGGCAACGTGGAAAGCACCGAAGGCAAGCGAGAAGTTCGATGCCAAGGCTTTTCAGGCAGACCATCCTAAAGCGTGCGCCAAGTACATCAAGCAGGTGCAAGGCGCACGGAGATTGCTAATTAAGTAAAGGCAGGGCTTATGGATGTTCCTATATCAAAAACCGACCTAAGGAATATAATTTCCCAACTGGAGAATTATATTTCCCTAGGTGGGAAAGTGACAGCACCGACCGACACAAGCCAGCGGAACAAAATCCGGATGGCTACAGTCTTAAAACGGAAGCTGGAAAAGAAATTATCATTATCAGAATAAAACATCATGAGTGATTCATTTATCTTATACACATCAGACTATCAATTAATCGAGGGGCTGACGGACGAGCAACTCGGGCAACTGACCCGGGCACTCTTCATATACGCAAGGGATGGCGAGGTTATCAATCTGGAACCAGTCGTACGTATGGCTTTCGTCTTTATCAAAGACAAGATTGATAGAAACCAGCAGAAGTACCAAAAGAAATGCGAACGTAATCGTGAGAACATTCGTAAACGATGGAATAAATCGAATACGAATGATACCAAAGAATACGAACGTATACCAAGCGATACGAATGATACCAAAGAATACGAACGTATACCAAGCGATACGACACGATACCTAAGTGATAGTGATAGTGATAGTGATAGTGATGTTTCTAAAGAAACAAATATATTAGAACCTTCTAAAGAAGCTTCTATGCAAAGTTTTTCCGAGAAAAACGTTTGCGCTGCAGAAGAACCGCAAAAAAGTTCTGAGAAGAAGAAATCCAAGAAAGGCGAAATCGACTACGCAGCCATTAAGGACTACTGGAACGAGCAGCACGACAAGACCAACAGCGCAATGCGAAGGCTGACGCTGATGACGGACAACCGCAAGGAGGCAATCAGAGGAAGGCTCAAGGACTGCAAGGGAGATATTTCCAAGATTTACCTGGCCATCGACAAGGCTATGGCCAGCGACTATCTGAACGCAGGGCATTCCTGGGCATCATACGACTGGGTAATGACAAGGAGGTATTTCCCGAAGGTGCTGGAGGGCAACTACGACAACACCAAGCCAGCCACAAGCCAGCAGCCGCAATCGGCAGCAGTCAAGGCGCAGGATCCTGCGGCAACGGCAAGACCGAGCATCGGTGAACTCTACGAGCAAGCCAAGCACCAGCAGCCAGCGAGCCAGCAGAGCCAAGACAGCAAGTTCCGGTGGGTAATCCAGCAGAATCTCGAGGACTTGAAAAAGAACCCGAACAACAAGCCAGCCAAGGATTCGCTGACAAGATACTACGAACGTGGAGTTTTGCAGCGGCTGGGAATCGACTGGAAGCCCGAAAAATAACGGATGAGGGCAAGAGTACAATCTTGAAAGAAATTGTTGAATCTAAAAAGTAAAGCGTATGAAAGAATACATTCCAGGAGATTTGGTAATGACTAATGGAGTGCCTTTAGGCACATCTAAGAATGTTGCTTACCGAGTAACATCATCAGACCCATCAAAGACTTTGGAGTTGGACGATGGAACGGTTACGAAAGGTGTTGTCTGCTTAGAGAACATTGAAGGTGCGGAATTTGGAGAGAAAGGCTATCTCTTAGTTGACTGCTGTGCTTGGGTTAAGGATATTGTTCCGATTCCTATTACTCAGAAAATTCTATGTAAGAATAAATGGGAAACAAATGCTATTGACTATGATTATAGCATCAATGATAAGCTATACTTTCGTGCGTTCCCAGCAGAAAGGAAAGCAGGCTGTATTGAATTAGAAGTCTATAACAATATTGCTCCATCTGATAGCTATGACGTATGCCAAGATGATTTTTATCTTGGGGATATTTCATACGTGCATGACTTGCAGCACCTTCTCTTCGGTCTAGGGCTTAACTCAGAAATGAAGGTGTAATGGAAGAAAAAGTAATAGTCCATGAATTAGGGAAAAATCAGCCGCTCTGGGACGTTTTCACGCTTCGGGCGGTAAATTATAAGGCAAACAGATTTTAAACGCTTAAGACAAAAGAATTATGGCAAAAGAAGTATGTATTGTAAACAACGAATGCTTCAAGACAGAATACCCGGTAGGGTCGACAATTAGCATTGAAGGTGTAAATTGCAAGGTGGTTGAGGATATAGGTCTATCTGGATATAACTGCAACGAGTGCATCTTGAACGGTAAGAGTGAAGGCATTATGTGCAGGAATCTTGCTTGCCTGAACACCGAAAGAGAAGACCGCAAGGACGTACACTTCATAAAGATTAGAATCCATGAATGAGTTATTTTTCCACGAATGCAGAGCCGCTGGTCTTGTCTTCAAGACCTCGGACGAATGGTTCAAGTGGCTGACCGAAAACAGCTACGACATCAAGAAGCCGGTTGCAGAGCATGAAGGCTTCAAGTACAACATCAAGGATGAGTGCATCAATCCGCACGTAATCGAGTATGCCGTAGAGGGTGCAGATAACTGGGGATGGAAGGTAATGACCGCCAACACCCAGTTCGGCTGGATATGGGGCTACAGCATTCAGAAAGGGAAGCATGGGTACGACAGCCCGGTAGCCTACCCGAGCAGATACGGCACTCTCGGAATCTTCTACGGTAATGAGAAAGAAGCGGAGCACGATGCCCTGACCTGCATCATCAGAGGCCTCGAGAAGAATGCTGGAACCAAGAACACCAACCTCCTTCTCTGGGCAGCCAAGAAGAAGCGAGCAGACATCATTCATCCACAGCAGGAACTTTTTAAATGACGAAGATATGGTTAGACAACAGATTGGCTTTTTGATGCTTTTTGTAGCAGCTACGGCTGGCATCATGGTAATTGCTACGATTGCGGACATTGCCAGGCAATGGAAAACAATGAGCAAGGACGGAAAGATTGGTGGCTGCTTAATGGTTGTGTTGCTCCTATGGGCAGCAATCACGACAGCGGCTCTCGGTATTTTGTTATAAACAGAAAAAACATGAAAAAGATAGAAATCATAACAGACGAACACCGACATCACGTATACATCGGCAACACCGACTTCTGGCTCGATACTCAGGAACTGGTGGAACTATACAAAAAACTCGGGCGAGTGAAGTTATAAACAATAAAAAACATTCAGTATGAAACGAAGAATAGCAAACAATAAAAACATTCAGATTATGGAACAGAAAGATATTGATATTTACGAGATACTCAAAGACGAAGAGTACGGTACAGAGTTGTACACGCCAATATGCGGAAGGGTGTGGCACAGTGGAATGGCAAACGACAAGGACAGTGCGAAAGCAATCTGGACTGAGGACGAAGCTGGAAGAGAACACTTTTTCGACAAGAACGGAAAAGTCTCTAAAGAAGGAGAAGTTCTTCTCTTCCCTTCTAAAGAAATGAGAGACTGGAACAAGTTCTTCAAGAAGTGAGACGTGCTGGAGTACAAGAAAGAAAACAATCAAGCCACTTGCTTATTCGACAGTTACAAGGATGATACGACCAAATTGCGATTTATCGGACTATACACGTTGACGAAAGGTAAAATCTGGGATACCCCTACGAACTGGGATATATCCGATTGGGTCAAGAGCGATAATCCTGCTGCCTATATCGAGACCATTGAAGAGCGGCTCGGTGGCAAGTTGAACCGTAAAACTCTGGAGATTGAGAAAACTCAGCCAGATTTCAGGCCTTTCGATAAGGTGCTGGTGAGGAGCGGAGATAACTGCAAGTGGCTTCCTGCGTTATTTGTTCGTGACCGTGGAGTGGGGTTTGAGAGTAGACACACCGCATTGCCTATCCATAGTGGAGAACCAGCGAGCTTCGCTCAGTGTATCTCATACGATGGCAATGAGTACCTCGCCTTCACGTCAGACCCATTCTAGGACGTATGGCGAGTGAATTATGCAAGGCTTGCGATTCCGGGCGAAACTGCATAAATGGCATATACTGCCCGGCACGCAAGCAATATGTAGAACATCAGGTAATACTTGAATGCAATGAGCGATATCGTAACAAAGGAGAAGAACAGAACGTACTACCAGGAGCACCGGGAACAGATCCTCAGAGCTACGAAAGAGTGGCGAAAGAGAAACCGGGAAAAATACCGGGCGTATCAAAAGGAGTACTGGAGTAAGCACTATAGAAACTACGGTACTAAGAACCGGGTAGCTGACAGAGCGATGCGTGAGAGGAAGAAGCCGGACGTAGAGAAGGCTCTTTTAATGTTCAAGAATCCGCAGCAGGCAGCGCATCTGGCATGGCTGCTAGAAAACAAAAAGAATAATCGGTCGTGAGTTCAATAATAGAGTTATTAACCAGCGAGGACAGAAGGGGATGGCTCTCCTATCAAAACAAAATAAACTTATAACATCTTGAAATTACGATATGAGAGCCGGAAACGCATCTCCCGAAGTCTGACATCTAGACAAAGAAAGCGAGGTGGTACATGAAGAAGTAAGAAAAAGAAATCGTTAGAAATTATGCTTTTATTCATATTCGGCTGGCGGTGGAAGAAGGAAGAACCCTGCAACATATACATTTTGTTATTCATTATTTTGCCCGCAGGCGCAACTTCCGGAATCCCTGCCAGCTTTCTCTATCGCAACCAAAAAGAAGGGAAAGAAAGGGGTAGGGGAAAGATAGGGATAATAACGCATGTGCGCCCGTATGTGCGCACGTAAAGGGTGTTGGATGATAAACTCACCAGCAAACAAAATAAACGCTTATACGCGAAATTTGAACAAAATAAGTAATTCAAAGAAAAAATGGAAAAAGGAACAGTTATAATTGGAATCGACCCCGACAACCAGGAAAGCGGTGTCGGTGCAGTATATGACGACAAGAAGTTTCTAGCCTATAAAATGAACTTCCCAGCTTTGATAGATTACCTCAAGGCTATGAACGAGAGTCACAAAAAGATTAAGGTCGTTATTGAAGGCGGCTGGCTTAACAAGAGCAACTGGCATGTGCTTAATCGGTTCATGACAGCAGTCAAGGCAGCAGCAATCGGACGCTCTACCGGAATGAACCATCAGACCGGAATCTTGATTGTCGAGTGCTGCAAACACTACAATATCCCCTGCGAAATCGTCAAGCCACTAAAGAAGTGCTGGAAGGGTAAAGACGGAAAAATCACGCAGGACGAAATTGCTTACTTTATAAGCCCTGACGGTAAGATGCCGAGAATGAACCAAGACCAGAGAGACGCACTTCTCCTCGCATGGGTCTGTGCAGGATACCCGGTCAGAGTGAAGCCGCAGAAACCACAGACAACGCTACAGAAGACCATCCGAGCCTTTGATGGATAAAATAAAAGCGAAGTGTTGGAAAAAGTTAAAAGTGTGCAAAGAACAAACAACTAAAGCAAAAAAGTAGTATCTTTGCGCCAGTGTTTATCAAATAAGCACAAATTACGAACTTAAAACAAGAAGAAAATGAAAACAGAAGAAATCGCACTATCGAGGGTCAGCGAGAACGATGCGAACCCTAGAACCATAACTGAGGCGAATTTCCAAAAGCTGGTCAAGAGCATTCTTGTATTTCCTAAGATGCTCCAGCTTCGCCCTATAGTCGTAGACGAAACCTACAAGGCACTGGGTGGCAATATGAGAACGAGGGCACTCTGCCACATCGTAAGCATGACACCCGAAGCCATCATGGACGTTCTCGACACAGACCAGCGACTGACTGATGCAGAGAAGCTGGCAATCGCCAACTACTGGAGCCAGTGGAAGGAGCAGCCAACAGCATCCATCGTCAAGGCATCAGACCTGACAGAAGCACAGAAGAAAGAATTCATCATCAAAGATAATGCTGGCTTCGGAGACTGGGACACCGAAGCACTGGCAAACCAGTTCGGAGACCAGCCGCTGACGGACTGGGCAATCCCACAATGGATTCTCGGTATGGCAGGCATCAGCAATGAGCAAAAGGAGGGGGGCGATACTCCAACAGAAGGAGAAGGAGCACCGAAACCAAGCCTAGTGGATAAGTTTGTCGTTCCTCCCTTCTCAATCCTCGACACACGCCAAGGCTACTGGGTTGAGCGCAAGAAGCAATGGCGTGCCATCGTTTCCAGCAAGGACATCGGGGCAAGCCGTGAACAGACCCTCGTCCGTTCCAAGGAAATGCGATACAAGGAACTGTACTCCAAGAGCGAGAAGTTCAGAAAAGAGAAAGGCATCTCTTTCGATGAGTATCTCGAGAACTATGTATCGCCCGAAGAGAAAGCCAAGGCAGACCGTAGCGTATTGGCGCAGGGTACAAGCCTTTTCGACCCAGTACTGGCTGAAATCATCATGCGATGGTTCTGCAAGCCACACGGAAAGATTATCGACCCATTCGGAGGAGAGCAGACAAAAGGTGTTGTTGCTGGCACGCTAGGCTACGACTATCAAGCTGTGGAAATCCGCAAGGAGCAGGTCGGCATCAACACAGAAGCGACCAAGGATTACGGCAGCGTGAAATATTTCTGCGGTGATTCAAACAACATCGGGCAGATAATCAAAGACAGCGATTTCGACCTCTGTTTCACCTCGCCACCATACTACGACCTGGAAGTCTACAGCAAGGAAGACATGAGCGCACTCGGCACATACGAGGAATTCATGAGCCAGTACGAAAACATCTTCAGGCAATGCGTAGACAAAATGAAGGATGGCTCATTCCTGGTTGTCAAGATTGGGGAGGTGCGAAACAAGAAGAACGGAGAGTACCGGAATTTCGTTGGAGACAATATCTCCACTTTCCTGCGGCTCGGTCTTCACTATTACAACGAACTCATCCTGATCGAGCAGGTCGCATCCCGATGCTTGAGAGCAGACGGAGGCATGAAGTCACGCAAGACACAGAAGTGCCACCAAAACGTGCTCGTTTTCTATAAAGGCGAAATGGACGAAATCAAGAAGACGTTCGAGGATATGAGAATGCCCGAAAAGATGCACTCCAACGTGCTGGTATTCTACAAGGGCGACCCGAAACACGTTCAAGACCATTTCCAGCCTATCGAATACAACGAGGAAGAAGCGCAACAGCTTGCGGACACCTTCAACAGCGTAGCACCACCAGCAGGAGAGGAAGAACAACCAGCAGAGGAAGGAGGGCAGAGCGATGAAGACATTGACGATTGACATCAGCCAAAGGGCAAAAACAATCCGTGCCTGCATCATCAAGCGGCACATGGAAGAGAACCACATCGACCGCTGCGTCTGTTTCTCCTGCGGCAACGCATCAAGAGCCATCAAGGAGGCAGGCATCCCCTGCGTGGAAATTTCTCCCGGTGGCGATTTGAGTGCGAACCGCTGGTGGAGCATGAACGAGATACGCAACACCTTCCCCGATTCCTTCGATGCAACCAGCGGACACCTGCCCATGGATATGATGAACCAGCGGACACCTGCCCATGGATATGATGAACCAGCTGGCAGCGGAATACAGAATGACTTTTTCCGACATCATCAAGAAGGGACAGACCTACACCATACCGACCGGAAGCGGTGAGACCGTAATCTGCCTGCGGATGGCTTTTCCTAAGTCGCATTTTATTGCGCAATGGGATAACCAGGATCCAAGCTGCGAGTACTCAGACCAAGCACCGATGGCGCAACTGGTAAAAGCAACCGGGGAATGGGAGATAATAAACGGATGAGACGATATGCGGGCGTATGCGGCACGTTCTCAAACTATGCGCATAACTAAGCGTGCTTGAAACGTTCGAGCCGTGTGCACGAAATTCGCAGAAAATAACCTCCAAGGGAGCGGAAACGAAAAAGGCAGGAGATTAACCCCTGCCCATCGCTTTGAGAATACACTGGTTGATGAAGCCGCTGCGGTCTTTCTTATCGACCCCTGCCAAGATGTTAGCCACGTCCTCGGTAGCACCGAAATAGAATGTTGCAGCGTATTTCTTCGTTCGCCCTGCACCCTTGCGAGCACCTCCCCAAGATTTGGAGGTAGTTTCATTCGTAGTACTCATAATGTTAAAAATTTGGTGATATGAAAATTAATTCGTAAATTTGCAAACGAAATCCCAAAGTGGGGTGGTGGTTCGAGCACCACCCCTTGGAATAATCAAAACCCTCAGAGCTCAATCGTGAAGGTTATTTTGATTTTCCAAATCCTAATCGAAATGTAAGTTCTCATAAGGCTTTGGGATTTCATTTTACTTTTCCCTCATCCTCGGAGGGTTTCAGTAAGTAAGGACACTTCCCTTATTACGTTTGCAAAGATACGAAATTTATTTGAAATATGCAAGTTTTTCAAGTAGAATTTTTATAAAAAATCAAATAAATTTCAAGAAATCAAAATATGCCACAAGGTAATAATAACAAACATCGAGCGCAGAAAATCGACATCGAGAACCGCCTGCAGATTATCGCACCCCTATACCGCAGAGGGTGGACGGAGCGAGAAATCACGGCAGAGGTTCGCAAACGGCTCGACAGACCGAAATACAATCAAGCGCACTGCGACATTCAGCGGCTATTGAAGGAGTGGAGGGAAGAGAGACTGACCGACACAGACGAGAAAATAACCAGCGAGGTGGCAAGGTTGAAACTGGTGATACGTGAAGCCTGGGACGCATGGGAGAAATCCAAGGAAGACTACCACTTGCAGAAATCAACCCAGCATGGACTGCCAGTCGTAGATGAGCGAGGAAAACAGATTTCCATCGAGACCGTGAAGGCGATAATGTACGATGCCGAGAAGCGAGGATTCGGAGAACCACGCTACCTAGACATCATCATCAAGGCAGAGACGCAGATTTGCAAGCTGCTAGGACTGGATAAGGTCGTGCTCGACTTGAACGCAGGATTCCAAGGCGGCATCGAGGTACGCTACATCAACTCTGGACACCAGTGTGCATCCAGCGAGCAGGAAGTAATCGAGCGTGAAGGATTGGATAAAGAATAATTTTTTACCATAATTTTGTTTTAAGTTTTATTGTTTGAAAGTATGGCACTATTTGACGTTATTGGTGAACTGTATGACCCGAATGCGGACGTGAAGCCAAGGTTTCTCGTAAACCAAGGAGGCACGTCCTCGGGGAAGACATACACCATCATGCAGCGTCTTATAGTGCTTTCTTTTGAACACCCCATGGCAATTATCACGGTGTGCGGTCAAGACCTCCCGAACTTGAAAGTGGGAGCCATGCGAGACCTCGACACCATCCTGCACTCAAGGGCAGAGTTGCTGGACTGGTTCAAGAACAACAAGAGCGACAGCAGCTACAGAGGTAAGAATGGCTCAATCATCGAGTTCAAGAGTTATCAAGATGCGCAGGATGCTAAGAACGGTAAGCGAGACTATCTGTTCGTGAACGAGGCGAACGGTGTGCCCTACGAAGTGTTTTGGCAGCTAGCAATCCGAACCCGAAAGCAGGTATTCATCGATTACAACCCAAGCGCACGCTTCTGGGTGCACAACAATATCATCGGCAGGGATGATTGCAGATTGATCCTGAGTGACCACCGCAACAACAGATTCCTTACAGAGAGCGAGCACAAGAAAATTGAAGAGATTGACGACCCCGAACTTTGGAGAGTATATGCGCGTGGACTGACCGGAAAGATAACCGGGCTTATCTTCACCAACTGGGGCATCGTTGACAAGCTGCCACCAAGGGAGGAGTGGAAGATGGATTGCAGGGGTATGGACTTCGGATTCACCAACGACCCAACTGCGCTGGAGCACGTTATATTGGCGCACGGAGAGTTATGGGTGGACGAAGAAATCTACCAGCCTGGAATGACGAACGATGACATCGCAGACCGATGCAAGGAACAAGGACGGACGAAACGTGACCTTATCATTGCGGATTCGGCAGAGCCTAAGAGCATTCAGGAGATACACAACCGAGGGCTGTGGATAATCGGCAGCACCAAGGGAGCGGACAGTATCAACAACGGCATCGACATTCTCAAGCGTTTCCGCATCAACATAACCAGACGCAGCCACGGCATCATCGGGAACATGCAGCAATACAAGTGGAAGAAGTCAAGGGATGGAGAGACCACGAACCAGCCTATAGACGCATTCAACCACGGCATAGACGCAATAAGATACGTAGCCTTGAAGAAGTTATCAGTAGCAAGCCATGGAACGGCTAGGGCGCACGTATTGAGACAAAGATAACGACAAAATTATAAAGCGTATGGATAATAACACTACATTCAAGTATTGGCTGGCAGTTGCTAGGCACACCAGCTATAAAATCGGCAAGCAGCCACGACCAGCTTTCGTTGGAGGAAAGCAAGTGCCCGACAATCTCAACCAGCTATCCATCGGGCAGCTAATAGACCTTTCCCAGCTATCAGACAGCGAAGAAAGTCTGTATCAGATAGTGACAACCGTCCTCGGTCTGAGCCACAAGGAAGTGGAGCATGCTAGGGCGGTTGATGTCGTTATGCTCATCGGCTGGGTAACAGCAGAGGTCGAGCGCATCAACAAGCTCTTCGAGAGCACAGACACAGCGAAGCCAACACGACTGGAGAAGGAGGCAGGCATCGATACCCTGCGCTTTGGCTTATTCGGCATGCTGGACTGGTATGCGGTAAGGATGGGCATCAGCGACCACGACCAAGTTCTGAAAACGCCATGGCTTCGCATCTACAAGTGCATGGAAATGGACAACAAGAGAAGCGTGTACGAGAGGAACCTGCAGAAGTTGCAGGCAGAGGAAATGAAACGTAAATCTAGATAATTATGGCAACAATCAGAGAAACATTGAAGCAGCTGGCAGCAGACACGCTACCAGACTACACCTACCTATTCGAGGACTGGGACACAGCAGACACCAAGCTGGAGAAACTGAACTATCCGGCAATCGTCTGCATCATCCCAGCCAGCGGCACGACAGAGATACGCAACGGCAGGGTATACGACACCGCGAACGTTGCCCTGGCTTATCTCGACACAGTACCGAGAGCAGCGGAAGGAGAAGACAACGGAGAGTGCATCGACCGAATGAAGGTGGCAGGGGCAAGGATGATACGAGCCATCAACCAGTCGCACCAGTTCGAACCGCTTGAAGGGCAGCAGTACTACGAGACCATCATCGAGCGTTTGAGCACGATCGTGTCGGGCGTAATGTACTCCCTTCAGCTGACACAGAGCATAGGAGGGTGTGAGGTATGAGCAAGGGAGGCATTCAATTCGACCCCAAGGCGGCATCGCTCATAATGCGTGAGGAGGTTGAGAGAGCACGGCAACTTATCATCAACCACATTCGTATCAACGGACAGAACGCATCAGGGCGAACGATAGCGAGCCTAAAGGTGGAGCAGCCCAGCGAGGAAGAAACCATCCTCTGGGGACACAAGCCATTCGGGGTGCTGGAGACCGGACGAAGGTCAGGCAAGATACCATACGGCTTCCGTGGCATCATCCGGCAGTGGATGAAAGACAAGGGACTTCACGGCAGACCTATCCCCTACAAAACCAAGCGGCAGCACAAGTATACACCACAAGAGCGTGGCGACATGAGCATGGCAGGAGCCATCGCCCACACCATCGCCAACAAGGGTTCTAAACTGCACCGGACTGGCGGCAGGGCTGACGTATACAGCAACGTTGTGCCCGACACGATGAAGCGGCTCGGACAGCGACTTATTTCATTAATCCATCTTTCGGTGGGAAGTATCAAACTTAACAATGAGACGGTATGAGACAGACAGAGAACAACAATATCACGATTCAATACCCGGACGCTGTAGGCTTCGCATTCTTGCCTTGCATCATCAAGGCAAGCGGCTCGGGTGTTGCGAGCATCGAGGCAACCATCAGCAGGGAGACAAAGACTTACACGTACAGCGTGGAAGCGTTTGCGGATAATTGCATCATGGACTACCGGGAGTATGTTCAGGCACTCTTCGATGGCATCAGCTTCGGAAACATCGACTACAGCAGGGAGTGCCAGAAGAGCAACCTCGGGGCTGTGTTCGATGTTTCCGTGAAGGTTAAGAACAGCGAGGGGAGCGACCTTGCGACATTCAGCTACACGACCTTCTACGTATGGGGAGCGATGAGGGCAGGAGAGACGTGGAACGCAAACAAGAAGCTGATATGGTTCACGAACTTTCCATTCTCCTTCGGGCTATACATCAGCGAGGAAACCAGCCTTCTTGTGTATGCGGACGGAAGGGTTACGAATAAGTACCTAGACATCGCAGAGCAGGGTATTTTCGAGATTACCAGCAAGGTTCTAAAGGCAGGAGCGAAATCCTACTCAATCAAGGACTTTGACGGAAAGATACAGCAGGCGACTTTCGATACGACCTTCGATTTCACGTTCTATCTAAAGACCAGCGACAAGTATACGGAACTGGCAGCCATCAAGACCGACAACACGGAGAAGGGCATCTATTTGCGTTGGGTTGACCGACACGGCTTCTATCGCTACTGGCTATTCACGCAAGGCGATGAGAGCAGGGCAATAAGCAGCGACACCAGCTTTGTACGCAACAACCTTGGAGAGTATGGCGACACAATATTCGGCTACCTCGGAGCGAACGGCAGAAGGCAGGGCTACGGCAGAGAGGACACAATACCACTTTGCGCACCATTGGTAGACAGCGAGACGTTCGATTTCCTTCAAGACCTAGCCAGCAGCCCGGTCGTGGATATGTACCTCGGTGGCGACAAGTGGCAAAGTGTGACAATCAAGGCAGGAACCTACACCAAGACAACAGCAGAGTTGCAGGATTTCGTCTGCAACCTAGTTATTAACAATACACAGATTCAGCAGCTATGACAGACCAGCAACTATACATCGATGGCATCCTGATGGATATGAGCGAGGATTCGGCAATCACGCTCGACATCAAGAGCAATCTTTTCCGGGACATCACGAAAATGACCGCCAACACAACATACACCATCAACCTGCCCAAGACAGCGCACAATATGGCTGTGCTGGAGTTTGCCGGGAAACCGAGCACCAGCAGCAAATACCCCTATATTTTCCACACAGCACGTTATTTTAGAAACGGCTTGGAGATTATCCACAGCGGAAGGGCAAGCGTTCTGAGCGTAAAGGAAACCATCGAGATTTCGATTTATTGGGGATTGTTCCAGGCATTGGCAACGCTGCAATCGTCCGACCTAAAGCTGAACGAGTTGAATTGCACGAAGTATCTGCGGTTCACCAAGAATAACAGCTACGACACCTACGAGAAGGCAATAACGGATGGAGTATTCTATGGGAAATACGAAACGGCAGTGGCTAAGACATCAAGCGATGAATGGTATGGATACGACCGAAACGTTGGAGGGAACAGCGACACGACATACTCACTCGTTGAAGGTAAGATAAGAACTGGAACAGAAATCGGAAAGTATGTATCGGGCGAGGTTTTGACCGATGAGACATACCAGTGTGCAATCATACCTTTCGAGGCTGGAATGAGAGCCACCATCGGCAAGGTTTTAGGCAAAGGGCAATTCCGGACATGGGCAATACTCGACACCAACAAGAACGTTATTAGCCTTGCCGATGATGCCGGAAAGACAGAAAAAGAAACTTATCCGGTATTGCCGGCTCCAGATCCTATGCTCGGAATGTTCGTGAGTGCAGGAGCGTGCATCGCCAATATCAAAACGAGCGTTGCCATGGAGACAATATCTATCAGGGTTCGGGCAGAGAAGGCTGGCTCTGTCGAATACGGAGCACTTGATACGAAGACCGGAGAGACAACACCATGGGGAACGCATGAGGTTGCAGCCGGAGAAACAGAAATTAATGTTGTAAAGAGCAAGCCTTCCGGTCTCCTCGTATACCTCAAGCCTTCAGTAGATAAGATGATAAGTATGGCGATAAGCACGGCTGTTGCGGCTTATTATCTCTCGGACGGTGAGTTATCCCAAGTGCAGGCAGCTGGAGCGTACAGCGTTAAATATACGAGCGAGAGCATGCCAATCGATGTAGACCTGCAAGCACCAGCAACAGCGGAATGGCTTATCGTCAACGCAATCAAGGAATATAGCACTGGAACGACTATTCTTGTTAAAAGTAATAGCGAGACGGAGAGCAATGCGAGAGCCAGTGGTACGTTTGACAGAAGCGGCTCTTTTGGTGGAGGCAGTTCGATTTCTTTTGCAAGCAATGGAACAATCCAGCCAAGCGTTACGGCTAAGTATATCCTAGACCTAATTACGGCACAGACTGGTGTAGAATTCGGCTGGAGCAATCAAGCGAAAGAAATCATAAAGGGACTTGCTGTCCCATTGATTACAAGGAAGGCAGATGCGCAGACGGTTGTAGGCAGCTTTGAGGGCACTTTTTTCCAAACAGATAGTCTCGGTATTCTCGACTTCCAACCAACGAGCCTATCGGAGGTATTCGATGGATTGGAGATTGGGCACAGATACAGCCAACTGGATGTAAAGATTTCCTGCACGATGATTTTTGATGTTCAGATGAACTGGTCGTGGGACGCATCGAAAGTAAACCCTTCATTGCATAAAAGCTGGAGTTACGGAGGCTCGACCGAAACGCAGGCAGTTTACTTATACCCACCTTGCTACATCGAAATTAAGGTCGTGTCAAAACATACGAGCGACCAAGAGGAAAGCGAATACACCAAGACCTACATCGCAGGCAGAACTTCGGACTACGAAGGTACAGATCCATCAGTAAGCGACACCAGCGACCAGCTTGTAGGAGGCAGATTCATACACCTTGTAGCAGGACGAGGGGAGATAGAACTGGAAGAGGGAGACATCGTGACCTTTGAGATGAAGCACCCGAAAAACAAGAGATTGAACGGATTAAAATGTTACAACGGACTGTTGTCTGCCAGCATCAAGCAGAGCGATGAAGTACCATACGGAGGTAATTTCCCTATCGGCAAGAACCTTCCAGACATCAAGGTGACGGATTTCTTGAAGTGTATCTGCATTCTGACATCAACGTTTCCAAGCCAGCGGTTTATTGGTGGAACACTTACGTTTGCCGACATCGTGAACCTTTGGGAAGCCAAGGCGCAAGCGGTGGACTGGACGAAGAAGCTCATCCCGAGCGAAGCCAGCAACCATCCAAGGCAGACCGATTTCAGCCTAGATGACTACTGCCAGCACAATATCTACAAGTGGAAGGAAGACGACACCGTATATCAGCAGCACGATGCGGATATGACTATAGACAACAAGACGCTGGAGTATACGCAAGACGTCTGTACGCTACCATTTGCAGCCACGGACGGAAACCGCATACCGATATACGAATGGGAAAGCAAGCAATACACGTTTAACAACACAACTCTAACCACCCAAGTCGCAACGAAATACAAGGCATGTAAAGACCGAATAGTGAACCTGACGAAGAACGATGCCGGCTATGCGGAATTGGCTTTCAACATCGACCTTCAGGACATATTCGACAACAAGCTGGAAAAGTTGAGAAAGACTGTGGCGAACCCACACCAAATTGTGGAGCGGTTCAACCTTTCCGATTTTGAGATACTGAACTTTGATGAAACGAAGCCAGTGTACCTTGCCCAGTATGGAGCGTATTTCGCAGTTCTCGAAATCAAGACAACAAACAGCGGATATTGCGAGGTTACAATGATAGAGTTGAACAATTAAAAAGAACGGACTATGGTAAGTGAAGACAAACAGCAGATTCTTGACATCAAGGTCAAGTACGAGGATGCAATCTATGGCATCATCAGATACAAGGAAAAGATAGACCAGTTGAAGGCAAGCATCAAGGACTTGCAGCAGCAGGAAAAAGACAAGACCATCACGACCAACGAGATGAAGGTACAGACGGAAGCCATCAACGCAACCATCAAGGAGTACCAGTACAACGTGCGCACCTTGCGGAAGGAGATCCAGAACAACGTGCGCACAGAGAACGAGCAGGAAGGCAGCTTGAAGCAGCTGCGTGCCCAGCTTTCCAATGCCACCAAGGCTTACGATGAGATGAGCCGTGCCGAGCGTGATAGCTCCAAGGGTCAGGAGATGCAGGAGCATATCCAAGACTTGATAGAGGAGCTGAAAGAGGCTGAGGAGGCTACTGGAAGATTCCAGCGCAGTGTCGGCAGCTATTACGATTCCATGATGAAGGCGGCTGACGACCTGCAGAACACCGAGTTTTTCGGTTTTGATGTTGTTGATGATACTGGAATCGGAAAGGTTATGGAAATGGGAAAGTCCGTGGAAGACCTAAAGGTAAAGTTTGGTGCCTTGAAAAATACGGCTCTTTCCTTATTGACCAACCCTTATTTCCTCGCCATGGCAGGTGTGGCTGGTGTCGGAATGGCTTTCAAATGGTTCTATGACTACAACAAGGGCATAGAGGAAGCCACACGCAAGACCATGCAGTTCACTGGGCTTTTCGGTGACGAAATGAAATCAGTGAGAAATCAAGCCTTGGCAATCAGCGAGACGTTTGGCGTGGATTTTGGCGAAACCTTGCAATCCGCAAATGTAATGAGCAAGCAGTTTGGCATCAGTGTATCAGAATCGCTAAAGCTCTTGCAAGATGGCTTTGTGGCTGGTGCGAATGCTAGTGATGAGTTCCTAGAGAACGTGAAGGAATACCCAACGTACCTGAAGGAGGCTGGATTGAATGCGGAGCAATTCGTGGCAATTTCAACCAACGCCACCAAGCAGGGAATATTCTCTGATAAGGGTCTTGACACCATCAAGGAGGGTAATCTTAGACTTCGAGAGATGACTACCGCAACAGCAGCCGCATTGGATGGCATAGGTATATCAAGCAAGAAAGTTCAGAAAGAACTGCAAAACGGTAGCAAAACCACATTCGACATCATGCAGGAGGTCGGTAACAAGCTAAAGGAGTTCCCTGCTTCATCAGCCAAGGTAGGAACAGCCATCGCAGATATATTTGGAGCTCCTGGCGAGGATGCAGGACTAAAGTACATCGAGACCCTCGGAGACATTGAGATGAACATGGATAAGGTCAAGGAACAATCCGGTGATGTTGCCAAGGCTCAGGAAAAACAGGTGGAAGCCAACAAGCGTTTGAAGGATACCGCAAGTGCACTCTTTGACGTTACTGGTGGCGGCTTTGAAATGATGAAGGCTCAGGCGGCAACATTCGTAAGCAACCATCTAACGAAACTATTGAGGGCTATCATCAACCTCTATAACCAAAGCGTGGCATTTAGGGGATTGATTCAGTTGATAGGCTTTGCGTTTAAGTCTGTCGGACAGGTTGCCTTGTTTGCCTTCAACATCATCATAGATGCCATTAAGCTTGTTGCAAGACCAGTGAGGGGACTGTTGCAGATGTTTGAGGGCTTTTTCTCCTTTGACGTGAAGCAGATGCGAGACGGCTTCAACTCCATCTTTTCGGGTCTTGGCAATACCGTGAAGGAGGCTTGGGGAGACTTGAAGAAATTCGGCAGCGGAATGGCTGATGCTATCGTGGGTGGCATGAAGAATACTTTTAACCATGCTAACATCAAGATACCAGTCAGCGCAGATGCGCCATCCATGGCGACCGCCACAACCGACAATACAAAGCTCAAGGACGGCACTAATATCGCCAGCACTACCCCTAAGACCAAGAAGGAGAAGGCAGCAACCGACAAGGCGGCAAAGGAGGAAGCCGAGCGCAGGAAGAAGCAGGAAAAGGAATTGCAGGAAGCGATTGCGCTTATTCAGTACAAGTACAACGAGCAAGTAATGGACGCAAAGAAGCGATACCTTGCAGGCATGTACGACAACGAGCGAGACTACGACAACGACCTCGAACAGCTGGAGAAGAACATGGTAGCGAGGAGCATTGACGCATACGTGGCGGCTGGTGAGATAGGAGCGGAAAAGGCCCAGGAAATGCAGGCAAAACTTCTCGACATAATGATAAAGGCGAAAGCGGACTTGAAGAACCAAGCAAAGGAGATTGTGGACGAACTCAACAAGGAATTCGAGGAAGCGGAAAAGGCACGCAAGGATGCGGACATTATGAACGGTGGAACTGGCGAGGAAGACGATTCAGCCAAGCTGGAGAGATACAAGGCTTTTCTAGAAAGCAAGATACAAGCCTACAAGGACTATGCAGCCGTGCAGGAACAGCTCCAGAAAGACCTGAGCGATACTAACGTGGAAATACAAAAGAATGAGAATGATAAAAAGAAGCAGTTGACAGAAGAACAACTTCAAAACATGAAAAACTATATTTTGGCAGTTGGAGATGCTTTTGTCGATTTCTTTAATAGTGAAGATAAATCTTTTCATTCTTTTCTGAAATCTTTACTTAGCTCTTTGCTTGATGCCGTAGAGATAGCCATGGAGGCACAATACATTGAAATCCTAGGAAGAGGCTTAGCTAAACTCGGATGGGCAGGCGTGGCAGACGCAGCAGCGAAACTCGCATTGCTTAAAGCAGCATTCGCAGGAGCGAAAGCACTCGTCAAGGGCTTCTCCACTGGTGGCTACGTCCAAGGCTCGGGCACTGGAACGAGCGACAGCATCCCGGCAAGGCTTTCCAATGGCGAGAGCGTAATGACAGCCAAGGCGACTTCAATGTTCAGTCCGATATTATCCGCATTCAACCAGTTAGGAGGTGGTGTTCCTATCGTAGTAAACAACGGAGGCAGCAACATCGGCATGGATATGCTGGCGGCAGCTGTAGCTAGAGGGTATCAGATGGCTCCTCAGCCAGTAGTGAGCGTGGAGGAGATAAACCGCACCCAGCGTAGAGTGCAGACGATAGAGAATATCGGCAGGCTCTAATGGTTACAGTTATTTCATCAAGATTTGCGTTCTGAGCGGTTTTCGCTTGAAGGTGGTAAAGTTACACACCTAAGACAATAAAAGCCGCTTAGAGCGCAAAATTTTGGCTTGTTTAGAAAAATTAACTGCTTACGAGATAAACATATAGAAAAATATCGTATCTTTGCAGCGTTTTAAAACTTAAAAAATCACGATTCAATGGCAAAACTCAGAATATACAACGACATCGACAGCCAAGACAACAAGTTCTGGTATCAATGGTTGGGAGGTGATTGCGTGTGTTTTCAGGACATAGATGCTTTTGCAGCAAGCATACCGAAAGACGATGATACAATCGATATGCGCATCTTCTGCAATGGTGGCTCTGTGGTCGAAGGATGGGCGATTTACGACAGACTGCGACAGAGCGGCAAGAAGATTTCCTGCACCGTGGAGGGCAAGGCAGCATCCATGGCAACAATCATCATGCTCGCAGCACCGAAGGAGAGCCGCAAGGCATACGAGAACGCTGCCTTCCTCCTGCACAATCCGTGGGTTCCTGGCTGGGGGTTGGGCGACCAGCTGAACGCAAAGGACTTGAAGAACCTGGGCGAGGAAATGCAGATGTGGCAGGATAAGATGGTGGACGCATACGTAGAGCGGTGCGAGTGCGACCGGGAAGAGATACAAGCCTTGATGGATAAGGACATCTTCATCAACACCAGCGAGGCTTTGCGCCTAGGTCTTATCAGCAGCACCGTTTCAGCACTCAGCGCAAGCGCATCAAAACGCAACATAGAAAATTTCATTAATTCAAAACAACAAAATCCAAAAGCAATGGAGAAAAAGACAGAAGTAAAGGCTTCTCTCCTCGACAAGATTCTCGCCAAGTTGGGCGTGAAGACACTGGAGGAAGCAGAGCAGGCGGTGGCAGAGCCACAAGCCAAGGCAGAGCCAAAGGCGATGGAACTCAACACAGCAGACGGACAGACACTGACCGTAGAGCGTGAAGAGGGAGAGCCACAAGTTGGCGACAAGGCAAGTCCGGACGGAACGTTTGAAATGCCCGATGGCAAGACAATTGTTGTCGAGGACGGTGTAATTACCGACATTCAGACCGCAGACAACACCGACAACGACAATGAGGGCGGTGAAGGCGGTGAAGGCGGCAGCGCATCAAGCACCGACAACGACACCTTAGCCAAGTTGAAGCAGCAGGTAGCAGCACTCAAACAGCAGTTGAACGACACCAAGGCACAGCTGGCAGGCGCACAGAAACTCGCAAAGAGCAAAGAAGACATGCGCATCCTGAATGCCGTGAAGATGGCAGGCGGTGCTGAGAAGGTGCTGGCAGGCTACAGCAGCCACTACCAGCCAGCGCAGCGACAGCCAAGCGGCAAGGGCGCAGGAGAGCAGGTGGACGTTAAGGCGGACGCAAAGACTATCAGCGAGAAGGTCAAGGCTTATCGTTCCAAGAAGCGACCAAGCAAGGACTAAAACGTTGTAAGAAATCAAGTAAAAAAACAAATTAGACATTTATAAATTATGAGTAATACTTTTGATGTAAAGCAGTTCGAGAACTTTGTCCTCGAACCCGAAAATCTGAAGACCATCAAGGATGCCATTCAGGAGACATTCTACAATGATGAGGATATTGCGAATTTTGTCACCATCACTAAGGTCAAGGACGGAGACCCTATCGCCATCATTGGTGAAATGGAGATGGTCGGCAAGGCTGGCAGCGGTTGCGACCCAACGTATGACGAGAAGGGCATCACCAATAACTTGGAGCGCTGGAAGCTTGGCGACTGGCAAGTACCAATCAAGATTTGCTATGATTCGCTGAAAGGCTCAATCGCTGAGTACAGCTTGAAGACCGGAACAGACATTGGAGACCTCACCAGCACCGACTTCATGGTAATCTACACCGATGCACTGGAGCGTGCTATGAAGCAGATGGTTTGGCGATTCGGCTGGTTTGGTGCTGAGGATGCGCAGACTGTGTCCGATGGCGGCAAGCTGACCGATGGCTTGGAGAAGGAGTACTTTACCACTTGCGATGGTCTCTTCAAGAAAATTTTCGCAGCTACAGCCACAAAGAACCGCACCGAGATTGCAGCCAACAAGGAAACCACGATGTCGGCGCAGATTGCGGCAATCCGCAATCAGGGTGTGGCAACCGACCTTGTAGACAATATGCTTATGAACGTGGACTCACGCATCATCGATGATCCGAACGCTGTACTTCTTATGACACGCTCTCTGGCTGATGCATTGACTTACGACATCAAGAAGACGTACCACGACATTATGCCTTGGGAGAAGGTCTTCGATGGCTTCCAAACATCGACCTACAACGGCATTAAGATTGCCAGTGTCAGCATTTGGGACAGAATGATTAAGGGCTATGAGAAGGGCGCAACAGCGTACAACCTTCCACACCGTATGGTCTTCTGTAACCCTAAGCAGCTGATGGTCGGCACACCGCAGGATTCGCTCATTAGTGAGATGGATGCTTGGTTCGACCACAAGGATCGCAGAAACTATATCTACTCAACTGGTAAGATTGGAACGGCTCTCCTCGAAGAGGGCATGATCCATGCAGCTTACTAATCGCTCTAAATTTTCAGTTTAGTATTAAGTTATTTTTGACAATCCTCAACACCCACAAAACGGTGTTGGGGATATAACAATTTAAAACGAATTAATATGACAACAACTTGCGAGAGCCTTATCGCCCAGGACATCATCATCCCTTGCGAAGACCAAGTAACAAAGGGACTGGAGGGCGATGGACTTATCATCAACCGAGACGACATTGACTTCACTAAGTGCGTTGTCGAAGGCAATACAATTAAAACATTGGTCTTGAAGACTGGCAAGAAAGCATACGCCATCCGGCAGGAGGGCAGCAAGCCTTTTACCGGAACCAAGACCGAGCTGACCGTTGGCACGTACCGCAACAGCTGGAAGAACACCGTAGCAGTCGTGGTATTGGCAAACACACCTGACGTTTGCGCAAATGTTATCGATGGACTGGCGAACGGAAAGTTCGTTATCATCCTGCGCAACCTCTCTAAGGGAGCGGACGGAAGTGCAGAGTACCAGGTATTCGGATATGCGCAGGCACTGAAGGCAAGTGCAGGCGAGAACGACAAGTACTCTGACGACACGGAGGGTGGCTGGCTTATCACGCTGGAAGAGGAGAGCGTACCGAAGGCAGCTTATTTCTTCTTCGACACAGACAGCGAGACCACAGCAGCCAAGTATAAGAGCCTTCTGACGGAAGCAGCAGCGTAGCCTATGACATACAAGGAAGCAATAGCCAAGGTCGGTGAGTTGAAGGCACGTTTCGACAGTCCCTTTGATGCAACCGACAAGGCATTTATCGAAACTCTATATTTCGAGGTAACACGCAAGCGGTTTGTTCCGACAACCTGCCAGCAGTGTTACCACGATGCTCTGATAGAAATATATCTAAAACTCAAAAAAGAAAAGGCAATGCCAAAAACATGTAATTACGCAATGAAGGCAGGTTTTATCATTTCCTGCCCGGATTTCTACCATGGTAAGATTTTCACGAATGAGAACCTGACCGACAAGGTTGCGCACGAATATCTGACGAAGTACCCACAAATGGAGAGTTACTTTCAGAAGATACCCAGCGAGGAACTCATCGAGAACAAGCAGCCGCCAGCAGGCAGCGACAGCGGTGCAGATGATACCACCGGGAAAGATCCTGCCGAAAAAGCAGCAGGCAGCGACAAGAAGAAAGACCTCGACCAAGCCGAGAAAGCAGGCAAGGAAGAGTAACAAAACAACAAGTAAAACGACACAAGCAGTATGAACGTTAAGACAGTTAAGAAGCCAAAGCGAAGGGTTGATATTGGCTACGTCAGCCGATTCAAGATGCAGGCATACGGATATGACAATCTATATCCGCAGAACCTCGCACGCATCACGGAAGCCAGCGGTACGGCAATGCTGTGCCTTAACCGATATGCCCGATTCATTGAGGGCTACGGCTTTGATAGCGACATTCTAGCAGCGTTAGCGATGAACCCACAAGGGGACACGGCAGACGATTTGCTCCGGAACGTAGCGCAAGACCTCGCACGCTTTGGAGGCTTTGCCCTTCATGTAAACTACAACGTTCTAGGGCAGGTGTCGAGCGTGAGCCACGTACCCTTTGAAAATTGCCGACTGGAAGAGACAGACGACAAGGGGAACGTGGCGCACGTCTTGCTGCATCCAGACTGGGAGCAGAAGAAAACGAGGAACGGAAAGCGGTTGATGGTGAACGATAAGACTATTGAACGCATCAACATTTTCAATCCCGACCCCGACATCGTCCTTGAACAGATTGAAAACGCAGGAGGCATCGACAGCTACAAGGGGCAGGTTCTGTGGCAGAGCCTAGACGGACAGTTTATTTATCCTACAGCCAGCTACGATTCAGCAATCACGGAGATTTCGACCGATGAGGGACTGGGGAACGTGAAGATGCGAAACGTCCGCAACAACTTCCTCGTATCGTGTATGCTCGTAACCAAGAAGGGCGTGCCGAAGTTCAACGAGGAAGGCGAAGAGGTGGAGAGCGGACAGATGATTTCCGATGAAGACCTTTTGCAGTTCCAAGGGGACGAGAACACAGCGAAGATTCTTGCTGTAGAGGTGGAGAACGAGGAAGACGAACCGAAGGTTGTTGCCTTCCCGACGAAAAACTTCGACAAGGAGTTTTCCGTGACCGACAGCAGCGTTATCGAACGCATCTACGCACAGTTCCACCAGGAGCTCTTTTACTCCATCCGTATTGGCAAGCTGGGATTCAGCGGACAAGTTATGCAGGACGCTTACGAATACTATGCCGGAGAGGTGACGACAGAGCAGCGATTCATCGAGCGAGCCTTCAAGAAGATTTTCAACAGCTGGCACGACCCAGCCATTCAGAACCTATACCCCAAGCTACAGCCGCTAAAGTATATCAGCAGCGAGGTGGCAGGGAACAACACGATAGATGATTGAGCCTATGGGAGAACAAAGAAAACAACTTATCACGGTTGATCAGTTCCGAGAACTGGCACGACCGACCAGCACACACCTAGATGAGGATGAAGTGAACGCATACATTCGGGAATGCGAAGATGCAAACATCATACCAGCCATCGGGTGGGAGCGTTTCAAGGCAGCGACCGAGCAGGGAGAGTGGGGCGATTCTGTATTGCCCGATTTCCTACCTGCAACTTTCCTGGATGGTGGCGAATACACCACCAAGAAGGATGGAGATTGCAGCCAAGAAGAAACCAAGGTGCAGAAGTACACCAGCGGAATACGCAAAGCACTCGCTTATTTCACGTATGCGAGACTTTTCCGTGCCGATGGCACAATTATAAGCCGGGCAGGTGGAATGCGTCACAGAGACGATTATTCAGACCATGTTCAAGACGTTTCGAGCAACAAGCAGTACAACGACATCATGGATATGGCAGAAAGATATTTATCAGATGCCCTTGAATACCTCAAACACTTCACCACTAAAGGGGAAGTGAAACAGCAGAGAGGAACGAGGGCACACATTCACGCAATAGGAGATTAATATATGGCAACAATAAACGAAATTAAACAGCAGGCGGCAGCGGTCAAGAACGCTACGCAGGTGGGCGAGAACACAGCCGAGAGGGTAGGCGGTGCTCTCGCTGGTCTTGCGGAGATTGCAGAGCAGCAGGATTCTAAACTCAGCGGCTTATCGGATAAGGTAGCCATCAAGGATGAGGAAGGAAATGTTCAAGATACTCCATTCAGAGTAATTGAAAATGAGGAGTTTATCATGGCAGTAGTAGATTCCGAGGATAGACTTCTTTTTGGTATCTACAGAGCAACTGGAAAGCCATATTTCCCTCTCAATGAAATGTATTACGTTGAGCAGGATGAAGAGTTCTTCGCTGTCTGGCTTGATGCTGCTAACCATGTACTCCTTGGTATCAGAAGAGACGGAGAAATCATTGGAGAAATACACGCAGTCAATGCGTTGAAGAAAGTTATCTCTAAGCTTCAATCAGATGTAGCTTCTTTGCAGGAGAAGTTAGGTACAATAGATATTAACCTCAAAGAACTTCTTGGCGTTTTCTCTTTGCAGGATAACGAGGAATATCTTGCAGTTGAGCAAGATGCAGAAGGTAAGGTATTGTCTGCAACAAATCCTGATGGTTCAAAGATATTTTATACTTCACTGATTCCTAAATCTTCAATTAAGTTTGATGATAGGACAATATATGAAGATGAGGTGGAAGGTTACAAAGAACTACTGCTTGATTCTGATAACAAAATTCTACGCTATACAGATGAAAATGGTGTTATACATGAAAATAGAGAAATTGTTTTCAGTTCTGCTAAATTAGGTTCAAGTGAGTCTGAAAAGGAGTTGGCTGTGCCCCGTTCTATGAATCTTCCAAAGTATGGATATACAGATATAAAAGAAGAAACTTTTTATTTGACAGCTAATGAGGGATATTCTGATAAGAATGGTATTTTAGCTATGCTTGTCAATGAAGATACGCAAGCTAATGCTCAAAAAGGATTGACTCCATATAAGTACTTTGTTAAGTCAACGCTTCAAAATACTGATGGTGTATATTCCGTGACATCTGAAAGTGTGTCTTTGAATTTCTATGTTCCTTCTGATGTAAAGGAGGTTGGAGGAAAGTTTTATGTAACGTCCTCACTTACAAAGGGTAGTGATGGCTCATACACCGTAAATCCAACTTCTATTGAAGTTACAAAAATTGTAGATAAGCCTAATGTAGGAACATGGGAAATCAGTAAAAAGACAAAGCATTGGTGTGTAGTTGACATAGACTTTGGCAGCTATCTTAAAGGAACATATAACGTATTGGTTTCCTTTCAAGGGGCATCAACCTTATATAACAGACAGAAGAACCTGAGATATGCTTTTGTTAAATCAGATTATGAAAGCAAGGTGAAATTGAAAATTGGAGAGTTATTGAAAGTAGACAAGTTCAACTTGAAGTCTTATTACTCTGATGATACAAAACTGAAAGAGCCAATTATCTTTCGTCTGTATTTACAAGCTAAAGAATTACGTAATTTCAATGAGCAATATCCATGGAGTTCTTCATCCATCATTGCAACTGGTGCTACTGGTATCATTAAATCTTTTCCTGTATGCACATCTGTAGGTGGCGAGTTCTATGGTGTTCAGTTCTTTGGCTATAAGAAAGACAAGGCTAATTATATGCTCTCAGGTGATGAAGATGGAATGATTATCAGCGGAGGCGTAGGCTGTAACTGGGCTAAATTTGACTGGAGTACGTGGGAAGACGAAATGAATGATGACCCAACAGAAAGCAACAGGGTAGCTGTAGAGAAATTCTACCAATTCATTAACGGAAGTGATTTCACTAAGGAAAACGCTCCTAAGCACATGAATATCAATGACTGGATAGACTATTTCATTTTCATTCAGTTGTTCAGGCTCAGAGATAATGACATTCACAACCTTATTCTCTATAGCGGAGCAGACAAGAAAATTTTCTCTCCATTCCTTTACGACTTGGATTTATCATTCTTTGTTTACAGCTTTAACTTGGAAGCAGACCCAACAAATACTGTTTGGCTAAAGCTGAAATCATTGTATTGGGAAGAGATATGTGCAAGATACAAGGAACTCAGAAGTTCCGTTCTGACACAAGGAAACTTCAATATGATAGTCAGTGACCTACAAAGCAGCATTGATTACTCTGACTTTGAAAAAGGAGTTGAGAAATGGGGACAAAGAGATACTAAGGTGACAACTGGATATTTAGAAGAATTATTCGGTGAGTTACTAAAAACGTTTGATGTATATTTTAATTTAAACAAATAATTATGGGAAAGTGTTTGATAACAAAAATGAAGGGCAGTGTTAGTGGTGCTGACTTGTCTGTTCTTGGAAAGATTAGAATTAAGTTGTTGGGCAAAACTAATGACTACCATTCTAATAGTCAGGGCTATATTCAAGTAAAAAACTCCAATATTGAATGGGCTGGAGATGAGAATGTAGTAGAACTTGGTAATGGTGTGCGTACTATTTATTTCCAACAGCCAAAGAGCGGTATTGTATATTGCTCTGATAAAAAGAATGTTAGCGGTATAATGACAACTTGGATGTATGCCGCAGATGTCAAGTTTGAGGACTTGAATAAATATTGCAGAAACTTAACATCTCTGTCATTATCTAACTCTGGACAGACTGGAGATTTAAGTGAGATTGCTGATTTGGAACTGACAAGTTTGTCTTTATCACATAGTGAAGTTACTGGTGACATTACTTCATTGCCAAACAGATACTTGTTGACTATACTGGATATTTCTAACAATAAAACAATTTCTGTTAATACGCAAGACTTTTCTATCTGTACTGGTCTTACAGATCTTAATCTGACTGATAGTATGGCTACAGGTGATATAGCGAACTTATCTACGCTCACAAACCTAGAGACACTTAATATGAAAAGTACGTCTGTTAGTGGTGATTTGTCTTCTCTTGCAGGACTTTCTAAGTTGTATTACTTTACAAACTGGAATCTGCAAAACACTTGGAGCAGTCAGGACTTACGACCATCAAGTAGCAAAATTATCTCTGGAGAATTTAGATTTGCAACAGCGACTGATACAGATAATTTCTTGATAAACATGGCTAAGTGTCAGGCATCAGATAGAAAAAAAATCTATTTTCAGCAATCCCATCGCACAAGTGCATCTGATGCAGCAGTTTCCACCTTGCAAGGAAAGGGGTATACTTTATCGCAATTAATTACTGATTAATAATATTTCTAGGATATGGAATTGAGAAAATTAACAAAACCATTCAAGGTAGTTCACGAAGGCAAGAACATGATTCTTCCTTTGACAGAGAAAGGTGACAATGCTGAGGTATTCCCAGCAGTAAATGCCACCGCAGTAGAGTTTGACACATACACAGAAGCAAAGGATTACGTAGATGAGCATAACTTGGTGTATGAAGAGCCAAAGTATGGGGAGTAATATTCCAAGTCGAGACTTTGTAAATTAAAGAACAAGACAATATGAAGAAGAAAGAATTACATGAAGCACTGGCAGTGCTTCTTACCAAACTTTCATCAGCAAGGGACAATCCATTGCTGATGGATAACTACGCTGTAAAAGCCTTGCGCACGGTTCTTTTGGAGTTTAAGGAATCGGGCGAACTTCACGAAGCATACAAGGAGCAGATACAATCCACGCTGGAGAGTGACAACCCCTGGGTAGCTATGATGATGAAGTCAATTGGCGCAGATCCTTCTGTTAAGAAGAGCATGACCGATGAAGCCATTGACGGAATTATTGATTCTATGTTGGGCAACGATTAAAACATTTTATTATGAATGACAAGGAGAAAGAACTATGGCGAGTTATAGACAACGTAATCAAGTGTTGTGCTATTGAACTGCAGAACGGAGAATTAAGTATTACGAGAGAAGACGTTCTCGGCAAGTCGAGAGCCGAAAACCTAGTTATGACACGATGTATGGTCGTTGAGCAGATGATACACGCAGGTTTCAGCATTACGACCACTGCGACCGTTCTGAACCGCACCGTTCCAGCAGTGAGACATCTTTGCAAGATGGCGTACACCTATCTCAGCACGTCTCGAGTTTATCGACTTGCCACGGCACAAGCGACCTTGCTAAACAAGGACGTAGAGCCGATTTGTGTTTAATCATCCAGCAGAAAACAAAAAGAAAATAACCAAAAGCGTTCTTTGAAAATAATTCGATAAATACCCATGCACTAACTTTTTGGAGCGAGCCGAAAATCAGAGTAACTTTGCAGCGGATTCCAATATTTGGCTTCCGTAACGTAATTAACTCAAAATTTTATGGCAGACACAATCGAAAAAGTCTATTGCACTGGGGACGGTGGCAATGACAACCTAGCAGCAGCCTTGCTCGCTAGAGGTAGAGACAATGATCCAGCGACTATGCTGGCAGCAATGAACGGTGGTATGGGTGGAGGTTGGAACAATCCATTCGCCTACATGATGATGTTGGGAATGTTCCGATTCATGTATGGCGATGGATGGAACGGACAGAACGGCAACGTTCAGAGAGCCGAAATCCAGTCTCAGATTGACAGCCTTCGCAATCAGATGAGCGACAACCACAACAGCGATTTGCTGATGGGCGCAATCCAGGGCAACAACCAAGACTTGAAGACCCTGGCGGCTAATTTGAACTGCGACTTCAACGCATTGCAGTCTTCTGTTTGCGGCATTCAGGCAGGCATCCAGCAGATAAGCGGACAAGTTGGTTATTCGGCAGAGCGAGTAATCAATGCTATCTCGCAGGGTAACTTGCAGATGACCATTGCACTGAAGGACTGCTGCTGCCAGACCCAGCAGAACATCATCAAGATGGGCTACGACAACCAGCTCGGGCAGAAGGACATCGAGAACTCAATGCAGCGAGGATTCGATTTCAACAACCGCAGCATAGAGCGAGGCTTCTCGGCTATAGGCTATCAGATGCAGCAGGACAAGTGCGACATCATCCGCTCGAACCAAGACAACACCCAGCGAGTTATCGATGTGCTGAACAATCACTGGCAGCAGGATTTGCAGCAGCGGTACAACGATGCACGCCTGGAGTTGAGCCAGCAGAGACAGAACGCTGAACTTATTGCAGCGTTGAAGACCACCACAACCACCACTGGAGCGTAGACGGTCTAAACAAAATCTATCAAGGGGCAACTCGCTGTGTTATCAGGGAGACCCCTTTTTGTCTATTTATCGAATTATCTAAAAAGAGCACATTATGGAATTTAAGAATATACAGAGAAATCACCCGGTCTATCTGCTAGACAAGCAGACGGTGGAAGTTAAGGAAGGCAAGGTCGTAGACAACCAGCCGCACATCAACACTGGTATCGCAACTATTTCCAGCAGCGGACAGCCCATGCGAGACGTAACAATCGAGGTGGAGGGAAAGCAGACCATCTACACCATACCCGAACACCTCGGAGTTACCTTTGCAGGCGAAACCGTACTGGCAACCGATAAGGCAGACCTTTTGCCCGAAGTTGGGAAATTGGTAAATGAAGCCGATGAGATAATCAAGGCATACGAGCCAAGCAAGGAGCGGAAAGCCAAGGGCGAGGAACTGCTTGCAGCTTTGAACCCTGCCATCAAGGAGAAGCAGGAAACAGAAAAGCGTTTCAAGGCACTTGAGGGCGATATAAGCGGCATTCGTGGCATGGTTAAGCAATTACTCGATAAACTAGGATAGGAGGGTGCACAATGAAGAAAATCATCGTTTTGCGCCATTCTTGCGATAGCGAGGAAGAGCGACACCAGCACCAAGAGAGCGACATCATCCACGGCTTGCCATACGAGAAGGCAGCAAAGGCACTCATGGGAGCCAGTGGATATGTGGCATACGTTGCGAAGCACGGCTACCACTTCACGAAGCAGCTAGCAATCAAGGCAAGCGAGCAGATGAAGAACGTAGACGGAACGAGCCACCGTTGGACGGTAGACGAAATCCGGCTTGCGACAAACAACGAGATAATCTCAAAGGGCACGACCCTCGGGGATATTCTCTATTTGGCTAATATGGCTTATGCGGACTTCTACCCGAAGGTAATCAAGACCGAGAGCGACTGCGTACAGTATGCTATTGCCGTAGCCAGTGATCCGGACGGATACGAGGGTATGGCATTCTGCAGGTGGACGGCAGACATCATCGGAAAGGGTGTGACTATCGACTGGGAGAAATTGGAATAACCAAAAAATAAATTGATATGATCGAAGTATTTCACGATTTTCAGGTGCACCACCTTTATTTGTGCGCCCTAGTAATTTTTATCTGTTTCGCTACAATTCTGATAGCGATGACAATTGACCTGATAGCAGGCATACAGAAGGCGAAGGAACTGCATGTTGCAAGAACGTCAACTGGACTAAAGAAGACGTGCGACAAGGCGAAGAAGTATTTCCCGACATTCGGTATTGCTTCGCTTATGGACGTGGCTACGTGTATTATCTCTCCCTTCCCTATGTTCGCCATCGCATGGACGGTGTATCTGCTTTTGTGCGAGTTCAAGAGCATCCGGGAGAAGGCATACGAGAAGGCAGAGATACGCAAGCAAGACCGCACTATGCAGGTGATCCTCGAAAATAAGGACGAAATTGCAAAGGCGGTTGTCGAGATAATGAAGGAAGAACGGAAGAAAGGAGGAGATAATGAGGATAACTAGAGCGCAACTTATAAAGGTAATGCCGAATGCAGGCAGCAGGGCAGACACCTACCTTCCAATCATCAACGGATGGGCAGAGCATTTCCACATCAATACTCCTCTGCGTATGGCGCACTATCTCGCACAGATTGCCCACGAAAGCGGAGAATTGAGGTACACCAAGGAACTGGCAAGCGGCAGAGCCTACGAGGGCAGGAAAGACCTCGGCAACACCCAGCAGGGCGATGGCGTGAAGTATAAGGGCAGGGGATTGATACAGATTACCGGGCGAGCCAACTATCGGAAGTATGCCAATTATTGCGGCTTCGATGTTGTGGGCAGTCCCGAACTTCTGGAGCGTTCTCTGGGAGCGACAAAATCCTCGATGTGGGTATTCGACACCTTCGGCTGCAATGAACTGGCAGATCAAGACAACTTGAAGGCTATCCGCAGGAAGATAAATGGCGGCTATAATGGACTGGCAGCCTGCGAGAAGTATTTGAAGCGAGCCAAGGAAGCCTTGGAAATCAAGGTGCTTGCGTAATAAACACATCAATCTAAAATTTATAAAGTATGGAAAATCCAAGAAAATGGCGAAATTTGCGTTCTGTAGCGTTATTTCTCGCCATGCTTATAATAACCCCACTTTTGATTTTTGGATGTTCCTGCGCTAAATCAGCGCAAAATAACACGGTTTATCACGACAGCACACACACCAGTGTAAGACGTGACAGCGTGAACCAGCGACAGATCCATTGGCAGGACACCAGGCAGCACGACAGCGTATTCAAGCAGGACAGCGTGCTGGTTTACATCAAGGGCGACACCGTAATCAAGGAGCGGTGGCACAATCTTACGACCACCAGATGGATAACGACAACCAAGACGGACACCATCGTGGGCGACATTTACAAATTCGTGACCGACACCGTAAAGGTAAAGTATTACGTGAACCGATACAAGACCAAGGAGGTAGAGAAGCCAGCGAGCACATGGCATAAGATAAGATTATTCGCTGGCGATTGCGTATTGCTGTCCCTGGCAATCTTTGCAGTTTGCTGGATAAAGGAGCGCATCAAGAAGAGAGTTCAATAGGTTCAATCATAATATCAATTTCAAGAAGGGCAGGAAGCGCAGGAGAGCGTTTTTCTGCCCATTTTTTGTTTGAAGAACACTTTTCATTGAGAGAAAAGGGGTAGGGAATATGAGAGTTAGATTGTATTCATTCTAGCTAATGCGTGCAGGTTGTTATTATATAGAGCGTGGAAAACGTACCGGAAACGTACCGAAAACGACCGAACACGACCGAAAATAGCCATGCTTACGACGTAAACAGCAAATAAAAGTTAAAATATTAATATCTTTCGGGAAAAGTTTTGGTAGAACCGAAAAATATTAATATCTTTGCACCGTGTTTAGGAGATAAGCACAATAAACATTCAGTAATTTAAGCCCTAGGCAACACGGTCAAGCCAAAGAAAATGAAAAAGTCAAATTCAAACGTTTTAGAGTTCACAACAAAGTTTATCAACTCAAACTTCCGTATTAAGGTCTTCGGACGCACAGAGGATGGCAAGAAGATAAACACACTCGTAGGAGTAAGCGGTATCTTGAAGCTCATCGGTGCAGAACTCTTCAACAAGTTCATCAAGCGAGCATTGAAGGCTGGTATGGACGCTTGCCGCTGCGCTTTGAGACGTGGACTTGTGGTTACATTGTATTCTAAGTAATCAAGGGAGGACATAGATATGAGCGACTGGAAAGTATGGAGAGTTATCGGGTGCTACGGACGTTATACCGTAGCACTCGTAAAACCAGAAATCAACGGAAGAGACAAGGTTGTTGAGTACTCAAACAAGTGGTTCGGATTTTCTGAAATGAAAGAAGCCGATAAGCTTGCAGCCCAACTTAACGAGCGAGACGGATTTAAAGAGCTTTACGATTAAAGATAGGAGACAAGACAATGGCAAGAGCAAAATATTACATCAAGAAACAGGTTGAAGGCGAGAAAATCGATGAGTTAGCAAACTTTACACGCAAGGACAAGGCAGAGCAATTCTTGAACGGCTTGTTTAGGGAATATAAAAAAACCGATAATTTTTATCCTCACTGGGTACGCCAAGGTTATTTCAAGACTGAATTTGCATGCTTAGGATTGAATCGTACAACAGAGTATTGGATTGAAAAGTATTAACCAGCAGGGCGCAAGCCCTGCACAATATATCAAGATATGAAACAATACATTTTGAGTGCTACAAACAGCCTTGGGCAAGTTTATAGTCACATTGAGTACTACGAAACAAAGGAGATAATGGAGAAAGAATTTTCTATAATCAAGGAAACCTTCAGAAACAGCCCACACGCAGAAATGCTGGAAGAAGGAGACCGACACTTCAAGGTTAAGCTAGGCAGAGTGACATTTGATTATTACATTTTAGAACGAGAAATTTAAATTTGGCAAGATATGAAGGAATACGACAAGATACCAGCACAAGCAGTGGTCGAAGTAACGACCAGCTGGGGAAGAACCTGCCTGCAAGAGGAGATTGGGCGAGACCTCAAGGAAGGCACGGTGCTCGATGGCTATTATTATCCGGTAAGCAAGGCTTTCGACTTTTACTGGAAGGGAGTGAGAGCAATGCTGTTTATAGGGGACAACGGAAGGCTTGTCAGTCTTGGAGAAGGGCAAAAGCATAAATACATGATGCTTGGTCGTCTATTATCCGATTGCAAGTACTTCCTTTGCAACCCATACGAGAGACACCTCTATTTTCCGAGCATCGCCAGGCATTGCAAGGAAATGCGCCAGTACTGGCTTGCTTTGAATATAAAGCCGGAGTGGCTAAGCTACAAGCAGATTGGCAGGCTTGAGCACAAGATGAACAGAATGAAAACGAAGTTAGATAGGCAATTTAAAAAAGACAGAAGACAATGACAGAACAAGAGTACAGAAAAGCCCTGCACGAAATCAGGGTGAAGGCAGAGAAGGAAAGAGTAATGCTGGCAAGGAAATTTGCTACGGAGCACAGCCCAGTTAAGGTTGGCGATTATATCAGCGACAACTGCGATACGATAAGGGTTGAAGATTGGATTATTTCACATAGAGGTTACGAATACAACTCCTTGCCTTGCCTGGTATATAAAGGCAAGACCTGCAAGAAGGATGGCACTCCACGCAAGTACTCGAAGAAGTGCAGGATCGAGCAGCGCAACCTTTTGCGAGTAAATGGAGAACCAGTAAAAAATCACGGATATGGAGAATAATAGAAGAAACATCAAGAGAACGAAGAAGGGTGCAGGCGCAACGGTCAAACTAGTTGGCATACAGATAGACAACGACCTGCTGCCTTTCCTCAACGCATTGCCCAACAAGTCACGATTTATCAATGATTTGTTGAGAAAGAAATTTTTTGGTAAATAATTTGGTGGTTTCAAAGGAAAAGCGTACCTTTGCATCACTGAATGTTTAAGTGGTCTCCACTTATTACCCCAGCGGCTCGACTTTTTCACCGCTGGGGTATTTTTGTGCTCTTTTCCCGATTTACCCAGAAATTTGCGTTCTGAGCCGCTTACGTGGTAAGCACGTAAAACTATCCCCAAAAACAATTTGAGCCGTTTCTGCAGCAAATTCGCAAGAAATAAGGCTATTTTTTGTTGTACAGCACGTAATCAATAACCCTGCGGTTTGCTTCATCTACTCTCGATAGGTCTGCATTGATGTAGGTATCAGTTACTCGGACACCGAACGAGTGACCCAGCGCAAGCGACACAACGTCCTTTTGTATACCAATGTTGAAGGCTATAGATGCCCACGTATGGCGAGCGTAGTACGTAGTAAGCCCTGGGCGCACCTTTGCAAGTTTCTTATTAATCATGACCGTTGCAACATCAACGTTCCTGAAATGCTCCGAGAAACGAAGCAGCTTCTTTTCCCCTTTGTATTTCTCGATGATTCGGAGAGCTTCGGGATGAAGGAGTATGGAGTAATGCCTGCCAGTCTTCGCCCGGTCGTATTCTAGTCTACCACGGACGATATTCTCCTTTGTCAAGGCGAACAAGTCACTCACATTGATACCAATAAGTAGGAACATAAGCAGGAACATATCGACCAGCTCATCACCACCAGCTTCGAAGATAGAGCGGATTTCCTCAACCGACAAATTTCGCTTTTTCGTTGTCTCAAGCCGTAGACTGTACCTGCGGAAAGGGTAGTTTTTCGTTTGCTCATTATCAATCGCCAAATTAAAGACAGCAGCGACACAGAGCATCCTGCTGGCTCTGGTATTCCTAGACAAGCCTTCCTTTGCCATGAACGCATCGAAGTCTTCAAGCCAAGAGCGGTTAATCTCATCGTATGTAAGCAGAGCCGCTTTTTCTTTCCCAAGGAAAGCTTCAATCTTTGCCCAAGTATATTTATATCTGTTTATCGTGTTCTTTTTCAGATTCCTGCCCTCGTAGGCAATGAAGCCATCACGAAGCAGGGCGACTTTCTCCCTTGCAGGCTCGGCTTCAAGCATGATTAAGTCCCGGAGTTCCCTAGCCGTAATATCGCCACGGTAAGTTTCCCTGCATTGCGCCTTCATCATCATTCTATTGTAGAAATTCAGACGGTCAAGAAGAAAGTCGTTGATAGCATCACGATCCGGACGCTTGCGCACCTTGCAAGCCCTTTTATCCCATTCATCCTTCTTGCAGTATTGATTTAGGGATATGAAGGCGGTCCCACCGTGATGGTTAACGGCAAGCCGGATGGAAAACGTACCATCCTGCCTTTTTACCCTCGTATCTAAATATAGTCTAAGTGTTGCCATAATTCCGTGCAGTATTTATTCAGTTTATTTTCAGCGTTAAGAGCCGCAATTGTGCAACATGGTGCATGATTGCGGCATTTTCAAGTTATCAGAGCATCAGAGAACCCCTTTAAACACTGAGAAACACAGTAAAGTTGTACTTAAAATCATAACGTATGTTCTAAATAATTGAAAATTAAAAACTTATGCAGACTGCTTTTTCCTTGTGCAGTTTTTATTCAGGTTTTTCACGATTTCGGGCGTGAAGCCAGTCGCATAAAACTCCCCAGAGCCAAGGAGCAGCCAGTAAGGGTTGATGTGGTAATCGCGTACCAGGAACTGAACCCAAGACGGACGAAAGCGACCGTAGTACTCGGCAGGCTTTTCTCGCAGGGACATGATGTTCCAGCGGTTGATACCATACCGGTCGGTTATTGTCTTCAGACCGCCAATGCAACCATCAGCCTTCAGGCGGTCGATGGCAGAGAAGAAACGAACTACTATATCCACATCAGCGGACATCAGATTTTTATCTTCCATAATCTTTCTGTTTTTGATAGGCACGACTGAAAACGCTTTCCAGCCTTGCCCGGTGGTTATTCAATCTTTGCGACCAGTCTTGCAACTGAGCCAGCGAGGGGCGAGAAGCCAGCAGCCCATCCACCTCGGAAGGGGTGAGCACTGGCAAGTATTTCTCGTATTCGAGAAGGTAATCAATACGAAAATCTGTAAGCTTCATCTATACTATCGTTTCTAGCGTTCTTTTCGTGCTGAGTGTACGCCTCTATACCAAGGGCACGAAGCGTTTTTGCAGCTGTAGCCTTACTTATCGGAAATGTTCTATTGACCCAAAAAGCAGTTTTACTTCTGAATGAAAGGACGTCTTTTGCAGGGTTGGTGAGCTGAAATGATTCTCCCTTTTTCAAGTTTGTATTGAGTATCTTTTGCATATTCTCGACCAAGGAGTTTCTACCAACGAACGACAAGGAATTATGATACTGCAAGAGCGTAACGTAATAGACTGTGTCTTTTCCCTGCACATCATACCCCAACTTCGAGAAGAGCATAGTCTTTATATTCTTGCTTTGCGCCTGCACACCCACGCACACGATTGCAAGCACGAAAAGCATTATTATCTTTTTCATATTGCCTAATCGTTTAAATGATTAATATTTCTTTCATAGAACTCATTCCAGGCCTTTTTCTTGATGAAGACGAAGAAGAGCAGCAGCCCTAGGGCGACCATCTGCAGGTGCAGCGGCTGGCGCAAGACACCGAACCCGAAAGAACGCTGAAAGTCGATGCAGAATGATATCAGCACTCCGTAGGTAATGAATGCCCGATGCACCCAGCAGAAGCCATAGGCTAGGCTGATGATGATCCAGACAATGAAGCCGAAGAGCGAGCAGTCGAATATCCACTCAGTGAGTTTTACCCGAATGCCGAACGAGAGCAGAGTGCAGTGAACCAGCATTACAAGCGCACCCACAGGAGGGATGATACCTATTATCAACCTGCTGGCTTTCCATAGCCAGCTTTTCCCGAGGGCGGCAAGAAGAATCTTCTCCTTCCGCTCTATGAAATCCTCATCTTTCATCGTTACTTAGAATTTTAGTTGATATTGTACCTGGAGCGAGAACTAAAGTTCACGCAGCCACTTCTGACCTTTCTTTGATTTCAAGAAAATACCGAATGCAATGGTCATTCCCAATGCCATCACGTTAAATAACAAGAATGCATCCATAATCTTTATTTTTTAAATTTCATTATATAATTTGCAAGGTACGCAAGTGATGCGCCACAAGCCACACCCGACACCAAGCAGACTTGATGAACCGCCTGCAATGGGTCACCAGTTAGTAGAGGAGACAGACCACCGACAGCAACGCTTCCGTACATCATTTTCGAGCAGTCGTACAGATACCCAGCCAAGAGCTTTCTTCTGTCCGTCTCCCTATCGTCTGTTGTTTTTTGACTAACCATATTTTTTCATTTTGCAAAGTTACTAAATTATTTTTGCCCGACAATGGCAAGCAGGGTTTTTACCTGACTTTGCAGGAACTCATTCTGTTCTCGCAGCAGTTTATTCTCAGCAGCCAAGGCAGCATCGCCACAAAGCGACTGGGAGACATTAGGACTGTTCGAACCATTAACATTTGAGCCTATAACAGCCCCTTCCATCTCGGCAGGGAGGGGAGGGGCACATCTATCGATGATTGCCTTTATTGCAGATATAAAGTCCGATTTCAGACTTTTAGCCTTTAACTTGCCATTCAGATTTTGTGGGCTTGTGCCCAGTTCTTCAGCAACAGAAGCAAGAGATAACCCTCTCTGCTTCAAATATGTTTTCATTTCTTCACCAGTCATAGTTAATTATAAATAAATTAAAACTAAAGTAAACAATTTATAAATATAAACACAAATGTTTGTGAATATAAATATTTTATTGTATCTTTGCAACCGAATTACAGAACGAGTTTAAAAACTCTTTTGCAAAGATAAAGAACTGTCTCTTATACACATCTCCGAGCCCA
>ERZ1027176.108-NODE-108-length-40163-cov-7.877979_pt1 | contig 40163 bp, 29 predicted proteins | sample MGYA00519248_ERZ1027176 | MGnify/ENA primary metagenome ERZ1027176 (study PRJEB26926, sample SAMN06164413) | human gut metagenome | biome: ENVO:00009003; feature: ENVO:2100002; material: ENVO:00002003 | host: Homo sapiens | place: USA | collected 2012 ...
ATCTTTCACAAAGTTATGGGCGCTGGATTGTTGGTTTTCACGAACCAATGACCAGTGTACTGCCCCCGTGCTTCCCATATCTTTTTCTGGCGTTTACTCCTATATCCTATAATAATATTTGTAAATACCATTATAGACTGTATTTATAAAAGGTTAAGAAAAAAGGACGGCAGAAGCCGTCCTAAGGTGCGAATTCAGTGCGCTGCCAGTTCGCAGGTACGTTCGTGGGCGGCAATCACGGCGTCCATGGCAGCGGCGCGGACACTGTGCTGCTCCAGCGCGCGGACGCCTGCAATCGTAGTTCCGCCGGGGCTGCATACCTCAGACTGAAGCTTTCCGGGGTGCTTACCGGAGGATAGCGTCATCTCTGCCGCGCCGATCATGGTCTGCGCGGCCAGCGCTAGTGCCTGAGGGTATGGCAGACCGCAGCTTACACCGCCGTTTGCCAGCGCGTCCAGAAACAGATATACAAACGCTGGGCCGCAGCCGGAGACGGCGCTTCCTGCGTCAATTTTGTCTTCTGGCATCTGCATCAGAAGCCCGGCAGGCTGCAGTGCTTTTTCCAGCGCAGATATTTCTTCCTCTGTAACGGTATCATCCGGGGAAATCAGAACCACGCCCTTTCCAAGCGCGACCGGCAGATTCGGCATGATGCGCACAACCGGGCAGGGGAGTCCCAGTATTTTTTGAATCGTTTCAATCGTAATGCCCGCTGCCATGGAGACAAGCACAAATCTGTCCTTCCGAGCCAAAAGTGGCGCTTTCAGTTCCTCCAGCAGTGCCGGGAGCATCTGCGGCTTGACGCCGAGAAAGATGTAGCTGCAAGATTCTGCGATCTCCAGATTCGTCCCGGCTGCACAGCAGAGTTTTGTGGCCAGTGCTTCTGCCTTCGCGGCCGTGCGGTTGGACAGAAGCATGTCTGCACCGCTTTTTGCCGCAGCCTGCGCCAACGCGCCGCCCATGTTCCCTGTTCCGATAAATCCAAGTTGATAGGTTGACATAAGTTCCTCCTTATCGGGTCTGTCCGTTGCCTGTTACGATATATTTATAAGTTGTCAATTCCCGCAGTCCCATGGGGCCTCTGGCATGAAGCTTCTGTGTGGAAATGCCCATCTCGCAGCCAAGGCCAAACTCGCCGCCGTCGGTAAAACGCGTGGATGCATTCACATAGACTGCTGCACTGTCAACCAAACATGTAAAGCGCTGCGCGGTCTGTGCGTTTTCCGTGATGATTGCGTCGGAATGGTGCGTAGAATGTGCGGCAATATGGGCGATTGCCTCGTCCGCGCTGGAAACGGTCTTGACAGCAAGGATATAATCCAGAAATTCGGTGTCAAAATCCCGTTCCTCCGCAGGCGTGCCGGGAATCAGCTTCTGCGCGGCTTCGTCCAGCCGGAGTTCGACCAGCGGCAGGCCAGCCGCAGCACGGTCGTCCACCAGCCGTTTTTTGAGCATGGGCAGGAACTGTCCGGCAATATCCGCGTGAACAATCACGACTTCCTCTGCGTTGCAGACGGAAGGACGGCTTGTTTTGGCATTTTCGATAATGTTCAGCGCTTTTTCCAGATCAGCGGCTTTGTCCACATATACATGGCAAATGCCGGTGCCTGTCTCGATGCACGGAACGGTCGCTGATTCAACGCAGGCGCGGATCAGTCCCGCACCGCCGCGCGGAATGAGCAGATCGACCAGTCCGTTTGCCGTCATAAGTTCGTGTGCGCTTTGGCGCGTGGTGTCCGATACCAGATTCACAAAAGCTTCCGGCAGGTCGGCCGCCCGCAGGCCCTCGTGCATGGCTGCGACAATGGCTGCAGCGGAACGATACGCTTCCTTCCCGCCGCGCAAAACACAGACGTTTCCGCTTTTGAGTGCCAGAACCGCTGCGTCGGAGGTGACATTCGGGCGGCTTTCATAGATAATGGCCACGACACCCATCGGGACGGCAGTCTTGCGGATCACAAGCCCGTTGGGCCGTGTTACCTCTGCCAGAATTTCTCCGACCGGGTCGGGAAGCTTCGCAACCTGCCGCATGCCATCCGCCATGGCGGCGATGCGGCTTCGTGTCAGACGCAGACGGTCGAGCATGACATCGGAAATGACGCCCTGCGCTGCACGCAGATCTTCTGCATTTGCGGCGAGAATCATATCTGCATTTGCTTCAATCGCATTGGCCATCCGCAAAATGGCCTGATTTTTTTCTTCGCTTCCCAGCCATGCAAGCTGCGGGCAGGCAGCCTTGGCATGCCGTAAGAGTTCCTGCGTCTTCATACGCTTGCCTTCCTTCCTAAAAATCTTGTGCCGATGGATTTGCCGTCGAGCAGTGCGTAAAGCTTTTCAACCTCTGCGCCGTTGGCAATGATCATATCTGTTCCGGCCTTTGTGACGATCTTCGCGGCGGAAAGCTTGGTTTTCATGCCGCCGGTCCCAAGTTCGGAGCCCTTGCCATCGGCAAGACGCAGAATTTCGTCTGTGATTTCGGGAACAAGTTCGATGCGCGCAGCGTCTGGGTCCTTATGCGGATCGGCGGTGTACAGACCGTCGATATCCGATAGAAGAACGAGAAGATCAGCATGTACGCTGGTTGCGACGATGGCTGAGAGCGTGTCGTTGTCGCCGATACCGAATTCCGCAACGGAGACGGTGTCGTTTTCGTTGACAATCGGGATGGCGTCCAGTTCCAGCAGACGTTGGATGGTGTTCTGGAAATTCTCATGCCGCACAGGGTCTGCAATGTCGTCTGCCGTCAGCAGAATCTGCGCGACGGTGTGGCGGTATTCAGAGAACAGCTTGTCGTAAGTATACATGAGTTCGCACTGGCCGACAGCGGCGGCAGCCTGTTTTGTCGGCACGTCTGTCGGCTTCTTTCCAAGCCGAAGCTTGCCCACGCCCATCCCGATTGCGCCGGAGGAGACAAGAATTACTTCGTTCCCTGCGTTTTTGAGGTCGCTGAGCACCTTGCAGAGCGCTTCCATCTGGCGGATGTTCAGTCTGCCAGTCGGATGCGTGATGGTGGAGGTGCCGATTTTGATGACAATGCGCATACTGATGTTCCTTCTTCCGTATCTTGCTGAATGGAGTATAGCATATTGCAGCGCTTCTGACAAGTGCTGAATTTGAATGCAATACATGAGAATATCTCATGAAAAATTTAAAAATGATATACCTTGACAGGCGAGGTATATCATGCTATACTAAGCGCACCGAACAGGAGGTGGCGCTGTGACCATTCGGGCAGACGTGATCCGCGGCCATACGGACGCGGTGATTCTGGCGCAGCTTTTGCGCCGCGACAGCTACGGCTATGAGATCAACAAAACCATTGAAACCTGCTCCGGCGGCGAATTTGTCCTGAAGGAGGCTACGCTCTACACCGCATTCCGGCGGCTGGAGGACGGCAGATACATTACCTCCTACTGGGGTGATGAAGCCGTCGGAGCCAGACGGAAGTATTATAAGATCACAGAAAAGGGCCGGGAATTGTACCGGCAGGCGCGGGCGGAATGGGATGCAAGCGTGCGCATTCTGAACGCATTATTGGAGGGAGAAGCATGAGAGAGAAGATCAGTATCTATGTAGAAGGACTTTTTTCCGATGCTGCGCTGACCATCCGCAATGCGGAGGTGCAGCAGGAGATTTTGCAGCATGCGCTCGACCGGTACGACGATCTGATCGCTGCCGGAAAATCGGAGCAGGAAGCATATGACGAGGCCGTCGGCGGCATCGGCGACGTATCGGAGCTGTATGAGCACAAGCAGGCGGCGGAAAAACCCAAAAAGCGGGATTTTCCTGCGCCGCCTACACCGGACGCGGTATCCACTGCGCCGCAGACCGGCAGGAAGAAAAAGCTCCCCGGCTGGGCCATCGCGCTTATCTGTGTGGGTGTGGCCGCGGCGATTCTGGCGCTGAACTTTGCGGGCCAGGCAGCCTTCGGTGTGCTGCGCGCGGGAGGACGTTATATCTATGACAACGCGAACAAATATGAAACGCTTGACCGCTCCGGCTTCGGCAGCGCGGAAGATCCTGTAGCCGCATCCGAGCTGCTGACCGGCATCGACGAGATTGAGATCCATTGGCTGACCGGCGATGTATATCTGGTCGAATCGGACACGGACGGCGTGACGTTTCAGGAGGATTATACGGGCAGCAACGAGGATTACCGCATGCGCTACAAGGTCAGCAATGGAAAACTCACCATCCAGCCGTGCAGATCAAGGTTTTTCAGCAGCACGGATCTGCCGCGGAAGGCGCTGACTGTTTTCCTGCCCAGCGAGTCCACACTGAAAAGCATCACAGTCGAAACGGTCTCGGCCAATGTGGAACTGATGGGCGGCAGCGCGGACACGCTCGCTGTCAGCACTACAAGCGGCGGGATTACCGGCCCCGGACTTCCGGCCAGAGAATATGACTTTGGCACCGTCAGCGGGGATATCTCCCTGACTGCGCTTCCGGCAGGCAGCAGCGCCATCGACTGCGAAACTGTTTCCGGTGAAGTGCGCATCAGCTGCACGGCGCACCCGGATGAGATCGATTTCAACAGCGTCAGCGGCAATTTGCGTCTCACCTTGCCGAAAGGCAGCTGCCGCTATACGCTGGACTTCAGCACCGTCAGCGGCGACCGTGATACCGACCGCTTTATCTCCGGCGGAGACGAAACCTGCGACATTACCGCCGAAACTGTTTCCGGCAATGTGGAATTGCAGACAGAGCCATAATAAAAGCATAGTTCAACTCGATAAATTCGGCCCGGCGTCCGTAGGTGCGGACGCCGGGCCGGCGCTTATTTTTCCTTATAGTAGAGCATACAATGGCAGTAGCCTTCAAAGTTAGGATCCTTGATCTGGTTGCGGAACTCCTCGCACATGCACTTGTTTTCCTCTGTGTGGGCAAGCCTGCACGGGCAGTAGCCACCGGTGCGCTTGAGGCCCTCCTTAATGCGGGCGACGATCTCCTTGTCTTCGTTTAGCCGTACCTTCACAGCGCCTCCAACTCCTTCTTGAGCGCATCCTTCTCACGGAAGCCGACCAGACGCTTCACGACCTTGCCGCCCTTGATGCACAGCAGCGTCGGGATGGACTCAATCTGGAATTCCATAGCCAGATCACGCTCGTCATCAACGTTGACCTTGCAGAATTTCACGGCGGGAACTTCCGGTTCGAGTGCCTCCATCACAGGCGCGAGCATCATGCACGGGCCGCACCAGCTTGCCCAGAAATCTACCACAACGGGCGTTTGCGACTGCATAACTTCTTTATCAAAGTTATCCAGTGTTACGATTGTCATACTTGTGTGACCTCCTTGTTTTTCATTAGCCTCCCACGCGGTGCGCCGGTTTATGCTTCCAGACGGTCGCAGATAGCCTGCGAGGCGGGGATTTTGTGCATGGCAAGCAGAGACTGCCGCATGATCAGGCGCTCCTCATCATGCTCCAGCAGCTGCTTGCAGAGTGCGGCAATCGCCTCCGGCGTATCGGCCGTGGCTGCGCCGCCGTGAGCGACGAAGAATTCCAGATTCGGCGTCTCACAGCCGCCGACTACGTTGACCAGCACCATCGGCAGTCCTTTGACCATAGCTTCGGTCGTGCTGATGCCGCCGGGCTTTGTCAGGAACAGATCGGCGCTGTCCATCATAGCGGACACATTGCCGATGAAGCCGCGGATATGGATATTGGGCTTGTCTGCGAATTTACGCTCCATACGCCGCAGAAGCTGCTTGTTGCTGCTGCATGCCACGGTTACATCATACTCCGCCGGAAGCGAATTTGCAAGCAGCTGTGTGATCTCTTCCATCGGTCCGCAGCCCATGCTGCCGGTCATCATCAAAAGATGCCGGTGCGAAGGATCAAGACCGACGGCACGCTTTGCCTCCTGATTTGGCTGGCATGCGTAAAGTTCTGCGCGCACCGGAATGCCAAGCGGCGCGATTGTGTCCGGATTGACTCCGTTTTTCACAAAGGTGTCTGTCAGCGCAATATCCGGGATGACACAGGTGTCCAGCCGCATGCGGTCACACGACGGGCTTGCAGTGTAGTCCGTGGCGATAAACATGGTTTTGATGCGCAGGGGAGAATCCTGCTGAATAAATGTCAGCATCAGCGCCGGGAACAGGTGGACGCACACGACTGCATCGTAGCCGCCTGCAAGAATCGTCGCGCGCAGCCGTTTGCACCCACGCCGCAGAATGCGGCAGGCAGCGGAGGACTCGTCAAACGAGGCCGGATGTTCCTCGGCATATTGATAGCCTTTGTTGTAAAGCTTGGGGAAGTAGCGATAAAAGCGCACATGCCAGCTGCTCACAAAGCGGCTCGTGCCCTTAGAGACATATAAAAGCGCGTCGTCCGTCTCATAGGTATGGCCGCGCTTCAAAAGTTCCGTGCCGATGGCTTTGGCGCAGGAATTATGTCCGCCGCCGGTGTTGCAGCTGAGGATCAATACCTTCATGCCTCTTTGCTCCTTTTTGCGCGTTTCCGCTCGTAAAGCCGAACAAGGCGCGGGCGGTTATAACGCTGGATGATGATGAAAACCAGATTTCCGAAAATCGCGTAGATCAGATACAGCACAATGCCCCACACACCCGGCCAAAATGCAAGCACCCCGAGTCCGGCCAGCAGCAAAAGCGCATGCGTCGCTTCTGCAGCACACGTTTCGCGGATCATGACAAGCAGCGTCTGCGCATCCGGGCGGGGCGGCATTTTCTTGGGCGGCATAAGCCTTGGAAACAGTCTGCTCATGTCCGGTACCCGGCTCTGCCAGCGCGCAATACCCAGCGATTCGTAGACCTTCCCGTCCCGTTCAAACGCGTATGCGCGGTAGGGAAAGCGTGTGTAGTCAAACCACGTCTTCGGAACGAGCCGTCCGAGCACAAAACTCAAAACGCCAAGTCCGGCAAGATAACAGGCGCACTGAAAAAACTGCATGATCCGGCTCCTTTTCCTTTTTTATGAAGCGCCTGCACGCCGTTTGCACAGAACACTATAATTCGATATAATAATATCAAATTCAAGATTCCTTGCCTATGGTCACTTTTTCTTTTCTGCCCATTCGGTTTTTTCTGCGCAAATTTGTGATTTTTCATGAATTTGGAACAAATTGATTGCCGAACACGTCAAACTATGGTATCCTGAAAACACTGGTATAAAATCTTCAGACTATTCCGTTTATCAAAGATCAGAAAAGGAGCGTAATCAAAATGGGACTTATCAAAGCAGCACTCGGCGCTGCGGGCGGCGTAATGGCCGATCAGTGGCTTGAGTATTTCTATTGTGATTCTCTTCCGGAAAACGTCATGGCCGTCAAGGGTCAGAAGCGCAGCTCCGGCCGCAGCAGCAACACCAGAGGTTCAGACAATATCATCTCCAACGGCTCAGTGATCGCCGTCGCCGACGGCCAGTGCATGGTCATTGTCGATCAGGGCAAGGTCACGGAGTTCTGCGCGGAGCCGGGCGAATTCAAATATGACGCCTCAACCGAGCCGTCCCTGTTTTACGGCAAGTTAGGCAAAAACATTCTCGACACCTTCAAGAACATCGGCAAGCGCTTCACCTTCGGCGGCGAGGCACCCAAGGATCAGCGCGTGTATTACTTCAACACGAAGGAACTCATCGGCAACAAATATGGCACGCCCTCTCCCGTCCCGTTCCGTGTGGTTGATCAGCGCGCCGGTATCGACATCGATATCGCCATCCGATGCTTTGGCGAGTACAGCTACCGCATCTGCGACCCAATTCTGTTCTATACGAATGTCTGCGGCAATGTCAGCGGGGATTACACCCGCGACCGTCTCGAAAGCCAGCTTAAGACCGAACTGTTGACCGCGCTGCAGCCCGCTTTTGCCAAGATCTCCGAGCAGGGCATCCGCTATTCCGCACTCCCAGGACACACAATGGAGATGGCAGACGCGCTTAACGACGTACTCTCGTCGAAATGGCGCAATCTGCGCGGCCTTGAGATCGTTTCCTTCGGTGTTTCGTCCGTCAAAGCGAGCGAGGAAGACGAGGCCATGCTCAAGGAACTGCAGCGCAATGCAGCCTTTATGGATCCGACAAGAGCGGCGGCGCATCTGGTCGGCGCGCAGGCCAGTGCCATGCAGGCTGCGGCTAACAACCAGAATGCCGGCCCGGCCATGGCCTTCATGGGCATGAACATGGCAGGGCAGGCCGGCGGCGTGAACGCGCAGAGCCTCTATCAGATGGGGGCGCAGCAGCAGGCAGCCCCCGCTGCGGCAGGCTGGACGTGCGCCTGTGGCCAGAGCGGCATCACCGGCAAGTTCTGCCCGAATTGCGGCAAGCCCAAGCCTGCCCCTGCGCCTGCCGCTGGAAGCTGGACATGCTCCTGCGGTGCGACGGCGACCGGCAAGTTCTGCCCGGAATGCGGCAAACCCAGACCGGCGGATACCGGCTGGACGTGCTCCTGCGGTGCAGTGAACAAGGGCAAGTTCTGCGCAGAGTGCGGCAAGCCCAAGCCCGCCGGAACACCCAAGTACAAGTGCGACAAGTGCGGCTGGGAGCCCAAGGACCCGACCCATCCGCCAAAGTTCTGCCCGGAATGCGGCGATCCGTTTGACGACGGTGATATTGTTCTTTAATTGACGAACCCTGCCCGCGCCTTTGGCGCGGGCAGAATCATCACAGGAGACGAAGATTTGCATGGCAGACAAGATCACAAATTACAAATGTCCCGCGTGTACCGGTCCGCTGCATTTTGCTGGCGCGTCTGGAAAACTTGAATGCGATTACTGCGGCTCGTCCTATTCGGTCGAGGAGATCGAGGCACTCTATCAGGAGAAGGATAAACAGGCCGCACAGGCCGCTGCAAAGGCGGAGCAGAAGGCGGCAACACAATCCGACGAGGGCGAATGGACCCAGCCGGAGGGCGCGGACTGGGCAGAGCCGGGCATGAAAAGCTACACCTGCCCGTCGTGCGGCGCAGAACTCATCTGCGATGAGACGACGGCGGCAACCAGTTGTCCCTACTGCGGCAACACAACCATCGTTCCCGGTCAGCTTTCCGGCATGCAGAAGCCGGACTACATCATTCCCTTCAAACTCAGTAAGGAAGACGCGATCGCTGCGCTCAAAAATCACTATAAGAAAAAGCCCCTTCTGCCGAAGATTTTCTCTGCGCAGAACCACATTGAAGAGATTCAGGGCGTCTATGTCCCATTCTGGCTCTTCAACGGCAGCGCGGATGCGGATATCCGTTATAACTGCACCCGTTCCATGACCCACCGAGAGGGCGACTACGATGTGACCGACACGCAGCACTTCATGGTGCGCCGTGCGGGCACGGTCAAATTTGAGAAAATCCCCGTTGACGCGTCAAGCAAAATGCCGGATGAAAACATGGATTCCATTGAGCCGTTTGATTACAAGGAACTCAAGGCCTTTTCCAATGCGTATCTGCCCGGTTTTCTGGCTGATAAATACGATGTGAGCGTCGATGATTGCGCGCCCCGTGCCGATGCACGCTGCAAGTCCAGCTGCGAGAGTGCGCTGCGCAGCAGTGTAACCGGTTATTCTACCTGCGTTCCGGAGGAGGAGAATATCCATATCCGGCGCGGCAAGGTGCAGTATGCGATGCTCCCTGTCTGGATGCTGCATACAAAATGGAATGGCAGGGACTATCTGTTCTCTATGAACGGGCAGACCGGCAAGCTGACTGGTGACCTGCCTGTCTCGTGGGGCCGGTTCTGGGCGTATTTTGCAGGAATTGCGGGCGGACTGGCGGCAGTTCTGTCTGTGCTGCTGTTTGCATTGTAAGGGAGAAGCGGGATGAAAAAACAACTTCTTTGTCTGATTGCAGCGCTGGTGCTGCTGCTCGGCCTGTGCGTGAGCGCCTTGGCCTACGATTCTGCGCATGTGTTTGATGACGCCCAGCTTCTTTCAGAGGACGAGATCGGCGCGCTGGAAGCACGCTGCCAGGAGGCAGAGGATACCTTTGGCTGCGGTGTATATATCGTTACGACCGATGACTACTCTCTGTATGATGGAGCAGAATCTATTGAGGCTTTTACGGAAAAATTCTTTCTTGACTATGACCTCGGCACGGGCGAAGCGCAAAATGGTATTCTGCTGGCGCGCAGCATGGCCGAGCGTGATTACGACCTGTGTGCCCATGGCGAAACCGGCCACCGTGCCTTTACGGACTACGGCAAGGGCGTGCTCGCTGAACGCTATTTCCTGAGTGAGTTTGGAAAAGACTACTGGTACGATGGATTCAACCGTTATTTGGATGGCTGCACGGATTTCTTGCAGCTAGACGCGCAAGGTGAACCCTTTGACCGGGCGACTGACCCTGAACGGCTGGAGGATATCAGCGTGCTCAAGTGGATTGCTGTGATTGTTATCCCGCTGCTTACAGCGCTGATCGTCTGTCTTATTATGAAGGGCAAAATGAAAACTGCCCGCAAGCAGACCCACGCCGACGCATATATTCCTCAAAACGGCGTTCGTCTGACTCGGCAGGACGATGTATACCTTACCACTACACAGACCCGTGTGAAGATCGAAACACAAAAATCCGGCGGCGGAACCTCCGTCAACTCCGGCGGCTTCTCCCACAGCAGTGGAAAATTCTAAAAGAATCCATGCTCGTTTTTCTGGATTTTCCTCGTGATAACAGAGACAACGCTGCAAATTGGAAGACAGTAAGGTCCTATCAATTCTGTTATTGAAAAAATACCCCGGCGCAGTCTCAACCAAGAGACTGCGCCGGGTGTTTGCTTATTTATGCCAATGTTGCCGCCATGACCGCCTTAATGGTGTGCATGCGGTTTTCTGCTTCGTCGAAGACGATGGATTGCGGACTTTCAAAGACCTCATCCGTGACCTCCATGGCGTCAAGGCCATATTTCTCGCTGATCTGCTTGCCGATTGTGGTATTCAGATCATGGAATGCAGGCAGGCAGTGCATGAAGCAGCACTGCGGCCCGGCCTGCGCCATAAGCTTTGCGTTGACCTGATAGGGCAGAAGGTCATGAATCCGCGTCTGCCAGACCTCGTCCGGCTCTCCCATCGAGACCCACACGTCCGTGTAGATCACATCCGCACCTTGAACCGCGTGTATCGGATCCGTATCAAATTCCAGCACTGCGCCGGTCTGCCCAGCAATCGCTTTGCATGTTTGGATCAGGTCCGCATTCGGGAAATACGCTTCCGGCGCGCAGGCGATAAAGTGCATGCCCATCTTCGCACAGCCGACCATAAGCGAGTTGCCCATGTTGTACCGCGCGTCGCCCATATATACAAGCTTCTTGCCCGCCAGGTTGCCAAAATGCTCCTGAATCGTCAGAAAGTCGGCGAGAATCTGTGTGGGATGGAATTCGTTTGTCAGGCCATTCCAGACAGGAACGCCTGCGTACTTTGCCAGATCTTCGACGATCTGCTGCCCGTAACCCCGGTATTCAATGCCATCGTACATGCGGCCGAGCACGCGCGCAGTATCTGCAATAGATTCCTTTTTGCCAATCTGCGAGCCGGACGGGTCGAGATAGGTGACTGTCATGCCCAGATCATGCGCTGCAACCTCAAAAGAGCAGCGTGTGCGCGTGCTGGTCTTTTCAAAAATCAGCGCGGCCTGCTTTCCCTCGCACAACCGGTGGGGGATACCTGCCTTTTTCTTCGCCTTGAGTTTGGCGGCGAGCGCCAAAAACTCCATGATCTGTTCCGGCGTAAAATCCAACAGCTTTAAAAAACTCTGTCCCTTGATGTTCATGCTGTTCTCCTTCCATGATGCGCCGCGAGGAAAGCTGCGACGGAATCCAGCTGCGCCTGTACCGACGCAGGGCCGGTTCCACCGGAGGAAATGCGCCGCGCTACGCAGGTTTTGAGTGAAATTTCTTCATACAGATCGTCCGCAAAGACCTCGGAATAGGCTTTGTAAGTCTCCATCGGCAGCTGCTCAAGTACGGTATCGTGTGCAATGCAATAGGTGACCAGCTGACCGGAAATTTTATATGCGCTGCGGAACGGAACGCCTTTTTTCGTCAGATAATCGGCCAGATCGGTTGCATTGATGAAGCCCTTCTGCGCAGCCAGCAGCATGGTTTCGGGCTTTGCGTGCAGGCTTAAAAGCATTGGGGCCATGATCTGCAAACAAAGCTTCGTTGTGTCAACGCAGTCGAACACAGCCTCTTTATCTTCCTGCATGTCCTTGTTATAGGCCAACGGAAGCCCCTTGAGCGTGGTCAAAAGTGCAATCAGATCGCCGTAGACCCGCCCGGTTTTGCCGCGGCAGAGTTCGGCCATATCCGGATTTTTCTTCTGCGGCATGATGGAAGAACCGGTCGTAAAGCTGTTGTCCAGTTCAATAAATTGAAATTCCCAGCTTGACCAGAGAATCAGTTCTTCGGACAGCCGTGACAGGTGCATCATGATGAGCGCGCACGCGCTCATGAGTTCCACGCAGAAATCGCGGTCGGAAACGCCGTCCAGACTATTTTCGCATACGGCAGCAAAGCCTAGCCGCTGTGCTTCCCAGCCGCGGTCGGTTGGATACGTCGTCCCGGCCAGAGCACAGCAGCCGATGGGGGAGGTGTCCGTCCGCTTATACGCGTCCGTAAGCCGCCCATAGTCGCGCTCCAACATCATCGCATACGCCAGCAGCTGTTGGCCAAATGTGATCGGCTGCGCCCGCTGCAAGTGCGTATAGCCGGGCATGATGGCATCCTTGTTCGCTGCTGCCTGTGTGTGCAGCGCCTGTATGACAGTCAGCACCAGCGATTGCAGCGCGTTGATCTCATCTTTTAAATACATCCGCAGATCAAGCGCGACCTGATCGTTGCGTGAACGCGCCGTATGCAGCTTTTTGCCTACATCGCCGATGCGTTTCGTGAGTTCTGCCTCGACGAACATGTGAATGTCCTCCGCCTGCGGATCAAGCTGTAAAGCGCCGGATTCCAGATCAGCCAAAATGCCGGCCAGACCGTCAATGATTGCGTCTGCGTCCGCCTGTGTCAGAATACCGCACTTGGCAAGCATGGCGGCGTGCGCCATGGAACCGGTGATATCCTGTTTGAACATCCGCCCGTCAACGGCAATGGAAGAGTTAAATGCGTCGGCCAGCGCCGAGGTTTCCGCCTCCGACCGGCCTGCCCAAAGTTTGTTCATAGTATGTTCTCCCTGAGTGATGTTTGCAAAGCCTCCCCTTGCCATGCTCTGCATGGTAAGGGGAGGTGTCATTTGCAGAAGCAAATGACGGAGGGAATGCGTTGTATAGTTCAGAGTGCTTTGAAATACACGGTGTAGAATCCCATCGGGCGCTTCGCATCAATTCACCTCTACCCAAAAGAAGCCTTTGAGTGTGTTTACAGCTTCCCTTGCTCCCGCAGTGCCTGTACCTTGGTCGGCAGACCCCAGATGTTGATGAAGCCTTCGGCTTCCGCCTGGTTGAAATCGCTCTCGCCAAACGTGACGAGATTCTCAGAATACAGGGAATATGGCGAAACAATGCCTGCGTTGATGAGATTGCCCTTGTAAAGCTTAATCTTGACCGTGCCGGTGCAGAATTCGTTGGCCTTCTTTGCAAACGCCGTCAGCGCCTCCTGCAGCGGAGTGTACCACTTACCGTTGTAGATGAGGTCGGCATAGTCAACGGCCAGCTTTTCCTTCATGTGCAGCGTTTCCTTGTCGAGCGTGAGCATTTCAAGCTGCTCATGCGCGAAATAAAGGATTGTGCCGCCCGGCGTTTCGTAGATGCCATGATCCTTCATGCCGATGAGCCGGTTCTCTACGATGTCCAGAATGCCGACGCCGTTTTCGCCGCCCAACTTGTTCAGTTTACGGATGATGTCGGAGACTTTCATCTTCTCTCCGTCAACGGCCACCGGGACACCTGCCTCAAAGCTGACGGAAACCGTTGTGGGCGTATCGGGTGCCTGATAGGGGGACACGCCCATTTCAAGGAACAGCGCCTTATCAAGATCCGGCTCGTTCGCGGGGTCTTCAAGGTCAAGCCCCTCATGGCTCAGATGCCACAGGTTCTTGTCCTTGGAGTAGTTCGTTTCACGGGAGATCTTTAACGGCACATGATGCGCCTCGGCATAGTCGATCTCTTCGTCACGAGACTTGATTTCCCACTCTCTCCACGGCGCGATGATCGGCATATCGGGTGCAAAGCGTTTGATGGCCAGTTCAAACCGAACCTGATCGTTTCCCTTGCCGGTTGCGCCGTGTGCGATGGCGTCTGCTCCCTCAGCCAGCGCGATCTCAGCCAGCTTCTTGCCGATCACGGGCCGCGCGAACGCGGTGCCGAGCAGATATTTTTCATATTTTGCGTCCATCATGACGGACGGGACGATGATCTCATCACACATTTCGTCCGTGAGATCAGCGATAATCAGCTTGCTTGCGCCGGTCTTGATGGCCTTTTCCTCCAGGCCGTCGAGTTCGTCGCCCTGTCCGACGTCGGCTGCGACGGCAATGATCTCAGGATCATTATAATGCTCCTTCAGCCACGGGATAATAACCGAGGTGTCGAGGCCGCCCGAATAGGCCAGAACGATTTTTTTGATCTTGCTCTTATCCATTTGAATACCCTCCATAAGACTCCGTTGTGCGGTTGTTTTTCTTTATGCACACAATATACGCTTAATATGCAGAAAAGTCAAGCATAAAATTTATAAATATACATATATGTGAAAAAATAATGTATAACCATCCGCGCACGGCTGCTGTTTTGTGCAAAATGAAAAAAACTTTACTTTTTCCGCCAAAGCGCGTAAAATTTGAGGTAACAGAAGGAACCGTTCATGCTGTAGGTGCCGATGCCCACATCGGCCCGGCAGGACAGAACAGGACCACAGAGGATTTAGGCGAATTCGCAGCTGCACAGCGGGCCGCTGTGGGCATCGGCACCTACAAGCATGCTGCATACAGGAATGAATATGCAAAACACCGCTTTTTTTGGATCGCTTGACCCGCACCGGCGCGATCTCTGCGCCGCCGTTTTGGCGCTCTGCGCGCCGGATTTTGAAGAAAAACCTGCTCCCGCGCCGGAATTTTTATCCGCGCTCTATCAGAAACTCTGCGCGCAGATGTTCCCGGACGGCCTGCCGGAGATTCCCACTCTGACGGCGGATGAAATGGCATACCTGACTGCGCTGGAAGCGGCGCTGGCAAACAGGCGGGATGGCTTCGATCCCTACCTTGATCGCCTTCCGCTGCCGGAAGGCGCGCTTGCAGGCAGCCGCGTAGAGGCGCAGTATGCCCGCTTTGAACAGGCCGTGCGGGAAAGCCACCTCTTGGCCGTCATGCGGCTCGGCATGGAAGCAACGCCGTTTGATCCTGCGTCGCACACCATCGGTGTGCATAACATTGCACTGCATACGGCTATCCTTGCAAAAAAGGCCGGCTTCCCGGTTGACCTGCCGCTGGTCAGCGCGGCGGCGCTGGGACACGATATCGGAAAATTCGGCTGCCGGGGTGAGGACTTAAGCCGCATTGCCTATCTGCACTATTACTATACATGGCAGTGGTTCAGCCGAAATGATATGGAGGAGATCGGTTACATCTCCGCCAACCACTCTACCTGGGATCTGGAGTTTGAAAACCTGCCCATTGAATCTCTGCTTCTCATCTACGCAGATTTCCGCGTCCGCGGCACAAGAGCGCCCGGTGAAAAAGAGCGCATGCGCATTTATTCGCTCAAGGACGCATATGAAATGATTTTCTGCAAGCTGGCGGATATGACACCGGAAAAAACGCTTCGCTACCAGAACGTCTATCACAAGCTGACCGATTTTGAAAATCTGCTCCGAAGCCGCGGCGTCAGCCCGGAACTGACGGAACAGGAACTTCTTCCGCACGAGACGAAGGATCCCTCACTCATGAATGCGCAGGAGGCGATTCGGGCACTGCGTGATCTGACGCTGGACGGCTCCATCCGCCTCATGCACACGCTTTCGACTGACCAGACGCTCGAGCAGCTGCTCGAGCAGGCCAAGGGCGAAAAGAATCTCCAGCGTATCCGCATGTACCTGCGTCTGCTGGAGGAATACAGCACCTATATGACGAGGGCCAACAAGCGGAAAACGCTTGTACTCCTGTATGAACTGCTCATGCACCCGGATGGCGACGTGCGGCGTATCGCGGGGCGCATCATGGGAAAAATCCTTGCGAATGCCGGTCCGCGCTACCGCAAGGAGCGGCCGCTTTCTGCCAAGGATGGCCAGATGCCGCCCGCCGTGATGGCGCTTTTGTCTGAGTCCGCTGAACTGTGGACGCATTATATCGGCCTCTGTCTGCACCCGGATTACCGCATCTCCAGCAAGCATGCGCTGCGCATTTCCAACTCTCTTAAGACCATCTGCCAGAGTCTGTTCGCTTCCTGCGAGGAAAAGGAGGCAGGGGCGCTTGTGCAGCCGCTTCTGGATGCACTCGAGCAGGCGAGGGACGAAGATCGGTTCGTGCTGGTTGATGCGCTGTGCCATGTGCCGTGCCGGTATCTGCCGCGGCCATATTTGCCGGAACTGTCCGCACGACTTGCTGCCATGCTTGGCACGGGAAATCCGGAACTCGATATCATCGCGCTGCATATGCTCCTGCGGCTGACGCACGCAGAGCCTGGACTGCGGCAGATTGTCCGCACCTGCGTGCAGCAATATGAGCCTCACTGGGAAGACCATCTGGCCCACGATTGGCTTAAGTCGCAGGTGCTGGCGGAGCCGTTTGCAGCGCTGGACGCGCAAACCGTCTCACAGATTCACCTCAGCAATCTGAAAAACGCCGTCCACTGGACCGTTAAGCTGACGCAGATCAATATGCTGCGCGAATATGTCCGGGCGCATCCGGAGACGGCGTTCCATACGGCTCTGCATTTTTCCAATCTGCTTTGCGTCAGCGAGCATCTTCCCGTGCGTGAAGCGGCGGGCAACGCGCTGCTTTCCATCGCGCCCGGACTGCTCGTTGACCAGATCAACGAAATCGTCATCGACCTGACGCGCGAATTGGAATCCGGGCAGGAGCAGATCTCGCGCTTTATCCCGCCGTATTTGGGAAGACTTTTGTGCCTGTTGCCGGAAAAGGAACTGGGCGAGTCGGTCGAATCCATCGGACAGCTTTCCTGCGGCGCGTCTATCCGGCCCGCGCGCGTGGCGCTGTTCACGCTCGGCGAGGCGCTGAATGTGCTGCCGGAGCAGGAAACGCAGACTGCCGACCACATTCTCGGCCTGATTCTTACTGGCATTGCCCATTACGATGAGACGATCCATCAGACGGCGCTGGCTGTTCTCTGCCGGGATATTTTCGGCCGAGATCAGCTTTCTCTTGCCAGAAAACACGATATTTTCGTCCGTTTGCACAAAAAACTCCTGACACTTTTATCAGAACCGCGCACCGGTCAGCTGACATTCTTCAACTGCGCGGCCATGCTCAATCATCTCTACCGCTATACCGTCCGGCAGGAACTGCTGGAAGGCCCCTTCCGGTTCCCGGCGGAAAAGCCCGCTGCGTTTTTCCCCGGCACATTTGATCCGTTTTCCGTCGGTCATAAGCAGATCGTACAAGAAATCCGCGCGCGCGGCTTCGAGGTCTATCTGGCTGTCGATGAGTTTTCTTGGAGCAAGAAAACGCTTCCCAAGCTTCTACGCCGCCGCATCGTCTCGATTTCGACTGCCGACCAGTGGGATACTTATCTGTTCCCTGACGAGATCCCCGTCAATATTGCCATGCCGGAGGATCTTGCCCGCCTGCGGCAGCTGCTGCCGGGAAGAGACGTCTATCTTGTCGCGGGCAGCGATGTGATTGCAAATGCCTCAGCGTATAAACGCACGGAGCCCGGCACTGCTGCGGACTATAATCACATCATTTTCTGCCGCGACGGCAGCGCCGACCGCGCTGCGCTGACTGCAATCATTCGGGGAAAGCTTTTGCTTCTGTCCTTGCCGCCGTTTTATGAGACAGTCAGTTCCACGCGCATCCGCGCCTCGATTGACCAGAATCTCGATATCTCCATGCTTGTCGCGCCGGTCGTGCAGACGTATATCTATGAATGCGGCCTGTACGTCCGCTCTCCAGAGCAGAAGGATGTGTTGCGGCGCGAAGCGCTCTATTTCCAAAATGTCACACAGGACGAAGACACGCTTCCGCAAGCCGTACGGGACTGCATGCGCGGCAAAAAAGCACCCCGCGCGGCGCTGCTGCTGGCGCGACCTGCGCGTCTGCTCGGCTGGGCGGCAGGGCATACGATTTTGCTGGATGATCTGTATGACGTACTCGGCTCTCTGGAGGCATGCAGCTATGTGCGCCAGCATGCTTCCGGGCAAATTCTGTTCATGGATGCGGCACAGGCGGAAGAGGAGGACGCGTTGCGCATGCTTCTCAATGAACTGCTTGCCAGAAGTCTTGAACAGGGACATACCTACGCACTCTGCCGCTGCACCGAATCGCAGACGGCGCTGCAAAGCGCCCTGCGTCAGCTTGGCTTCACGCAGGCGGTAAGCGGCATCTATTATGTCGATATGCGCAACCCCGTTATGCTCCTGCAGGACGCCATGCTCTGCATCAAGCCGCCGCACCGCGACGCGCCCGCCGTGCGCGAAGCCGTTTTACAGACCCGGCCCCGCCTGCGTATGGCGCTGAGTGCCATGTTTCCCGGCAAGCTTCTTCTGTGCTTTGACACGGAACTGCTCAATCAGGCTATCGCCCAGCGTATTGAGCGTATGAACGGCGTGCAGGATGTGCCCGAAGGCATCCGGCAGCTGGGGCCATATATGTGCGTGCCCTACGGAAAAATCTTCGCGGATGCCATCGTGCCCAATACGGTTACAAAGACGCTCCATGTAGAAAAATGCTACGCACCCGATGTGCGCAGTTTTACGATTGAGGAATATCCGGATTATTCTCCGCTGCCGGGCCAGGTCCGCACGCTCCGGTCGTTCCACAGGCCGATCATTCTGGTTGACGATCTGCTGCACAAGGGGTACCGCATTGAAAAGCTTGACCGTGTTTTCCGGCAGGAGCAGCTTGCTGTTGACCGTATCGTTGTTGCTGTCATGTCCGGCTATGGCCGCGATCTGATGCGCGTACAAGGACGCTGTGCGGAGTGCGAGTATTTTATTCCGAACCTCCATTACTGGGTCACGGAGAGCCTGCTCTATCCCTTCATCGGCGGAGACAGCGTTGCCGGCCGGAAGCAAAAAGAACGCATGCTCCCGTCCGTTAATATGATCCTGCCCTATGTTTATCCCGGCTATTTCTTCGATGTAACAGAGCAAAGCATCCGTGGCCTTTCCAAAACAGCGCTGGAAAACGCCATGCAGATCCTCCGTGCGCTCGAACGTGAGCACCAGCGTGTATTTTCCGCCGCATTGACCATCCGCCGCCTCGGAGAAGCGCTCACGCAGCCCCGTCTGCCGGATAAGGGCGACTGCATGAACTTTGATTTTTCCCTCCCGGCCTCCAGCTATCTCGAAGAAGACCTTTCACGCCTAGACCGCATCTGCCGCTGAATACAGCTTTGGTTTCAGCAAACTAGAAAAATAGCTGTGCGATAAGACAATCTGCCGCATCTGCCTGTAAGAAAATCTTGCTATTTCGAGCCGAAACAGGTATAATGCAAACAACTGCCGCCTTTGGTGTGTGAATGAGCGGCAGAGATGTGTGAAAAAACTCGCTCGAAAGGATGAAAAAAATGAGTCTTTCCTCTTCCGCTCCCTGGTTAAAATATTACGGTAATGTGCCGCATCATCTGTCTTATCCGCAGAAGACTATCTATCAGATGGTCAAGGCCGCAGCAGAGCGCAATCCGAAGCTGCCTGCCTATGAATTCATGGGCAAAAAGACGACCTTCGCACAGTTTATGCAGAAGATCGACGAGACGGCACAGGCCTTTCTCGCCATGGGCATCAAAAAGGGCGACCGCGTCACCATCTGCATGCCCAACTGCCCGCAGGCTCTGCACGCGTTCTATGGCCTGAACCGCATTGGTGCAGTGTCCAACATGATCCATCCGCTCTCTGCTGCGGGAGAGATCAAATTCTATCTCAATTTCTCGCACTCCAAGTGCATCCTCACGCTTGACCAGTTCTATGCCAAGATCGCGCCCATCATGCCCGAACTTGATAACAAGGAATGCAAGCTTCTGCTTGCTAAGATTGAGGATGAGTTGTATCCGCACCTTGCAGTCGGCTACGCGCTGACGGCAGGCCGCAAATACCCCAAGCCCCCGAAAAAGGGCAATTACATCTGGTGGTCGGAATTCCAGCGCGTCGGCAAAAAGCGTGATCTGCCGCTTCCGAGAGAGTTCGGCAAGGCGGAAGCGGGCGCGTCTATCCTCTATTCCGGCGGTACGACCGGCACAACCAAGGGCATTCTTCTGTCCAACATGAACTTTAACGCGCTGGGCCTTCAGACTATTGCCGCCTCTGGCTTTGCACCCATCGACGGCATGAAGATGCTCTCTGTCATGCCCGTGTTCCATGGCTTTGGTCTCGGTATCGGCATCCATACTGCCCTCATCGGCGGTGCATGCTGCATCCTTGTCCCGAAGTTCAACGTCAATACCTATGCAGAACTGCTCATCAAGAAGCAGCCTAATATCATTCCCGGTGTCCCGACGCTGTTTGAGGCGCTGCTGCGCGCTGAAAAGCTTGAAAACGCAGACCTCAGCTGCCTCAAGGGCGTCTTCTCCGGCGGCGACAGCATGTCTATCGAACTGAAGAAAAAGGTCGATGATTTCCTCAAGGCGCACAACGCTTCCGTGCAGGTTCGTCAGGGCTATGGCCTGACCGAGTGCGTCACAGCCTCCTGCCTGACGCCGAAGGACTATAACCGCGTCGGCTCTATCGGCGTGCCGTTCCCGGATACCTATTATAAAATCGTCAAGCCCGGCACCACGCAGGAACTTGATGCGAATCTCGAAGGCGAGATCTGCGTCTCCGGCCCGTCCGTCATGCTCGAGTATGTTGATAATCCCGAGGAAACGCACAACACCCTCCGCCGCCATGAGGACGGCCGCATCTGGCTGCACACCGGCGACCTCGGTAAGATGGATGAAGACGGCTTCGTCTACTTCTCCCAGCGCATCAAGCGCATGATCATCACGTCCGGCTACAACGTCTATCCCGGCCAGCTGGAAAATATCATCGACGGCCATGAAAAGGTTCTCCTGTCCTGCGTCATCGGTGTCAAGGACCCGTACAAGATGCAGAAGGTCAAGGCTTTCGTCGTCCTGCGTCCCGGCTATGAACCGTCGGAGGCAGTTAAGCAGGAGATTCTCGACTACTGCCGCCAGCATATCGCAAAATATGCGATGCCGTATGACATTGAATTCCGCTCCGAACTGCCCAAAACGCTGGTCGGTAAGGTCGCCTACCGCGTGCTCGAAGAGGAAGAGGCCGAGCGTCAGGCATTGGAAGACGCGAAAAACTCGTAAGCATTATTTTTCGGCAGCCTGCCGCGTTTCGCGGCAGGCTGCGATGATTTCAGGTGATTTTCATGAAAAAAAACGACCGCATCTGGGAACTGGATGCGCTGCGCGGCATTTGCATTCTCTGCGTGATCCTGATCCATCTGATCTTTGATCTGATTTACTTTATCGGCCTTGATCTGCACCTGCCCGCATGGTATGTGTTCGTGCAACAGTACGGCGGCGTGATCTTCGTCGTCTTGTCCGGCTGCTGCGCCACGCTCGGCTCACGCAGCTTCCGCCGCGGCTGCATTGTCTTCTCTTGCGGCATGCTCATTTCGCTTGTAACGTTTGGGATGTATCGCCTCGGCATGGCCTCGCGCGATGTGATCGTCTGGTTCGGCGTGCTGCATCTGCTGGGTGTCTGCATGATGCTCTATCCCGTTTACAAAAAGCTGCCCACGCAGGCGCTTGCCGCCGTGGGAGTTGTACTCGTCGTGACCGGATATCTCATTTCGGGTACGGTCGTGGAGGCAAAATTCCTGTTCCCGTTCGGTTTTGTCTACGAGGGATTTACATCCAGCGATTTTTTTCCGATTCTGCCGCATCTCGGCTGGTATATGCTTGGAACTGTTCTCGGCAGAACAGTCTATGCGGACAAAAAAACACGCCTGCCCGGCACGTTCCGGGAAAGCGCGATTGCGAGATTCTTCTGCTGGTGCGGCCGCCAGTCTCTGTTCATCTACCTGCTCCACCAGCCTGTCGTTTACGGCCTGCTGGAACTGATTGCAGCCCTGAAATGAAGAAAAAGTATGCGCCCGGTGCAGCCTTGCACCGGGCGCGATATTTAATCCAGATCAAAATACTTTTTGAAAATTTTCCGCAGCAGATATGAATTCAGCATCGCAATAAGCGCACCACCAATCAGAAGCCAGAAGATGCACGTCCGCAGAAAAAAACTTGTTGCAAACAGGAGCAGAGCAGGCACGGCCAGATTCAGCGCTGCCATCACGACCGAGTAGGGGAGATTGCCGATGGCAAGCAGGCAAGCGTTTTTCAGCATATTTTTAATGGAATTATCAAACTGCGCCAGCAGGGGATAGATATAAGCGCCGATCAGCGAAACGAGCAGTGCCGGGAAGCAGAAGACCACACCCATCCAGATCGACTGTGCCACTACACCGGACAGATAGATCTCAACCTCAACGATCACCAGCAGCGTCGGGATCAGAAGGATCAGGAACAATAGAACGCCCTGCTTGAAATTGAGTTTGAACGACGCCCAGAAGCTGCGGACCACGCCGCCGCCCTCGCCGCGCACCATGTTGAGCGTTACGCGGTACATCGCCGCCGTAGACGCGCCGATGGTGAACACGGGGATACAGAACAGCAGCCACAGCAGATTCAGGATCACAAGATCCGCGACCCGTGACATAAACGACCAAAAAGGGGAATCATAATTGAAGAACTTCATAGCGCGCCTCGTTTCAGGAAAGAATATAGAATATTATATCGACTGAACAGAAAAAACGCAAGCCGAAAAGAGGATAGAAGCAAACTGCACAATTTTGCAGCCTTGAAATCGTACAAAGTGCTGAAAATTTTTTCGGAACAAATTTTGATTGCTCAGATCAGAAAAATGTAGTATAATATGGTCATTGGAAATGGAAACGTTTCCAGAATTCAAAAATCATTCAGGAGGAAATACCATGAAAAAGATCATCGCAATGCTTCTGGCGCTCGTGATGGTTCTTGGCCTGGCTGCCTGCGCATCCAAGACCGAGCCCGCTCAGCCCGAAGAGACCACCCCGGCCGAGACAACTGACACCCCGGCCACTGACGAAACCGCTCCCGCTGAAACCGAGACGGAAGAGCCCGCCGCGACCGAAGCTACTGGCTCTGTCTATTACCTGAACTTCAAACCCGAAGCTGACGAAGCTTGGCAGAAGCTCGCTGCAACCTATACCGAGCAGACTGGTGTTCCCGTTAAGGTTGTCACCGCTGCTTCCGGCACCTATGACACCACCCTCGCAGCTGAACTTGACAAGAGTTCCGCTCCGACCCTGTTCCAGTGCGGCAATCAGGGCGCCATCAACTCCTACGGCGACTACTGCTATCCGCTCGACGGCACTGCCATCATGGATCAGATGACCACCGATGCTTTCAACCTCAAGGGTGAAGACGGCCAGACCCTGTCTATCGGCTACTGCTACGAGGCATTCGGCATCATCGTCAACAAGGCTCTGCTTGAGAAGGCTGGCCACTCCATCGATGAGATCACCAACTTCGAATCCCTGAAGGCTGTCGCTGACGACATCCATGCCCGCGCTGACGAGCTCGGCTTCGACGCATTCTCCTCCGCCGGCCTCGACGGCTCCTCCAGCTGGCGTTTCTCCGGCCATCTGGCCAACATGCCGCTGTTCTATGAGTTCCGTGACGATGGCGTGACCTCTCAGCCCGCCACCATCACCGGCGCTTACCTCAACAACTTCAAGAACATCTGGGATCTCTACACCACTGATTCCGCTACCACCGGCGCTGCTCTGGCTACCGCTACCGGCGACGAGTCCGAGGCTGAATTCGGCGAGGGCAAGGCTGCGTTCTATCAGAACGGCAGTTGGGAATATTCCAACCTGACCGGCACGTTCGGCATGAACCCCGACGATCTGGCTATGATCCCCATCTACTGCGGTGTTGACGGCGAAGAAGAGGCCGGCCTGTGCGCTGGCACTGAGAACTGCTGGGCTATCAACAACGAAGCCTCTGAAGAAGACATTCAGGCTACCATCGACTTCCTCGTCTGGGTCGTTACCTCTGACGAAGGCACCACAATGCTGGCACAAGAGTTTGGCCCCTGCCCGTTCAAGGACGCCAAGGAGCCGGAGAACGTCTTCTTCCAGGATGCCAACAAGTACACTGCCGATGGCAAGTATGTTGTGACCTGGGCATTCAACTGGACTCCCGCTGTTGACGACTGGCGTGCTGCCGTTGTCGACGCTCTGACTCAGTACACTGCCGGTACCGGCGACTGGTCTGCTGTCGAGACTGCATTCGTGCAGGGCTGGGCGACCCTGTATGCAAAGGATAACGCATAAGCAATAAGGCGTGACCAAAAGTAAAGAGGGGGCTGCAAAGCCCCCTTTTTTACAGAAAAGAAACTGCCGCAGCCGAAGATTTTGCGGACAAACGCCCGGAGGCCGGGCGCTTGTCTGTGAAATTGTCAAGATAGTAAATAAATAATAAAGGAGAAGCATGATGAAGAAGAAAAAACATGACGATTCGGCTCTGTCATGCAGCTTGATCCGCCGCCCGATCCAGCGCTGGGGCTGGCTGTTCCTGCTGCCGACGTTCGCAGCGTTCTGCGTGGGCTTCCTGTACCCGTTTGCAAAGGGGCTGTTCCTGTCCTTCTGCAAGTTCAAGACGACCAGCAAGTGGACGTGGGTGGGACTGAAAAACTACCAGACCATCTTCCAGGATGAGGGCTTCCTCCACGCGTTCTGGTATACGGCGCTGTTTGCGCTCGTATCCCTGCTCATCATCAACGTTCTGGCCTTTGCTGTTGCCTACGTTCTGACTAAGGGTATCAAGGGCTCGAACATCTTCCGTACCGTTTTCTTCATGCCGAACCTCATCGGTGGCATCGTCCTGGGCTATATCTGGCTCATGATCTTCGACGGCATCCTCAGCAACTTCGACACAGCCGTCGTGCTGGAAACCAAATACGGCTTCTGGGGATTGATCATCCTCATGTGCTGGCAGCAGATAGGCTATATGATGATCATTTATATCGCAGGCCTGCAGGCAATCCCGGAGGATATGCTGGAGGCCGCAAAGATCGACGGTGCGTCCAGCTGGAAAACGCTCTGGAACATCACAATCCCGAACATCATGCCGTCTATCACCATCTGCACGTTCCTGTCCCTGACCAACGGCTTCAAGCTCTATGACCAGAACCTGGCCCTCACGGGCGGCTCACCCTTTAAGACGCTGGCTGACGGCAACGTCATCAAGACCACGGAAATGCTGGCTCTGAACATCGTCAACTCCAACACCTCCAACTCCAAAGGCCCCGGACAGGCCAAGGCAGTTGTGTTCTTTATCCTGGTCGCGATCATCAGCATTGCCCAGCTTGTGTCCACCAGAAAGAAGGAGGTCGATCAGTAATGAAAAATACCGGCTTCCAGAAAGAGCGCCGTTCGCATACCGTCCTGACGGTCGTGTTTGCAATCATTGCCGTTGCGTATCTCTACCCAATCTTCATCGTTCTGGTCAACTCTCTCAAGACCAACGCCGCTATTAACCTTGATACGTTTGCCTTCCCCAAAAGCGACACCTTCATGGGGCTGCAGAACTATATCAAGGGTATGACCTTTGGCAACTATCCATTCTATAAATCTGTCGAGTATAGCCTGATGATCACGCTGCTCTCCGCTGCCCTGATCCTCATCTGCACGTCCATGGCCGCGTGGTATATTTCCCGTGTCGACAGCCTCGTCTGCCGCATTGTGTACTACCTGTGCGTGTTCTCCATGGTCGTCCCGTTCCAGATGGTCATGTTCACGCTGGCAAAGACCGCCGATACTCTGAAGCTCAATCGCCCGTGGACAATTCCCATTGTCTACCTCGGCTTTGGTGCGGGCCTCGCTGTGTTTATGTTCACAGGCTTTGTCAAGTCCATCCCGCGCTCCATTGAAGAGGCTGCTGTGATTGACGGTTGCACCCCTGTGCAGACCTTCTTCCAGGTTGTCCTGCCCATGATGAAGCCGACTTTCATTTCCGTTGGCGTTCTGGAGATCATGTGGGTCTGGAACGACTACCTCTTGCCGTATCTGGTTCTGGATATCAACGAATTCCGAACGATCCCCATCCACATTCAGTACCTCAAGGGCAGCTACGGATCGGTCGATATGGGTGCTACCATGGCGCTGATCCTGATGTCCATTGTTCCGGTTGTCATCTTCTATCTCTGCTGCCAGAAGTATATCATCAAGGGCGTTGCCGCTGGCGCGGTAAAGGGATAAAGAAAAATGTCTGTTTGGATTTTTCTGAGGTTCTATATTATAGTGATACAGAACCAGCAAAAAACCAAGGAGAACAGCAGATATGACGATCAAGGATCTTGCGAGACTGAGCGGCTATTCGCTCGGAACTGTCTCTCGCGTGCTGAATAACCAGCCCAATGTTTCGGATAAGGCCCGGCAGGCAATCTTATCCATTGCACAGGAAAGCGGCTTTGAACTCAATGAGAGTGCCCAGCTTTTAAAGCAGCAGCGTTCTAACACTGTGCTTATCATCGTCAAGGGAACGGCGAATGAATTATTCGCCGGCATGGTTGAGCAGCTGCAATCTCTGTTTTCACGCACAACGCATCCGCTGATCGTTGACTTTATTGATGAAGACGACAATGAGGTGCTGCGCGCTGTGAAACTCTGCCGGGAGCGTAAGCCCATGGGCGTGATGTTCCTCGGCGCGACAAACCGTCATTTTGTCGGCGATTTCGACAAGATCCACGTCCCTTCCGTCATTGTTACGAATGACGCAAGCGATCTGCCGTTCGAGAACCTGTCCAGTGTTACGACCAACGACCGGCAGGGCGCAGCCTGCGCTGTTGACTATCTGATCCGCTGTGGTCACCGGCATATTGCGGTTCTCGGCGGCGACAGGCTGTTGTCCGATACATCCGCACAGCGCTACGCAGGCTGCGTAGAGGCGTTCGAGAAGAATGGGATGCGGTTTGATGAGCGAACCTATTACCATACCGGCCGCTACAGCTATGAAGACGGCTATATCGGCATGCAGGCTGTCCTGCGCGACACACCGCAGGTCACTGCCGTGTTCGCCATGGCCGACGTCATAGCCATCGGGGCGATTCGCGCGCTGGTGGATGCTGGTAAGCGCGTTCCCGACGATATTTCCATCATTGGCTACGATGGACTGAAAATCGGAAGCTTCTATACCCCAAAACTCTCGACCGTTTCCCAGTCTGTCGAGCTTCTGGCCCGGCGCAGCTTCTCTGTTCTGATGGACTGCGCCGAGCGCAGCGGGCATGCCCGCCATATGACTGTACCGTTTACACTTTCCAACCGTGAAAGCGTCAGAAAACTCGAAAACAGCTGAAAACAGCGCCCCAATGCTGCTTTTGCCTGTTTTCAACGAAAGCGAAATAAGAGTGATAGTATGAAAAGAAGCAGTGGAATCCTGATGCACATTACCTCGCTGCCCTCGCCCTACGGCATTGGCAGCATGGGAAAAGCAGCCTATGACTTTATTGATTTTCTGAAAGAGGCAAAGCAGACCTACTGGCAGATCCTCCCGATCAACCCGCCCGGCTACGGGGACTCCCCCTATCAGGCATTCTCTACGTTTGCGGGAAACCCGTATTTGATCGATTTGGATGCACTCGTTAAGGACGGGTACCTTCTGCAGGAGGAACTGGACCGCATCGATTGGGGCAGCCGCGCCGATCAGGTCGATTTTTCCAAAATGTACGACCAGCGCCTACGGGTGCTGCATTTGGCATGGAGCCGATTCCACAAGGCCCCGACCGAAGACTATGCGGAATATGTCCGTGAGCAGAGCGCGTGGCTGGATGAATATGTACTCTTTATGGCCGTCAAGGCATATTATAACGACGGCCCGTGGACCGAGTGGCCGCTCGATATCCGGATGCACCAGTCCGAGGCGATGGCGCATTATCGGGAGTTGCTGCACGACGAACTTGATTTTCATCGCTTCCTCCAGTACTGCTTCCACACGCAGTGGCGGCGTTTGCGGGAGTATGCCCATGAAAACGGTGTGTTGATTATCGGCGATATCCCCATCTATGTTCCGCTGGACTCCGCCGATGTCTGGTCGCACCCGGAGAATTTCCAGTTGACCCGTACACGCCGTCCACGCGTCGTTGCGGGCTGCCCGCCTGACGGCTTCAACGCCAATGGACAGTATTGGGGCAATCCCATCTATGACTGGGCGCACATGGAACAGGACGGCTTCTCCTGGTGGATGCGACGCCTGCGCGCAGCAGGGGAGAGTTTCGATGTTGTCCGCATCGACCATTTCCGCGGGATTGAAAGCTACTGGGCCATTCCTGCTGTCAACCGCACGGCCCGCAAGGGCGAATGGGTCAAGGGTCCCGGCATGAAGCTTGTAAATGCTATCCGGAAGAATTGCCCGGATACCGATTTTATCGCCGAGGATCTCGGTTTCCTGACGCCGGAGGTACAGCAGCTTGTGATTGATTCCGGCTTCCCTGGCATGAAGGTGCTGGAATTTGCCTTTGATCCGCGTGAGCCGAGCAACTATCTGCCCGACCGCTACCCTGAAAACTCCATCTGCTACACCGGCACGCACGACAATGAAACGCTCATTCAGTGGTGCGAGGGGATCGACGTGGAAACGGACGCCTATGCCCGGAACTATCTCGGCATTACGCCGGAAGACGATCTGGCAGACGCCATCATGGAAGCTGGTATGCAGTCTAAGGCGCAGCTGTTTATCATGCAGATGCAGGACTATCTGCGCTTAGGCAAGGAGTCCCGCATGAACGAACCCGGCAGACTTCTGCCGTCGAACTGGCGCTGGCGTATGCTGCCCGGCGCAGCCAATGAAACGCTGGCAAAAAAAATTGCAGGTTTGACAGAGCGTTCAAATCGTGTATAATACCATCGAGTTATCTGGCGTCCACCTGTCCTTGCCGGATAGGTGGATGCTTCTTTAAAAGCCGCCGGCAGTTTGTACGGCGGGGTCCCATGGAAGGAGTAACCTATGAGCGAATTTTCGGAACGAATCGTAAAACAGACGGAAGCGCTGCTGCATTTCCAGCATGACGAGACGCTGCAGGAAACAACCCCAGAGCGGCTGCATGAGGCGCTTGGGCAGGTCATTATGATGGAGATCAGCGACAACTGGACGAAGACTAAGCGCCGTCAGGCGCCGGGCCGCCGCGCGTTCTATTTTTCTGCGGAGTATCTTGTTGGGCGTCTGGTCTACAGCAACCTTTTCAATCTTGGCATTTTGCGTGAAATGAAAGCGGCCTTTGCCGAAAAAGGCGTCGATCTTGCGTGTCTGGAGCATATTGAGGACGCAGCACTCGGGAATGGCGGCCTTGGCCGTCTGGCCGCCTGCTTTCTTGACAGCGCCGCGACGCTCGATCTGCCGCTGACCGGCTATGGCCTGCGCTACCGCTTCGGCTTGTTCAAGCAGTCGTTTGTAAACGGCTGCCAGCGTGAAAACGCGGACGACTGGACCAAATACGGCGACCCGTGGAGTCACCGCCGTGACAAGCTGGCTGTCAAGGTCAAATTTGCTGACCAGACTGTCAACTGCGTCCCGTATGATATGCCTGTCATCGGCTATGAGACAACGACGGTCGGCACGCTCCGCCTCTGGCAGTGCGAAGCTGAGGAAGAACTGAACTTCGATGCCTTTAACGCGCAGGACTATGTCAAGGCGCTTGAAAAGAAGAACAAGGCCGAGGATATTACCCGCGTTCTGTATCCGAACGATTCCACATGGGAGGGCAAGCGTCTGCGCGTCAAGCAGCAGTATGTTCTCTCCAGCGCATCGCTGCAGGACATTCTGCGCGACTATCGCCAAGAGCACGGCACGGATTATTACCGTCTGCCGGAGTTCATCGCTGTTCAGCTGAACGATACGCATCCAGCCATGTCCATCCCTGAACTGATCCGTCTGCTGATGGCCGAAGGATTGGACTTTGATGCCGCGTTTGAACTGACCCGCCGCGTGTTTTCCTATACGAACCACACTGTCATGACAGAGGCGCTTGAAAAATGGGATCTGGAACTGCTGCGTTCTGTTGTGCCGGAGGTCTGCGAGATTATCGAGCGTATCGATGCCAAACTCAAGCAGGAGCACCCGCATACAACGCTCTTTATCGTCAAGGATGGGCAGGCGCATATGGCGAATTTGTCTGTCTATATGTCCACCGCTGTCAACGGCGTTGCCGAGATTCACTCTCAGATCCTCAAGGACGATCTGTTCAAAGACTGGTATGCCATCTACCCCGAGCGCTTCCAGAACAAGACCAACGGCATTACGCCCCGCCGCTGGCTGGGCCTGTCTAACCCGGAACTCTGCGGTCTGCTCGACAGCAAGGTCGGCGCAGGATATCTGAAACATCTCGACCAGCTGGAAGGACTGAAGGCTGGTATTGACGAAATGACCGTCAAGCAGTTCAACGCCATCAAGCTTGAGAAGAAACGCCAGCTGTGCCGCGTGATCGAGGAGCATGAGGGCGTTGCACTTGACCCATCGTTTATCTTTGACGTGCAGGTCAAGCGCCTGCATGAGTATAAGCGCCAGCTGCTCAATGCGCTGAGCATCATGGATCTGTATCTGTCTATCAAGGACGGCAGCATCAAGGATTTCACACCGACCGCCTTTATCTTCGGCGCAAAGGCTGCCCCCGGCTACCGCCGTGCAAAAGCAATTATTCATTATGTAAACCGCGTGGCCGATCTCATCAACAGCGATCCTGCTATGGACGGCGTGATGAAGGTCGTCTTCGTGCAGAACTATAACTGCTCCTATGCAGAGCACATCATTCCCGCCGCTGATATTTCCGAGCAGATTTCTCCTGCTGGTACGGAAGCTTCCGGCACAGGCAACATGAAGCTGATGCTGAACGGCGCAGTGACGCTCGGCACACTCGACGGTGCAAACGTCGAGATCGCGGAGCAGGCAGGCAGCGAGAACGAGTATATCTTCGGCGCGACCGTCGAGGAGATCAACATGGTGAAGCCCAATTACAACGCCCGCAGCTTCTACAAGGCGAACCCGAATCTGCGCCGCGCTGTCGATACCCTGATCGACGGGACTGTCCCGACCGACGAGGAGCAGCACGAGCTCTATACGTCCCTGCTCGAAGGCGCAAGCTGGCACAAGCCGGATCAGTATTTCCTCTTCTACGACTTCGACAGCTACAAGAAGGCCCGTCTGCGCGTGAATCATGATTATTGCGACCGCATCGCCTTTGGCCGCAAGTGCCTTATGAACGTCGCCTCCGCAGGCAAGTTCTCCTCCGACCGCACCATTCGCCAGTATGCCGAAGATATCTGGCACATCAAACCCGTCAAATAAAAACAGCGAAGCGCAGGGCCGGGAAACCGGTCCTGCGCTCTGCGGCTATACAAAGGAAATAGAAACATGTTTGATTATCTGATTCAAAATGGACAGCTCATCGACGGTACCGGCGCGCCCGCCGTGTGCGCCGACATTGCCATCACGGACGGAAAAATCGCCGCTGTCGGCGATCTCAAGGATGCTTCCGCCGGAACGGTGATCGACGCGGCAGGGAAGTACGTCACGCCTGGCTTCATCGATATCCATCGCCATGCCGACGCAGCGCTCTTCCGCCCGCACTTCGGCGAGCTCGAACTGAGGCAGGGCCTGACCACGATCGTCAACGGCAACTGCGGCCTGTCCGTCACACCATGCGCCGGTACATACAAAAAAGAGATCGAGGCGTATCTGACGCCTGTCACCGGCGCGTTGCCGGAGAATGCCGATTTTTCCGGCCTCGCATCCTATCTGCGCGCCGCGAAAAAGACGCCCAGCCCCATCCATACAGCCATGCTTGCCGGCAGCGGCACCATCCGCGCCTGCGCGGCGGGCTTTGGAACACCTGAACTCGATGCGGCGCAGATGGCCGAGATCCACCGGATGATCGAGCAGGAACTTGCCGCAGGCGCACTTGGCGTCTCGCTGGGCCTTGGGTATGCGCCAGACTGTTTCTATTCCACCGAAGCGCTCATCGAAGCGCTTCAGCCGCTTAAAAATTCCGGCATTCCCATTACAGTCCATATGCGGCAGGAGGGTAGCGGCGTGGTTGACGCGCTCCGGGAAATGATTGCCGTTGCGAAAGCACTGCATACTCCGGTTGAGGTCAGCCACCTCAAATCTATCGGCAAGGCCAACTGGCGCAAGTGCACGCCGGAAATGCTCCGCCTGATGCAAGAGGCCCGTCAGGAGGGCGTGGAGATCGCCTGTGACGTGTATCCTTATACCGCTGGCTCAACACAGCTTGTCCATGTTCTGCCGCCGGAGAGCCAGAAGGGCGGCCTGGAAGTCCTGACGGAAAACCTGTCTGATCCCGCGTTCCGCAAAGCGCTCAAGGCTCGCATGCTGACCGGCAGCGACTTTGAAAATATCTCGCTCCTTGTTGGTTTTGAGAATATCGTTGCATCCAGTATCTCGCTGGAAGATCTGCGCAAGTATGAGGGACAGAGCATTGCCGCCATCGCGCAGCAGGAGAGGAAGGAGCCCTTTACCGCGCTGTTCGATCTGCTGCAGGCCGCGCATTGCGATGTGACCATGATTGACTTTATTGCCGACGAGGACGATATCTGCGATATCCTGCGCGACGCATATAGCTGCGTGATCTCGGACAGTACCTATCCCACCACTGGTATGTTCCATCCGCGCGTCTACGGCACCTATACAACGCTTCTGGAGCATTTTGTCCGCGAGAAGCGGGCGCTTTCCATTGAATCTGCCGTGCATAAGTGCACGGGCCGCGCTGCAAAGGTCATGGGCCTGAAAACAAAAGGCATCCTTAGCCCCGGCATGGACGCAGACCTGAATCTTTTTGACCTTTCCGCTGTCCATACCTGCGCGACCTATTCTGACCCGGCCAAATTCTCCACTGGCATAGACACCGTCTTCGTCGCTGGCCGCCCCGCCATCTTGAACGGTATCTTCACCGGCAGTATGGCAGGAAAAGTTCTGACAAGATGAATCCGAATAAGAAAAACCCGGCAGACGCGCAAGCCGTCTGCTGGGCGTTTTGCTGAAAGGATTTCGTTTGATATTTCGTGCCGATTTTGAAGCAAAAACCGTTTTCAAAACTGAAAAACCAGTAGGAGAATCTGAAAGCCTGCTTTCAGGCGAAAACCGAGAATACGCAAAGAAAAACCTGTAATCCTTAAAGATTACAGGTTTTCTTTCTGGCAGGGGATGAGGGATTCGAACCCCCGCAAACGGAGTCAGAGTCCGGTGTGCTACCGTTACACAAATCCCCTAACTGGGCTTCTCTCTGAAGCGCATGATTATTATAACGATTTATTCTGAAAAGTCAAGACTATTTTTTCTTTTTTTGCAGAAATTAAATTGAGGCAGAAACGGAAACTCAGGTTTTCTGCGGAAAAGCGGGATATTTTTTCTGATAAACACGTCTGTTTTCACGGAAATCGGAGAATTTCTAATTCATGACAAGGAAAACAGACTTTCTTTTACATGCGCCGCGCGCGGTTTCTTTCCGGCTCAGTGGGTCAAGATAACGGCGCTGAGACTTTTGCGGAGAGGATGAGATCATGAGGCGGAATACTGTTTATAAAAAAATACCGGCTGCGCTGGCTGCGTTCGTTCTGGCGATCGCGCTTTGCTGCCAGACTGCCGCGGCTGGCCGCACGCTGGTGCCGGGCGGATATACAGTCGGCATCAAGCTTTATGCGGAAGGGCTGATGGTCACAGAGGTGGAGAGCGGTACGCCTGCGCAGCAAGCGGGACTCCGGAAGGGCGATATTATCATGATGGCGGGCGGGAAGAAAACAGACAGTGCGCAGGCACTGCTTGGAAGCATTCAGACAAGCGAGCCGGTCGTTGTGCGTGTGGAGCGCGGAGGAAGGGAAGCGGAGTTTCTCGTGACGCCGGAAAAAACATCGTCCGGCTACCGGCTCGGCGTTCTGGTGCGCGACCATATCGCGGGGATCGGGACGGTCACCTATTATGACCCTGAAACCGGAAGCTACGGCGCACTCGGCCACGGCGTCAGCAGTCTGGACGGGACGCAGCTTTTGATGATGCAGTCCGGCTATCTGGTCCGGTCGAGCGTGGCGGAGATCCGTGCCGGTACGCGCGGAACGCCGGGCGAGTTGCATGGGCTTTTTGACGTGACGGATACAGTGGGGACGGTGGACAAAAATACGGCCTGCGGAATCTTCGGCACGATGACCCATCCGCGTCAAGGGCAGACAGTCGAAACGGCTCCAGCTGAAGCGGTCGTGACTGGTCCGGCTGAAATTCTTTCAAATGTTGACGGTGATCAGGTACAGCGCTTTACCATTCGCATCGACCGTGTGGACACAAACGCGAAAAACGGTCGGAATCTGCTCATCACTGTGACAGATGAAGCCTTACTTGCCAAGACAGGCGGCATCGTGCAGGGGATGTCCGGCAGCCCAATCCTGCAAAACGGCAAACTGGTCGGCGCGGTCACGCATGTGTTGGTCAACAGCCCCGCACAGGGCTACGGTATTCTGATAGATAGAATGTTACAGGCAGCGGAGGAATGAAAAAACTGCCCCGGCTTTCTTGTGAGGAGAGTCGGGGCAGCATTTTGGAGAACGTTAAACGGGCGAACCTTCCGGTGCACGGTCGTCGCCAAAGAAGAACACCGCGACGGTGCCGGGGCCAGAATGCGATGCGACGATCGTTCCGATATCACAGATGCGAACCTCGCCGTTCAGATGTGGGAACGCGGCCTCAACGGCGGCCTTTGTCGCCTTGGCATCTGCAAGGCAGTTGGAGTGGCAGATAAACGCCTTGCCGGAATAATTTTCCCCGTTTTCGGCGTGACGCTTCATCGTCTCGACTGTGCGTGCAACAGCATTTTTCTTGCCGCGAACCTTGTCATAAGCGATGATGCGTCCCTTATCGTCCAGACGCATGATGGGGCAGATGCCAAGAACCGTGCCGATAGCGGCTGCAGCACCGGACATGCGGCCGCTGCGGCGGTAGAATTTCAATTCCGTGGAATAAAACTGATGATGGACTTTTTTGCGCTTTTCAAGCACCCAGTCTGTAATCTCGTCCATGGACTTTCCTTCGTCGCGCAGATCGGCTGCACCGTCAACCAGCAGACCGTAACCGGACGAAGAGCAGAGCGAATCAATCACAATCAGCTTCCGCTCCGGATATTTTTCCCGCAGCGCCTCTGCCGCGAGCAGTGCATTTTGTACGGATGCCGTCATACCGGAGCCGAACGCAATATGCAGTACGTCGCCCTGCTGCAGGAGCGTGTCAAAAAACGTTTCGTACTGAAATTCGTTCAACTGCGCTGTGCTTGGCAGCTTTCCGGCATCCAGGAAGCCATAAAAACGCGGAAGGGCTTCCGGGTCCCGGCCCATGTCGTCCTCATAGCTGACACCGTCAACCTGATAGGAATAAAACAGAACGGGAATCTCTCGCTGCTCACAGTAGGAATAGGGGAGATCAATGGTAGATTCACAGGAAAGAATAAAGCCGGAACGCATGTCAAGAACCTCCGTGAAAGCATGATATATTATTTAACATCATAGCAGAAGCGGGAGCAGAGGAAAACGGGCAATCAGTGTGGAATGCCTGTATTGACGCATTGCTACGCCATCGCCTCAAATCCACCGCGGTACAGCGCGCAGAGTCTGCTGAACTGCGCCTGAATGTCATATTTCATGTCGTTGGACAGCCATTCGACGATCTGTCCATAACACTCACACTGCCAGAAGCGGGTCAGGATTTCCCGGTCCTCCTTGTTGAGCGGCAGATTGCCATAGGCCGCCGAAGCGTAGGCCTCAACGGTGTGACGGCAGATCTGCATCAGGTAAAATGCAACAGTGTCATGGCTGATCGAACGGTACATGTGCATAACTGCGCGCCGGTTTTCCGTCATGAACTGCACGGCAGCGTTCAGACACGCCTCCGGCGAGTCCGGATTGGCGTACTGCCGGATGATCTGGTCAGCGCGTTCGGTAATGATCTCCGTCGCAAGCGAGGGAATGTCGGTAAAATGGTAATAAAACGTGTTGCGGTTGATGCCGCAGTCCTCTACGATTGCCTTGACCGTGACCTGATTGAGCGGTCGATCATTGAGCAGTTTTAGAAACGAATTTTTAATGGCTTGCTTGGTGTAAGCGGACATAGCTTGACCTCCTGCGCCGCAGCGTGAATACACTATAAGAATATCAGACAAGCAGGGGAAAGTCAATCTGTGCACTGGAGTGTTTTTGTCTGAAACGGTGCAGCTGTGCGGCATGATTTCCGCTCTTGCGGTTACAGGCTTCCGGTGATATAATACTACTATTTAGATGGAAAGAAATTGAGGAGTTGCCTATGGAACGGCGTTTTTTGCGCAGACTGCTGCTGCCGGCGCTGCTGATTATGCTCTGCATACAGGTCTTTGCCGCACAGGAGCAATCAGCGGCCCCAATGCGAATCGACCCGGAACCCGGCTTTACGACCTGCATCGAAGACACGGATGGAAATACGATTACGAGAAACGGTGTTCCGAATACAAATGCGCTTGCGGAATTCGGCCACGCTGCGCAGATCGACTCCTATTCGATCTATTACAACGGGCGGCTTCTGATGACCGTGACCCCCGTCGGCTTCTCTGCGCCGGATACCGCTGTGATGAGCATCGGCGGAATGCCTGCGTGCAGCGGATTTTATAAAACCACGTTTTCCGTTGACGAGACGCGTGAGATTTTCCTGACAGGACTTACGGAATCAACGCTGGAACAGGTGCAGAACGAACTAACGGCCAGCGCGCTGGAGGACCGCTACTTCAACCTTACCAACGTTGACTTTATCGACGCGGAAAAGGAGTTCACAGAGGTTTCGGAAGGTGAGATCGCGTCGGATGCCAACCTCTGCTGGGCAGCTGCTGCGTCCAATATGCTCCGGTTCAGCGGCTGGGGAAGTAAAGCAGGATTTCAAACGGAGGATGACCTGTTCGAGTCGTTTATTTCCGCGTTTACAGACGCGGGAGGCGCATATACATACGCGCTGGACTGGTTTTTTAACGGCAATTACCGGCCGCAGGGGATCGACGGTTGGGCGCAGCTGAGAGAGCCGGGCAAAACCGGAAGCTATCTTTCCGAGTATGCTGCGGACAGCCTGTATCAGACCTATCAGATATCCGGCCATATCGACAATCTGCAGCTGGTCTTTGACGCGTTGGAGCGCGACTGTGCCGTCGGTATTTCTATCGGCAATTATATCTCGTCGTTCCGCGTAGGCGGTCATGCCATTACACTCTGGGGCTATCTGCACGATACAGCTGCCAGTCCCTATAGCAAGGAAGCATATCCTGCTGTTTTTATCTCTGATTCGGATTCGGATAAATATGACGGCAATCTGCGCCGCGAAGCGCCGAACCGGCTGCGCGTGATGATGATGGACGGGATGTTCAACGGTTTTGGCAACGACAGCTGGGAATTGGACTATCCCTCGTGGTTCCCGTGGCGGATCGACAGCTTTACGGTTCTGGAGCCCTTCAGCACGGATCTGGAAAAAGACACCGCCGGAACCCGCAATAAAAATACCACGACGGATTTTTCCGTTCAGGATCTGTGCGTCCGAACTTCGACGTTTGATAATCTGAATCTGAGCATCTATACGATCCCGGCAGATCAGGCGTTCAGAATCAGCGGCATTGCAATGAACAACAGCGCGGTGAATCTGAGCAGCGTAAGGCTTCAGATTGTCACGACGATCACACAAAATGGCGAGGTCGTCTGGGAGCGGTCCAGTCAGCGCTCCATCAGCAGATTCAAGGCGTATGCCAATGTCGCGCTTTCGGAAACCTGTGATTCCCTTCCCTCCGGCAGCTATGAAGCGACAATCTGCGTATCTGCCAGCGGCATAGCGGAAGCCTATCTTCTGAACAACACGCGTTCGATTTCCTTTACCGTGGGCACCGCAGCGCCGTATACCGCGAATGCGTCTGTGTCTGTATCCATTCCCGAGTTTGACGGAAATGAAGCCGGCTATGGCACGCTGACCTTCTCCGGTGTCGATTCCTTATACCCAACCGGAACAACACTGACGTGGTCCGTCTATGAAAAATACAGTGCGTCTAGGGGCTGGGTGCTTGCATATCAAGCCTATGAGCAGCCGGAAACCGTCCGGTACGAGAGTACCACAGAGTCTGTACAGACCCTTGTGGTGCTGCGGCCTGTAGACCAGAGCCTTGCGTGTGTGATGCTCAACGCAGGACAGACGGCACTGCGCTACCATAAGATGTATCTCCTCTCGACCACGGACAACACCAGCAGCTGCTCGGCGATTGCCTATGGCCAGAACGCATTGACCGGCAGTGAGAAACTCAGCTTCTATATTTCCAACTATACGACCAGCAAACAGCCGATAACGGTTACACCGCGCATGTACGCGCTGCGTGACTTGGATGGTCTTCGCGTGGATCTTTGGTGCGGCGAACCCCTTGAAATGAAACGGGGCGATTCGACGGAAAGCACGCCCTATACCGTCACCAGCTGGGAAGCTGACCTTCCCGTCGGTCAATATACCATCTATGCCGAGACAACTGACGAACTTGGCGTTTATTCCAAGAAACTCAGCACCCTGAGCGTCGTTTCCGACAAGCCGTGGTGCTCTGTCATGCAGACGTTCCGCGGAGATGGCCGCTGTGCGGTCATTCTGGCGTGCAGCGGCCCCGAAGGAAGCCTGCCGTTCGGTGTTGAATACCGGAAAGACGGACAGGAGGAGGCAAACCGTGTTTCGGCGAATCTTTATCTGAAAAAGGGATATATCACATCCTTCTGCATTTCGTTTGAGAGCGATGCGTCTGCCAAGTATTCCTTCCGTGCGTTCTGTGAAGCAGACGACGGGACAATCTACACGGATTGGTGTGAATGCCCGGCTCCTGCCGCGCAGCTGCTCACGCTTGACACGCAGAAGACCGGCAGTGCAGGGGAAACAGTCTGGGAATTCTTCGCGCCGGAGGACGGCGTATATGTCCTTTCCCTCAAATCGACCGCATTGGCAGAAGTCTATGAAACGAGCCGCACTTATCAATCCGGCGTTTTGTCGGACGATCCGATGGCACGCAATTTCTATCTGAAAAAGGGCGAAAGTACCCTCATCCGCATTCAGACGGAGGGCAGCTATACCATCGGGTTTACAACGATACCAGAGTTGGAGTTAGGGCAGACAACATCCTGTCTCTACAAAACCGGCGACAGCGAACGCTGCTTCCGGTTTACAGCACCGGCTGACGGCGTCTATCTGTTCACTGCTGCCGGAGAATCCTATGCTGCGGTGTATATATCTGATGGGAGCGTCACGCGCTGGGAGCGTCGTGGCGCACTGCAGTCCGGATCGCCTGCAGTAGCGGGAATGGAACTCAAGAAGGGACAGACCGCCTATGTCCGCCTTCAATACATGACCAGAGACTACCGGTATTCTGTCTCTGTCTCCCGTCCCGCGCCGGACGTTTCCGTCTCGGACGAGGGCGTGCGCATCAGCTATGACCCGGAATGTACCGGCCTGCACCTGATCGCGCTTTATGACACGGACGGGCGGATGGTCGATGCCCAATCCGTGTCCGTGCAGAGTCTGGATATGCATATTTCTGTCGTTCTGCGGGGAACGCAAACCGGCTTTGTCCGCGTGTTCCAGCTGGATGCGGAGAAAAACACGCCGTGCACGGCTGCAAAGCAAATTGCGTTACCGGCGGCGTGAAAACTATGATCGACAGACAGGAGTTTTGATTTGGACGGATTTGTAGCATGGTTGAAGCAGCTTCAGTTTGACGGCGTGTGGCAGACGGCAGTGCTCGTCGCCGCGTCGCTGCTCTGCATTACATTTCATGAGACGTGCCACGGGCTTGTGGCCTACTGGCTCGGCGACCCGACGGCAAAGCGTGCAGGGCGGCTGACACTCAATCCACTGCGGCATGTCGATATCGGCGGTTTGCTTATGATGGCGCTGTTCCGTTTCGGCTGGGCAAAGCCTGTCCCGGTCGATATGCGTTATTTCAAGCATCCCAAGCGCGACATGGCGCTCACCGCTGCGGCAGGCCCGCTGTCC